>Ga0182027_10009952_pt1 | contig 13576 bp, 7 predicted proteins | sample 712E1DmetaG_FD_121300 | JGI IMG/M metagenome (GOLD analysis project Ga0182027, IMG submission 121300) | Permafrost microbial communities from Stordalen Mire, Sweden - 712E1D metaG (Illumina Assembly) | ecosystem: Environmental > Terrestrial > Soil > Wetlands > Permafrost | place: Sweden...
CATGCGGCGGGTGTCGAAAATCAAGCCAGCCAAAAAGACCGCCAAGCGCAAAAAGTAAAATGAAGGCGCGAACGGCTAAAAAGGACTGTTTTTGAATCAACTTTCGTCAAGTGCATAATCCCGTTTGGTTTTGTGTGAAGATTGAGTTTTCAATCTCGGAAAAACGAGTTGTCGAGTTGAGACAATCTGTAATCGAGCAGATGCCGATGCTGGACGAGCGGCATCCAGAGTGGAAAATTCCAAAGAATTTGTGTGTCGAGTCGGAACCCGGTAAAAGCATAACCATCAAAATTGCGCCGAACCTTTTCGGTTTCTTCAAGGAGGAAACCATGTCCCCGCAAAACAAAGCAGAACAGCTTCTATGGAATTTCCAAGTATCGCTTGTTGAATCTTTTTTCCCCATGATTGGGTTCGTCGAAGATGATTCGTCAATCTAAGCCCACACGCACCCGAATTCTCGAACAACGCGGAAGCGGCTTACGATTGCATATTCCTTCAAATATTTTGAAGGAATCAAGGATAACCTCGCGTCCATGAAACTCCAAGCCTACGTCTTCTGCAACTGCTTCGAGTTGGGCAAGGTGAAACGCCCGCCACCCAACCCCGACATCGTGGGGGTGCTTACCAACGGCGACAACCGGTGTTTTAGCCCACACCTGCCCAATATCAGGCCTATGAAACCTGGCGCCTCAATGCCTGCCGCCACCCGTATGGCACCGTCACCGGCGGCGAATTGGGCTACCGATTGTCCCGCGAGGTTTTGCACCAGGCCATGCTCCCACATCGCCGCGCCTTCCCGATCTTCGTCCGCAAGGTGCTCGGCTGCCAACCGCAAACCCGATTTTCTCATCTTACCCTCAAGCAGGCTGCCAAACTCCAGATCGAACTCCACCGCTTAAAAAAACTTCATATAGCCGACCGCAAACTCGAAACCGAACTGCGTTGTTATTGCGCCCAGATGCGACGACTTGTTCGCGCCGCCGTGAAATTTCAACAACCCATCGCCATGTAGTGCTGTTCAATCCGCACCAACTCGACCACCACCACGGTTCGTCTCACGCCGCCCCGACGCTGATTTTTTCGCCCAAATATATTTTTTTCTTGGACAGCCAGTGTCTAACCGGCTCAGTCATGCTTGTGGCATGAAAATTAAAAAATCAGTCCGGTTTCAGTTTCAAGTTTCAGCCTTTTACAACGCACAGGCCGTCAGCTTATCGCCGCCTTCGGCACTCCCCGCCTCCTGAAAATGGCCAATGGCCGGCCCGAACTCATCGGCGGCACGGCGGATGACCATGCCACCGCCCGCGAATGTTGTTCGCTTTCCATCATGATTTAAGTTTTTTTGTGAGTGTTGCTAAAAAATACCAAGATTGTTTTCGCCTCATGTTTTTTTCGCCGCCGTTTTTCCTGTGAAGTCCATCCCATTTGTATTACAACTTTCCCCGAAAAATATGCGTCTGGAAGAACTGACACCTACGACGTTGGTAAAAGGGATTCTCCCTGATGCCCATGTCGAGATTGTCAGTGTTGAGTGGCATGGTTCAGACGCCCTGACATTGGTGTATCGCGGCCCCAACGGGCGCGTGGCAGACGAAATTCTTTACCGCCACGACGAACCGCGCCTGGAAATCGTTGAAACTGGTCGCCCGTGGAGTTTCGATGGCGACGGGGCATTGTTCCGACTCGTTTCCGAGGCTCATCGTATTCGTCTCGCGCACCTTTTTGACCCCGTGCTCGCGGTTCACACGTCGCTCGTGGATCCATTGCCGCATCAAATCACGGCTGTTTATGAAGCAATGTTGCCCCGGCAACCGCTTCGTTTCCTGCTTGCCGATGACCCCGGTGCGGGCAAAACCATCATGGCCGGCCTGCTCATCAAGGAACTCATGGCTCGTGGCGACCTCCGCCGCTGCTTGATTGTATGCCCCGGCAGCCTCGTCGAACAATGGCAGGATGAATTGCATCGGCGCTTCCACCTGCCGTTTGAAATCCTGACCAACGATAAACTTGAAGCGGCGCGCACCGGCAATTGGTTTCTGGAAAATGACCTTTGCATCGCCCGCCTCGACAAACTTTCACGCAACGAGGACGTGCAGCAAAAACTTGCCGCCCCGGATTGCCGCTATGATTTAATCGTTTGTGACGAAGCACACAAACTTTCGGCGACGTTTTTCAACGGCGAGGTGAAGCGCACGAAGCGCTATAATCTCGGCCTGCTTCTTTCCGGTCTCACCCGACATTTCCTGCTGATGACCGCCACGCCGCACAACGGCAAAGAGGAAGATTTTCAACTTTTCTTGGCACTCCTGGATGGTGACCGTTTCGAGGGCAAGTTTCGGGATGGTGTTCATCAAGTCGAGGTTTCCGACCTGATGCGTCGCATGGTGAAGGAAAAGCTGCTCAAATTTGATGGCCGGCCGCTTTTTCCCGAACGCATCGCCTACACTATCCCCTACAAACTTTCGGATGCCGAAGCGCGGCTCTACAAGGAAGTCACCGATTACGTCCGCCAGGAGTTCAACCGTGCGGAGGCGCTCCAAAACGATAAACGCGCCGGGACAGTCGGCTTCGCACTCACCATCCTCCAGCGCCGTCTTGCTTCATCGCCTGAAGCCATTTTTCAATCCTTGCGCCGTCGTCGAGAGCGTCTGGAGAAGCGTATTCGCGAGGTGGAATTGATGCAGCGTGGGGCGGTCACGCCTCCCCAAATTGCCAATGGCCCGCAGTTGGATGACGACGACGTTGAAGACCTGGAGGAAGCACCGGAAAACGAAATCGAGCAGGCCGAGGAGGAAATTCTCGACCAGGCTACCGCCGCCAGCACCATCGCGGAACTCCGGGCTGAAATCGCCACGCTCACCCGGTTGGAAACGCTTGCCGCCGATGTCCGCCGCAGCGGGCAGGATACTAAGTGGCGCGAACTTGGCCATTTGCTCGGCGAAATTTTCACCCCGGCGGCTTTGGGTGATCGTCTGGCCGAAGAGCCGGTGCCGTATGGTGCCGGCCCGTTGCCGCCACCCAAGCCGTCCCCGCGCCAGAAACTCGTTCTCTTTACCGAACACCGTGACACGCTCAATTATCTTAATCAGAAAATTGGTTCCCTTTTGGGACGCCAAACCGCCATTGTCATGATTCACGGCGGCTTGGGCCGCGAAGAACGGCGCAAGGCGCAGGAAAGTTTTTTACACGATCCCGAGGTGCAGGTTCTACTGGCCACTGATGCAGCCGGCGAAGGCATCAACCTTCAGCGCGCCCATCTGATGGTGAATTACGATTTACCGTGGAATCCCAATCGCCTTGAGCAGCGGTTCGGTCGCATCCACCGTATCGGTCAGACAGAAGTCTGCCATCTTTGGAATCTCGTCGCCGCCGAAACCCGCGAGGGCGATGTATATCGCCGCTTGCTCGATAAATTGGAAGAAGCGCGGAAGGCGCTTGGTGGACAGGTTTTTGATGTCTTGGGCAAATTGCAATTCGAGGGTAAATCCCTGCGCGAATTGCTGGTGGAAGCGATTCGTTACGGAGACCTGCCAGATGTCCGCGCCCGGCTGACGCGTGCCATTGAAAATGGCGTCAACCGTCCGCAGTTGCAGGATTTGCTGGAAGAACGGGCGCTGGCGCATGATGCAATGGATGCCAGCAAAGTCGCAAGGGTGCGCGAAGATATGGAACGTGCCGAGGCCCGACGGCTTCAGCCACACTACATCGAATCCTTTTTCATGGAAGCGTTCAAGCGCTTGACCGGCACTGCCCGCCAGCGCGAACCCCGTCGTTACGAGGTAAGCCATGTCCCCGCGGCAGTGCGTAATCGTGACCGGCAGATCGGTTCCGCCGAGCCTGTGCTTGCACGTTATGAGCGCATTGCTTTTGAGAAAGATCTCATCGCTCCCGCCGGCCAGCCTTTGGCAGCCTTCGTTTGCCCCGGCCACCCGCTGCTCGACGCTGTCCTTGATTTGACGCTTGAACGGCATCGCAATCTGCTCAAACGCGGAACTGTGCTCGTTGACGAGCGCGACTCCGGCACCAGCCCGCGAGTTCTCTTTTTCCTAGAGCACGCAATTCAGGACGCCAGCATGCTTCCATCGGGAGAACGCCGCACCATTTCGCGCCGCACGCTCTATGTCGAGATGAATGCGGCAGGCGAATCGCGTCATCTTCACTACGCACCTTATTTGGATTTTCGCCCGCTAAAAACCGGCGAGCCGGATGTTGCCGCCATCCTGGCAAGGCCGGAATCAACATGGATTACGCGGAGTTTGGAGCAGAAAGCCCAAGGTCACGCCATCGCCAGCGTGGTGCCAGAGCACATCAAAGAAGTCCGCGACCGCCGTTTGTCGTGGATTGAAAAAACTCGTGTTGCCGTCAAAGACCGGTTGACCAAGGAAATCACTTATTGGGATCACCGCGCCGAACAACTCAAAATTCAGGAACAAAACGGACGGGCAGGCGCGCGGCTTAATTCCGGTGAAGCCCGCAAGCGAGCCGACGACTTGCAGGCCCGCCTTGAAAAACGCCTAGCGGAACTGGATCGCGAGGCACAGATTTCCGCTCTCCCGCCAGTCATCACGGGTGGACTTGTCATCGTTCCAGCAGGAATGCTTTTGTCCATGTCGGGACAGGCCACGCCGACAGCAACCACCCCGGCGGATACGCAGGCCAGTGCCGCTCGCGCCCGCGCCATCGTTATGGACGTGGAGCGTTCGCTCGGATTTGAGCCAATTGACAGGGAGTTGGAAAAACTCGGCTACGACATAGAAAGCCGGAATCTCCGCGAAGGCTTGGAGAAGGGCAAACTCCGCTTCATCGAAGTCAAAGGCCGCGTTTCTAGCGCGGATACAATCACCGTCACCAAGAACGAAATTCTTTATTCGCTCAACAAGCCAGAGGATTTTATTCTCGCCATCGTCGAGTTTCTTGATGGCGACTCATATCTTGTCCATTATGTCCGCCAACCTTTTCGCCGCGAACCTGACTTTGGCGTAACCAGTGTGAACTACAATCTGGCTGAATTGATTTCCAAGGCGGAGGTTCCCGCATGAAGCCCGAAGACCTGCAAAACTTTATCGCCGAGTTTCGCGATTGGCTCGACCAGCACGGAACACCGTGCCTCACGTCCGACCACGACGCGCTGCTCAAAAGCTGGCATCAGGAATTGGCCGTTGCCGAAAGTTTGCTCGAAAAAAAACCGGAATTGCCCATCGCTTTTCTCGGCCCGTCGCAACAGGGCAAGTCATCGCTCATCAATGCGATGCTTGGCGAAAACATTCTCGCAGTCGGCGGTGCAGTTGGTGCTTGCACCTGCGTAATCACGTCTATTCATCATCATCTTTCGGCAGAATTTCGCGCCGAAATTGATTTTATTTCCATCAAGGATTGGAAGGCGGAATTGTGCTCAATGCAGGCGGCTATGAACGCCAAACCGTCTGAAGATGACACTGAAGAAGACCGCAAAGAATGGGAAACCGAACATAAAGCCGCTCACGAAAAATTCACTTCAGTTTATCGGCAGGAGCCGCCTGACGACTTGACCCCATTTATTGAGCACGCCACGTTGAATCTCCCGGCCAACATTGCCTCTGTCATGTCGTCAGGCGAACCCATAATCATCGTGGAGGAAAATGCGCGGACATTGAAAAATAATGTTCGCCGCTTTCTCGTTGGCCGTGAACAGCACGACGACGGACAGTTTTGGCCGCTTATCAGCCGCGTTCGCATCTACGGAAATTTCCCCGTGCTTGCCAATGGCGTCGTGCTGGTGGATTTGCCCGGCCTGAATGATCCCAATCCCGCCCGCGAGCAGGTCACCAAACGCTATCTAAATGACGCTCGCTATTTATGGCTGATTTGCAACAGCCAGATCGGGATTGACCGCGTCTTTACTCAGCTACTTCGCGACAACTCCCTTCTCTACAAATTATACATGGAAGGCCGCCTCGATGCCTTCTCCGTCATCACCACTCGCATTGACGACATAAACTTGGGGGCCATTCTGGAGCAGATGGGCGTTGACCCCGACGATTTTGATGGCGACCACAGCAAGCCGCTGAAATTTCGCCGCAAGGAAATCACTCATCACGTTCAAAAAAATCTCATGGAAATTGCGCATGACATCGCGTCTAGGGCGGAACATGCCTCCGTGCGGGAGGATTTTTTTCGGCGTGTTCAAGCCATCCCTGTTTTCCCCGTTTCCACCAACGCTTATCTCCACGCTACCGACCGGATGCCGTTGTATCGAGGCATGGAACTTTCACCGGAAGAAAGCCATATTCCGCAACTCATCGCACATCTAAACACAATCACGCAAGAGCAGAGTTATCGCACACAGATCGAGGCGTCCTACCGGCGGTTGAAATTGCTGCACGAACAGGTTCACAGTTTTTTTTTGAACCAGATTCGCAGCGTGGAACTGGATAGCGCGGCGGCACGTCAGGAATGGGAATTGTTATCCAAGGTCGGCGCGCAGGCCGTGGCCGATGGTCAGGCCGGACTTCGAGATTTACACATCCGTGGCGAGACTTCGCTCGCCGAACGCTGTGCCGGGTTTGACCAAAAATTAAAAGAATTGGAAAGTCGCGCAGCTACCGCGCTGAATGCAGTATTTAGATCATGGGAAGGCATCCATTGGCGTTCGCTTCAGGCGGCGGTGAAACGTGGCGGCGAATGGTATAGCAGTTCGACGGGACGTGAGTTTAATTTCAGTCGTGATGTTGCCCGTGCTTACCTCGACCAGATTCCATTTGTTTGGGAAGAATTTTTTGGCGTGCATCTGTCCGTCTTGATTAACGACGTCAGCAAAGGCACGCAGGCAGAACTTCACAAGACCGCCGAGCGCATCAAGGGCGCGATGGACATGATACAGCACCAACCACCGGGCATTCGTGAAAGTTTGGAAGCCAGTCTGCGCACGGCGGGAGAAAGTTTTGCCCTGCAATCCAGTCAGGTTGGAGCTGACCTCACCGCCCAGATTCAGCGCACCCGGCAGGCATTGAGCAACGGCATGGTGGAAACTGCCGCCACCTTCATGCAACCGGGCTACGCGGAGGCCGCTGCCGATCCCGGCGGCACGGGCATCAAACGCCGGATGCTCGACAAGTTGACCGAGTATGCTGTCCAACATGGCCCGTCTCTGTTTATCAATATGCGACAGGAACTCGCCGAAGGCGTTTCTTTTTTGCAAGGTTCGATGAAACCTCAACTCGCCAAACTCATCACCTATGGCGAAGGCGTATTGCAGCGGTTCGGCCAAAACACAGGCAACATTGAGTCGCCAACGCCAGAAGACAAGAGCCGCATCGAAGAAGCCCTGAAATTGTATCCTGAATTTTCTCTATGACCGTCATAATGATCTCGCAATGAAATCACTAACCGCTTCATCTATTGAACGCCTCATCAGCATTGAGGCCCACGTCCACTATGGAGAGTCGCCGCCGCCGGATGTTCACCCTTTCATTGAAATCACGCGTAATTCTTCAGTGTTGATTTCTGCGCCACATGGTTCGCGCGCATTCCGCAATAGACAGGGCGACATCTGGCACGAGGAGGATGAATACACCGCAGGTATGGCTTTGCTCCTATCAGAACGTTGCGGAACTTCTGTCATCGCCAACATCTGGCGGAGCGACTTGTGTGACCCTAATTGGCATGAAGTAAATCAGTGCCTCTACAAACAAAAGATGTCGCAGATGGTTCAACAGCAGGGCATTCGGTGGGTCTTGGATTTGCATGGCGCAGCCGAGAACAGTGAGCAATTGGGCAGGAGCCGCGTGGATCTTGGAACAAGGGAGGAACGGCACTCAATTCCAATCGCTCAACGCGACAAACTTCGTGAGCTGATTGTTGCTCGATTCGGTCAGGAAAGCGTTTCCTTAAACGGATTCCCGGCTTCGTTTCGTGGCACCGTAAGCAGCTTCTGCCAAGAACAACTTCGCATTCAGGCTGTCCAGATTGAGATGAAACCGTCCGTGCGTGTCCCGTTGCGCAGAACAGACGCTTCCTCCTATGCCGAGTTAGGGCCATTTTCCGCCCCGGCCAAAAATGTCATCGCAATGCTTTCGGCTCTGGAAAAGTTCATTGCTTACCTTGAAAAACTCTCAAACTCATGACTGTCAAATCCCATAAAAAGCTCATCGAGGTTGCATTGCCCCTGGAGGCGATCAACAAAGCCAGTGCGCGGGAAAAATCCATCCGCCACGGTCATCCCAGCACCTTGCACCCGTGGTGGGCACGAAGACCATTGGCGGCGGCGCGTGCGGTCATCTTTGCGCAGATGGTGGATGATCCTTCAGCCAGCCCCGACCTGTTTCCGACGGAAAAGAAGCAGGAAAAAGAACGTCAGCGACTCTTCAAGATCATTGAGGACCTCGTTCTTTGGGATAACACAACCAACGAAAAGGTTCTGCAAGCGGCGCGTGATGAAATCTGGCAAAGCTGGCGGCGCGCGTGCGCGGAAAATGCAGACCATCCTCGCGCCAAGGACCTATTTGACCGTAAAAAATTACCCGGCTTCCACGACCCATTTGCCGGCGGCGGCGCACTGCCGTTAGAGGCACAGCGGCTCGGCTTGGAGAGTTTTGCCAGTGACCTCAATCCAGTGGCTGTGCTGATCAACAAGGCGATGATAGAAATTCCTCCGAAGTTCGCCGGCAGGCCTCCGGTGAATCCTGACTGGCGGAAGAACAGCAAACAGGAGCAGTCGCTCACCCAATGGAGTGGCTCTCGTGGATTGGCTGAAGACCTGCGTTATTACGGTCAATGGATGCGCGACGAAGCCGAGAAACATATCGGGCAACTGTATCCACAAATTGAGATTACCGCAGAAATGACCAAGGAACGGCCAGACTTGAAAAAGCTGGTGGGACAGAAGCTAACAGTTATCGCTTGGCTCTGGGCTCGCACAGTAAAGAGTCCAAATCCAGCATTCCGCGATGTGGATGTGCCACTTGCATCTACGTTCATGCTTTCCACTAAATCGGGCAAGGAAGTATATGTTGAACCAGTCATTGAGAACGGCGGATACCGTTTCTTGGTAAAGGTAGGAAAACCGAAGAACGCTGAAGCTGCACAGGAAGGGACGAAACTGTCTCGGGGGGCGAATTTCCGGTGTGTGATGTCGGATACGCCAATTGCACAAGATCATATCCGCAAGGAGTTCACGGCGAAACGAGCGGGTGAACGGTTAATGGCAATTGTTGCGGATGGCGGGCGCGAGCGCGTTTATTTGTCTCCAACAGATGCGATGGAGGCCGTTGCGCGAAGTGCAAAGCCGAAGTGGAAACCGGATGTCGAGATGAATCAAGATTGTAAGGATCTTCTGAGCGGTCGTGGCTATGGGTTCAAGTCTTGGCACGAACTTTTCACTTCTCGCCAGCTAGTAGCGTTAACTACATTTTCAAACCTCATAGAAAAGGCGCGTGAACAAGCAAAGAGCGCCGCGATTGCCGCGTGTCTTCCCAATGATGGCAAACCGCTCTCTTCTGGAGGCACCGGTGCCGATGCCTACGCTGATGCAATTGCGGCATATCTTGGGTTGATTGTGAGTAAGCAGTCTATCTTCCTAGTAACGCAGGCAAGATGGAGAGCAGGAGAAGGCAAGTCAGCCCCAGCATTTGGTAGACAAGCCCTGCCGATGGTTTGGGATTTTGCTGAACTCAACCCATTCGCCGGCGCTGGCGGCGATTTTCTCGGCATCGTCGACGGAGCAGTAAAAACATTACTTAACTGCCCACCACCAACTAAAGGAGTAGTAGAACAAGCAGATGCGGCCACACAAATGCTTTCTTCTGACCATATCGTGTCTACGGACCCACCATACTACGACAACATTAGCTATGCTGACCTGTCGGACTTCTTTTATATCTGGTTGCGCGGCTCGCTTAAATCTGTTTTCCCAAGCCTTTTTTCCACAGTTGCCGTGCCGAAGGCTGATGAACTCGTGGCCAGCGCCTTCCGTCATGGAGGTCGCGACAAGGCTGAGACTTTCTTTCTCGAAGGAATGACACGGGCGATGCATCGCCTCGCGGATCAAGCGCACCCGGCGTTCCCGGTGACCATCTACTATGCATTCAAACAATCCGAAACCAATGATGGCGAGGGAACAAGCAGCACGGGTTGGGATACATTTCTTGATGCAGTAATTCGCGCTGGTTTTGCTATCACAGGAACTTGGCCAATGCGAACAGAGAACCAGACCCGATTAGTTGGGATGGTAACCAACGCTCTAGCCTCTAGCATCGTCCTCGTGTGCCGCAAGCGTGCCTCTGATGCAGCCACTGCCACTCGCCGTGAGTTTGTCACCGCACTCAAGCAAGAATTGGCTAATGCCGTGCGGCATTTGCAAGCAGGCTTCATCGCGCCTGTGGATCTTGCACAGGCTGCCATCGGGCCTGGCATGGCAGTCTTTACACGTTATGCAAAAGTGCTCGACGCTGAAGGTAAACCGATCACCGTGCGCGAGGCACTAGCCCTCATTAACCAAACCCTCGACGAGGCACTAGCCGAACAAGAAGGTGACTACGACGCCGACAGTCGTTGGGCGTTAGCATGGTTCGAACAATACGGATTTTCCGAAGGCGAGTTCGGCGTGGCCGAAACACTTACCAAAGCCAAGAACACCAGCGTGGAGGGTTTAGTCGAAGCTGGCATCCTAGCATCCAAGCGCGGCAAGGTTCGCCTGCTCGCACCCGACGAGTTGCCGGAAGATTGGGATCCAGACACCGACAACCGCCTCACGAATTGGGAAACCGTCCATCACCTTATCCGGGTGCTCGGCAGCGGCGGTGAAAGTGCCGCTTCGGAATTGGTATCCAAACTCGGATCGAATGCCGAGCCAGCCCGTGAACTCGCCTACCGTCTTTACGCGCTTTGCGAACGCAAGAAACGCGCGACCGATGCGTTGGCTTACAACGGCCTTGTTCAAAGCTGGCCGGAGTTGATCCGGCTCGCGCAACAGGGCGGCAAGACCAAAGCCGCCGAAAAGCAGGCCACCATGTTCTCGGAAAAAGAATAATAATTTATGGCACTCACCAATCAGCAACGCGTCGGCAAGGCGCTAGAATTACTGCGGGAAGGACTCGCCGATTTCATTCTGCGGGAATTTCAGAACAAATATGCCGCGAAAGCCACAAGCGAAGCGCAACGACTGCTCGGCACCGACCGTTTGCGCGGCAATAAGCCCATGAAGGAATGGGATGCCGCCGCGTTGCTGCGGTTAATGTGGGAAGCATGGAATGATGTATTTGGTCAGACGCTCGGCTATGCCGAACGCTCACTGATTTCCGAGCTGCGCACCATTCGCGACCGCTGGGCGCATCAGGAAAATTTTTCCAGTGATGATGCTGACCGCGCTTTGGATTCGTCCGAACGATTGTTGGCCGCTATTTCCTCTCCGCAATCGGAAGCAGTGCGAACCATGAAGCTGGAGTTGCGCCGACAGGTTTATGACGAACAGGTGCGTGGCGAGAAACGTAAAGTGGGCGGATCGCTGGTAGAGGCTGCGGCCACCGGCGCACTAAAACCGTGGCGCGAAGTGGTCACCCCGCACGCCGATGTCGCCAGCGGACGCTACCAGCAGGCAGAGTTCGCCGCCGATTTGTGGCAGGTGCATCTTGGCGAAGGTTCGGATGAATACCGTAAGCCATCGGAATTTTTTCGGCGCACGTTTCTCACCGAGAGTCTCAAACAAATGCTGATAAATGGCGTGCAGCGGCTTTCCGGCACGGGCGGCGATCCGGTTGTGCAGCTTCAAACAAATTTCGGCGGCGGCAAGACGCACTCGATGCTGGCGCTTTACCATCTATTTTCCGGCGTGGCTCCCGGCGATCTCCCCGGCGTTGATGAAGTCATGGCCAAGGCTGGTGTAAAAAATCTCCCCAAAGCCAACCGCGTTGTGCTTGTCGGCAACAAGATTTCACCCGGCAACCCGGTGAAGAAGCCAGATGGAACAGTCGTGCGAACATTGTGGGGAGAGATGGCTTACCAACTCGGCGGCAAGAAAGCTTTCGCGCGCATCAAAGCGGATGACGAGCAGGCCACCAGTCCCGGTGACATCATGCGCGAGTTGTTCAAGGAATATGGGCCATGCCTCATTCTCATTGACGAATGGGTTGCCTATGCCCGTCAGCTACACGATCAGAGTGATCTGCCAGCGGGCGGTTTCGAGACGCAATTTTCATTCGCCCAGGTGTTGACCGAATCGGCGAAGCTTGCGGGCAATTGTCTTTTGGTGATTTCACTGCCAGCTTCCGACACCGCAGGTTCGCCACACACGCAAGCCGACGATGTGGAAGTCGGCGGCGTGCGCGGACGTGAAGCATTGAACCGTTTGCGCAATGTCGTTGGCCGTGTTGAATCATCCTGGCGTCCGGCGACCGCCGAGGAGGGTTTTGAAATTGTGCGGCGGCGGTTATTCGAGCCGATTGCCGGCGACCAGTTCAAAAATCGCGACGTTACCGCGCAGGCTTTTTCGGAACTTTACCATTCGCAGAGCGCGGAATTTCCGCCGGAGTGTCGGGGCGGGGACTATGAGAAGCGTATGCGGGCAGCGTATCCCATCCACCCGGAAATCTTCGACCAGCTTTACGGCGCGTGGAGCACACTGGTAAAATTCCAGCGCACACGCGGTGTCTTGCGCCTCATGGCTTCGGTGATTCACACGCTTTGGGAAAAAGGCGACCGCAGCCCGATGATTTTGCCCTCGATGATTCCCATTGATGACCCGCGCGTGCAGTCTGAATTGACGCGATACCTCTCGGACAACTGGTCGCCGATCATCGAAAAGGACGTGGACGGCCCCAACTCGCTGCCAGTGCGGATTGATGGCGAGCAGCCGAATCTTGGCAAAGTGTCTGCCACGCGCCGCGTGGCGCGCACAATTTACTTGGGCTCGGCCCCCAGCGCGGGCGTCGCCCACCGGGGTATTGAAGACCGCCATGTGAAACTTGGTTGCGTCATGCCCGGCGAGTCACCCGCCGTCTTTGGCGACGGCTTGCGTCGGCTGGCGGCAGCCGCCACCTATCTCTATCAGGACGGAAATCGTTTCTGGTATGACACGCAGGCCACAGTGACCAAGCTGGCCGAAGACCGGGCCGAGCAATTGAAGCGCGACCCGGATAAGGTCATGCAGGAATTGGACAAACGCTTGCGCGATGATTTACGCAGAATGGGTGACTTCAACCGGATTCATCCGCTGCCACGTTCGGGAGCGGATGTTCCTGATGACCTCGACGCGCGACTCGTCGTGTTGTCTGCCGAACATGCTTACACCAAAGAGGCAGGGAACGCCGCCGAAGCAGCCGCCAAAGCGATTCTCGAATCGCGTGGCAACACACCGCGACTCTTTCGTAACACACTGGTATTTCTTGCCGCCGACAAAGTTCGCTTGCAAGACCTCGACGAAGCTTTGCGCAAATATCTCGCTTGGGCATCCATTTTGACGGAAGGCGAATCGCTCAACCTTTCTCCTTTTCAGTCGAAACAGGCCGAAACGCAGAAGCAAGCAGCGGAAGGAGCCGTGATTGCACGTTTGCCGGAAGCCTACCAATGGCTGCTCGTGCCGGAGCAGGCCAACCCGCAAGCCCCG
>Ga0182027_10009953_pt1 | contig 13575 bp, 10 predicted proteins | sample 712E1DmetaG_FD_121300 | JGI IMG/M metagenome (GOLD analysis project Ga0182027, IMG submission 121300) | Permafrost microbial communities from Stordalen Mire, Sweden - 712E1D metaG (Illumina Assembly) | ecosystem: Environmental > Terrestrial > Soil > Wetlands > Permafrost | place: Sweden...
TTCAAAGTTGTCAATCTTCTGAAAGATGAAAGAGGAAAAATTAATGGTGTAAAGGCCATAGATAAAGCAACAGACGAGGAATTTAATCTGAAAGCAAAACTGGTTATAAATGCAACAGGAGTATTTGCAGATGAGGTGGCAAGGATGGATAATCCGCTATCAAAACCCACAATACGACCAAGTCAGGGAGTGCACATTGTTCTGGATAAATCATTTCTTAATAGTGACTCGGCTATCATGATTCCAAAGACGGATGACGGGAGGGTTCTCTTTGCTATTCCCTGGTATAATGAAGTTGTGATTGGTACAACTGATACCCCGCTCGACACAATCAGCCTTGAGCCTGTTGCTCTTGAAAAGGAGATCAGTTTTATTCTGCAAACAGCTGAAAAATATCTTGTTAAGCCACCAAAAAGAGAAGATATTCTCTGCATATTTGCTGGATTGCGTCCGCTTGCAGCCAATCCGGATAATCCTGCTTCCACTAAAGAGGTATCACGGAGACATAAGATAACGCTTTCCCCTTCAGGATTGCTTAGCATAATTGGAGGAAAATGGACCACATACAGGCGTATGGCCGAAGAGACTATTGACAGGGCAATCAGGGCCGGTTTTCTGGATCGGGCTAAATGTGTTACTTCAAATCTTAAATTGACTTCATTAGCTGCAAATAATTCCTTAAAAAGATTGCATATTTATGGGGACCATTCAATAGATATAGAAAAGATGATATCTGAAGACCCCGGGTTGGGTATACAGGTTGATCCGAGACTACCATATACAAAAGCTGAGATACTTTGGATCTGCAGAAACGAAATGCCCTTTTGTATCGAGGATATACTTGCAAGAAGAACCCGTTCCTTATTTCTTAATGCCCGTGCAAGCGCAGAAATTGCGCCTGAAGTTGCCGGAATAATGGCAAAGGAATTCGGATATGATCTTAACTGGAAGGAACAGCAAGTAAAATCGTATAACGAATTGGTAAAAAACTATCTATAGTAGCTTGAAATTCACCTAATAAAAAGGAATATATGAAAGAATTCATTTTAGCTCTCGATCAGGGGACCACAAGCTCACGAGCAATTGTTTTTGACCGGAACGGACTTCCTGCAGCAAGTGCACAAAAGGAATTTACTCAATTTTATCCTAAACCGGGCTGGGTTGAACATGATCCTGAGGAAATATGGTCAACACAAGCCGGGGTTGCACTTGAGGCAATTACAAAAGCAGGACTTGAAAGTATTAACATTGCCGCGATTGGTATAACAAATCAGCGCGAGACAACTGTTGTCTGGAACAGAAAAACAGGAAAACCTGTTTACAGGGCAATAGTCTGGCAGGACCGCCGTACAGCAGATTTTTGTGATAAGTTAAAGAGTGAGGGGCAGAGCCCGAAGATCCTTGAAAAAACTGGTCTGATTATAGATGCCTACTTTTCTGCTACAAAAATCAGATGGATATTGGATAATGTGAAGGATGCAAGGCGTCTTGCAGAGGAAGGAGAGCTGGCATTTGGAACTATTGATTCGTGGCTGGTATGGAACCTCACCAGAGGCAGGTTACATATTACGGATGTATCAAACGCATCAAGAACTATGTTGTTTAATATTCACACTCTTAAATGGGATGAAGAGCTACTCAGAATATTTAACATACCGTCATCTATGCTTCCGGAAGTCAGATCCTCAAGTGAAATCTATGGGACAACTGAAGGACATTTTGCCACCTCAATACCTGTTTCCGGAATAGCCGGTGACCAGCAGGCTGCTCTCTTCGGTCAGATGTGTACAGAACCGGGTATGGTCAAAAACACTTACGGAACAGGTTGTTTTATGATGATGAACATTGGCAATAAACCTATTGAATCAAAGAGCAAACTTCTGACTACTGTCGCCTGGAAAATAGGGAATGATACTCAATATGCCCTGGAAGGAAGCATTTTCATTGCCGGAGCAGTTGTTCAATGGCTTCGCGATGGGTTAGGAATTATTAAAAATTCGGGTGATGTTGAGAAGCTTGCTGCAAAAGTCAAGAGCAGCGAAGGAGTCTATTTTGTCCCCGCCTTTGCGGGGCTCGGTGCTCCGCACTGGAACCAGCATGCTCGTGGCACGCTTGTTGGCCTTACTAGAGGTTCCACATCGGCTCACATTGCCCGTGCAGCTCTTGACAGCATTGCTTATCAGACGCTGGAAGTCCTGCTTGCTATGCAAAAGGATTCCGGTATAGATATCCGTGAATTACGCGTTGATGGCGGGGCGACTGTAAATAACCAGCTGATGCAGTTCCAGTCGGACTTGCTGCAGGCAAAGGTGGTACGGCCGAAAATTACTGAAACAACAGCGCTTGGAGCCGCTTATCTGGCAGGTCTTGCTGTGAATTACTGGAGCAATATCGATGAGATCAGGAAACAATGGCAAATAGATCGGATTTTTTCTCCGCAAATTGAAGAGAGCGAAACACATTCACTTATCAAAGGATGGCATCGTGCCGTAAACGCAGCAAAAGCATGGGCTGATGATACAGAGTAAGATTGGAGTGAAAGGTTGAGGCCCCTCTGCCCCGATAAATCGGGACATCTCCCCTAAAGGGGAGTTAATACTGTGACATTCAGAAGAATTTCACTAGTATTCAGAGAATTAATCCCGCCTAAGCAGGAGAAGGGGGGCAAAACTTCAGGCATTCCAGGCAATTTTAAAGTAGGTAAAATCATAATACAATTTTCATAGGATAATCTAATAACTAACCAACATGAATGCATTTTTTGCCGAATTTTTCGGAACTGCAATAATTCTCGTTTTTGGAGGAGGAGTGGTAGCAAACGTTGTTCTCGATAAAACGAAAGGAAACAACAGCGGATGGATTGTAATAACTTTCGGATGGGCCGTAGGGGTCTTTACAGGGATTTTAATCGCGGCGCCATTTAGCGGCGCTCACCTGAACCCTGCTATAACACTGGCTCTTGTGATTGCGCATAAATTTTCAATTACTCTCTTGCCGATGTATATCTGTGCCCAGATGCTGGGTGCAATGTTCGGGGCTTTTCTTGTCTGGGTAGCCTATAAAAAGCATTTTGATGCGACTGCTGATGCTGATTCCAAGCTGGCTGTATTCTGTACCGCCCCAAATATACGGCACTACTGGTATAATATTTTAACTGAAGCTATAGGAACATACGTACTTACCCTGGCTGTTCTCTACATGGCAAAACCAGAAGTCGGATTAGGCGCTTTGAGTGCTTTACCGGTGGCACTTGTTGTCCTGGGTCTCGGTCTGTCTATGGGAGGTCCTACCGGATATGCTATTAATCCTGCCCGTGATCTTGGCCCGCGTATAGTACATTTCCTCCTTCCGATACCGGGGAAACGCGACAGCGATTGGAAATATGCCTGGGTACCTGTTCTGGGACCAATGGCAGGAGCCGCACTTGCCGCAGTAATGTTTCTGATTTTTAAAGGAGCCTGACAAAGGAATCCTGAAAAGAGACTTGGACATCATTTTATCGTGTTTAATCGGTTCTTTCTTATAATTAGTCAAAATCATTTAAAAAAATTAGCGGGCTTCCTTGCTATTCTTGAAATACAATTGTTAAATTAGCTTTGCTTTTAGCTATTGTGGTAGGTATACTATTCAGAGAGGACACTAAGGGGATATCTGGAAATTTTAAGAGTTTATTTTGAAGTACCATTTTATCTATTCCTGCTAATGACCGGTAGATTAAAAATTTGATTGCACAATTTCCAAAAAAAGAGTAAACAAAACCCGATAAATGATGTTTAATAATAAATTAACGTAAAACTGTAAAACTATGAAGAAACTTTTATTGTCATTGTTAGTCGTTGTCTTCTCTTTAACGCAACTGCTAGCCCAGGAATCTACTTTCAAAAAAGGAGATAAGGTTGTCAACCTTGGGATTGGTCTAGGATCCACATTGTATACGGGAATCGGTAATAAGATGGGGATACCACCTATTTCAGGTTCATTTGAGATGGGAATTGTCAATCTGCTTAATGATAAAGCTTCAATTGGTGTAGGAGGGTATCTTGGATATTCTTCTCATAAATACTATAGCTATGCCGTTTCTAACTTTATAATCGGGGCAAGAGGCGCCTTCCATTATGCGCTCGTAGATAAGCTGGATACATACGCAGGTCTTATATTAGGTTTCGATATTGAATCTTCAAATATTGATGTATCCGGGTATAATTCTGGTAGCGGTCTTGTTTCTTCAGAGTTTATTGGTGCAAGATATTATGTCAGTAAGAACTTTGCCGTTATGGGTGAATTAGGATATGGCATAGCATGGCTTACCCTGGGTGTTTCCTTTAAATTTTAGGAATTTAAGTTTCAAAAAAAATTATATAATAAATATAAAGCAGCCTGTTATATGGGCTGCTTTTTATTTTGCTTCCATTCTGAAAATCCAAAAACAGGATTATCTTTATTGAAAAAAATCATGAAAGCAAAGTTCAGTTTGTTTTTTAATAAGCTCAGAAGCCTGCCAGGGAAGTCAATTCTGCCAAAAATAACTTTTATTGCTCTTGGAATCTCTTCAACTATCTGGTTCCTGGTAAGAGTTATCCCAAAGCCTCAGAGGGCCACATATCCGTGTATGAGGGCTGCCGCACCGATTATGTCAGCCTTTGTTGTTTACCTGCTCACTTTGTCAGGATCGATATTAGCATTTAACAAAGCTAAAGATCATTTCAGAAAAGCCAGATATGTCTATGCTGCTTCATTCTTAGTGATTTCTCTTATCTGTTCTATGTTGTTTTTTGCAAATAAGACAGATGTAGCTAATGCGAGCACTGTTGACATAAACAGCTTAATGTCGAATGTTCCGGTAGGTGTTGAGCATGGCATATTTCCCGGACGCGTTGCCTGGGCATTTGATCCAAAGGTTGCAACATGGGACGGTACAAACAAATACTGGTGGGATGAAAAAAGCACTTCCCAGGTTGAAGCAAATAAGATGCTTGAAAATGTATTGAAATCACTTACCGGTAAGAGTACAGAAGCAATGGCATGGGATGCACTTTTTAAGAATTTCAATAAAGAGAAGAAGAACATCTCTGGTGGATATGCTCTTAATCAGAAGATAGCAGTTAAGATAAACCAGAACAATACAAAGAGCCATGCAGATACGACAGGACTGGATGGGACTCCCCAGCTGATATATGCCTTAATAGCCAGTCTGACAAAAAACGCTGTTGTGCCACAAAAGAATATTACCATATTCGATGCCAGTCGTTTTATAACGGACAATATTTTTAATAAATGTCACAAAGATTTTCCAGATGTCATTTTTGTAGATAATGAAGGAGGGGAAGGACGTGTTAAATCGACTTATGTTGAAAATGCAATTCCATATTCTGTTGATAACGGAAAACTAGCTACAGGTTTAGCAACATGTGCAGTTGAGGCTGACTACATTATCAATATGGCATTGCTCAAAGGACATATAGGGCAAGGTGTCACTCTGTGTGGCAAAAACTTCTATGGAGCGACCAGCATAGACAGGAGCTGGCGGAAAAATGCTCATGATAACTTCAATCAGGACCCTCAGGGGAAAGATAAATACATGACTTTTACCGATTTCCTCGGGCATAAGGATCTGGGCGGGAAAACAATCTTATTCATTATTGATGGTTTATATGCTGCCAGATCCCAGGATGGCCCTCCGCTTCTTAAAGACAAATGGAGGATGGCTCCTTTTAACAACCGTTGGTGTTCAAGCTTATTTGCCTCTCAGGACGGTGTTGCCATTGATGCTGTGGGTATTGATTTTTTACGCGCCGAGTGGCCTGATCTTTCAGATTTAGCTTATACAGAAAAATATTTAGTCGAGGCTGCTTTGGCTGATAATCCTCCTTCAAAAACAGTTTATGATCCGGAACGTGACGGGACCAGGTTAAAAAGTCTTGGTGTGCTGGAACACTGGAACAATGCAGTTGATAAAAAGTACAGCAGGAATCTGGGGAAAAACTACGGAATTGAGCTAGTCTATATTCCGTTAAACTAGAATGAGTTTTTCTAGATAATTCTGCATTGTGATGGAATACCCCTCTGTCGCTTCGCGACATCTCCCCTGAAAGGGGAGAAAAAACTCATAAGATAACCGAATTTCTCCCCCCTTGGGGGGAGTGCCCGAAGGGCGAAGGGGGTTTAATCCCATGACATATCCCTTGGGGGGAGTGACCGAAGGCCACGGGGGTATTTAATCACAATCCTGTTCTACCCTGATAATTGATTTTACATCATATCCATTTTCCACAGCTTTGCCCAGGAGCATACTATAAGTCTTTTCATCCATTTTCTTTTCTCTGGCAAGTATCCAGAGGTACTTATGTGAGGGATCACCCACAAGAACATATCTGTAATCTTTATCAAGCTCCAGGATCCAGTAATCTCCGGAAAATGGCCAGAAAAACTGCACCTTTAGTTTCGCCGGGCTGTTCTTATCAGGTATCCAGGCAACTCCCTGTGAGGATGTTGATTTTTTAGGATCAGTCAGATAATTTCCTTTGTTCAGTACTGTAATTCTACCATCTTCCCGAAGTGTATAAGTGGCTGAAGTGCACTTTAATTTTCTTTCAAAAAAAAATGGCAGACGTGCAATCTCATACCAAAGCCCTTTATATCTGTTCAGATCAACTGATGATACAACCGAGGGTGGTTTCTGTGAATAAGCTGAAGCCATAATTATTGGTGTAAAAAGGATTATAAGAAGTTTCTTCATTTTTCAGTATTAATCTATCAAGTTAACAGTTATAGGATTAATAAGTTTAAATAAGTGTTATTTTTCAAAAAGACTTGAATATGTCTTGTTAAGAATATATGAGTAAGTTAGCTATTATCTACTTATCCTTTTTTCATTACTTTTGTCCCGGATGACTATATACCATAATTTAAACATTATGAATAGATCACCACAACAGCTGAGGATATTCTACGATTTATCAATGGAAGTAGGAAGGAGCCTCAACCTCTTTGAGATGTTGAAAACTTCCCTGAATGCTTATCTGAAGAAGCTGAATTGCGTTACAGGTATAGTTTACAGAGTTGTGCCCACAAGTGATTCAGGATTCAGTTCTGAAATGTTATTCTCAATACCCTATGCTTTAATAACGAAAAGCACCTATAAAGTAATTGAAAACCTTGTTCCTCAGAGTTTTTCATCAAATGAACTAAATTCATTCAGGGGTAAGCTTCCATTAAAAGGGAAATGTGATGATGGCTTGTTTTTCCATATAATGAAGCTGGACGATTTTGGATTGTTAATTTTAATAAGAAAAGGAGGCTTTCTGGATGAAGAGATAATTATTTCCCTTGAAGAAATTAACATCAAACTTGCACAGGCTTGCTTAGCATGCGTTAAAATTGAACTCCTGGAAGAGAGTGAAATGCGATATCGTCATCATCAGGAACTTCTCCCTGAGATGTTATGTGAAACGAACCTCGACGGAATAGTAACTTATGCAACAGGCTATGCGCTGGAAAAAATGGGTTATTCAATTGAAGAGCTGAAAGCAGGAATCAATATTCTTACATTATTTCAAAAGGATGATCATGAAAGAGTACTAAAGAACTTCAGTGCGGCACTGCAAAACGACAATTCACTTTCTCATGAGTATAATTTAATTAACAAATCTGGATTTACATTCCCCGTTCTGGTATATACCAACAGACTTATTAAGAACAACAAAGTTGACGGACTCATAAGTATTATTGTGGATATAACCGGATTAAAGGAGAATGAGAAGAAGCTGGAACTTTACACTGAAAGACTTGAACTTGCACTTCTGGGTAGTGATGCTGGTTTGTGGGACTGGAATATTAAAACCAGGAAACTTATATCTAATAAAAGATGGTTTTCAATACGGGGTTTTGCTGAAAATGAATTCAACAATAATGATGATATATGGGGAAACCTTCTGCATCCCGCTGATGCTGATTTTACAAAAAAAGCACTTGATGATCATTTGTCAAACAAAACTCCTTTTTATCAGGCTGAATACCGCTCACTGACAAAAGCAGGTCAATATGTCTGGATACTGGATACCGGTAAGGTGATGGAATTTGATAAAGATGGAAGCCCTCTTCGTATCGTTGGAACGAACATTGATATAACCCAGAGGAAACTGATGGAGCAGGCAATAATTGATGAACGCGATAGAGCTAATGAAGCAAACAAGGCTAAGAGTGAATTTCTTGCGAATATGAGTCATGAAATACGGACACCGATGAATGCCATACTTGGATTCAGTGAAGCACTCTATCATAAACTCGACTCAGTTCAGCACAGGAAAATGATAAAGTCAGTTTTAAGCAGTGGTAATCTGCTTTTATCATTATTGAACGATATTCTTGATTTATCTAAAATAGAGGCAGGAAAACTAGAGATAACACTTCAGCCAATTGACCTGAATTATATATTTCAGGAGATTCAGACGCTATTTAATGATAAGGCCAGTAAGAAAGGGATTGAGCTTTCTGTAATTATCGATGATAAATTACCCGGGTTACTGATGCTCGATGAAATAAGGATTAAACAGGTGATATTTAACCTGTTGGGTAATGCAATAAAATTTACGCAAAATGGATTTGTAAAGATCAAAGTCATTTTTAGTTTTCAATCAGAACAAAAAGGTGAATTGAGTATTGAAGTCGAGGATACAGGAATTGGTATTCCTGAATCTCAACAGGTAATTATCTTTGAGGCTTTCGGACAACAATCGGGACAATCACACAGAATGTACGGCGGTGTAGGATTAGGACTCGCTATTTCAAAACGGCTCGTTGAGAAGATGAATGGAACGATTTCTGTAACAAGTAAGGTAGGCGCAGGATCTTCATTTATTGTTAAAATTCCGGGTGTAGCTGTAAGTGCAATGGAATCTCTGAAGAAAGACAAAGGAGATGAGATACTTAATATTACATTTGAACAGGCAAGCATACTTATTGTCGACGATGTCTCCTCAAATATAGAAATGGTTGAAACTCTGCTTTCATCAACAGGATTAAATATTTCATCAGCAGAAAACGGTGAAATTGCCCTGGAAATACTTGACCATATTATTCCTGATTTAATCCTTATGGATATCAGGATGCCAGGCTCAGATGGATTTGAAATTGCGGGCAGGATAAAGTCAAATCCGTCACTGGCTCATATTCCTGTCATTGCTTTTACCGCTTCAGCTTTTAATTCCGAAAAAATTACCAATTCGGCCAATTTTGATGGTGTTCTTCTTAAACCTGTAAATCAATCGCAGCTTTTCAATCAGTTGGCTCGTTTTCTGAAATATAAAATAAATGAGCCGGATAGTGATACAACAGAACCCATTGTTCTCGATATAGGAAACCTGCCTGAGGATCTTTTGAACATTTTGCCACAGATTAAGGAGACATTTAGAGATAAAATAGTACCTAAATACAATTCTATCAAAGATCAACTGGTATTGTTCAGGATTGAGGAATTTGCTGTTGATTTGAAAGAGGTGGCAGAAAAGTATAACTTCAAATTTCTTGGCGATTATGCTGACAAAGTTAAAAGAGATCTTGAAATTGTTGATTTGGATTCCTTAAAGGAAACATTAGATTATTTCCCACGTATAATCAATTTGATATTATGATGCCTGAGATCGATATGAGGTAATCGCGAGATTACTTTATGCGGACTCTTTATGAACCGGTTAAAAGTTTAAGCCGTGAAAAATAATAACTGACAAATGCCAAACTCAGACAAGTATATACTCATTGTTGATGATAATAATAAAAATCTTCAATTGACAGCCATCTTGCTTAAAAATGAAGGTTACCTGATAAGCCTTGCACAGAATGGCGAAAATGCTCTTGCACAGCTTGATGAACTTATTCCCGATCTGATACTTCTCGATATCATGATGCCGGGTATGGATGGATTGGAGCTCTGCCGTGTCATTAAAAAGAAAAATAAGCTTAGCGACATCCCGATAATATTCCTTACAGCTAAATCTCAAACAGATGATCTGGCAGCTGGCTTTGAGGCAGGCGGGGTAGATTATATTAACAAACCTTTTAACCGTGAAGAACTGCTTATCCGTGTAAAGAATCATATAGAACTTGCTTCATCAAGGAGGAAAATAATTGAAATGAACCTCATGCGCGATAAGCTTTATTCAATCATTGCTCACGATATACGATCCCCTTTTGCAAGTATAAGCCTGACCTTGAGTGCTATTACAAATGGTTATCTTGATCCCGGAAGCGATGATTTTAAAGAAGTTATGAATCACCTTGAAAAAACAGCAAGTGAAACGAGTGTTCTCCTGGACAATCTCCTTGAATTTACGAGGCTGCAAAGCAGAACAATCTCTATGGTTCCCAGGCAGATATCTATTTATCCGGTTATTATGGAATCTGTACAATTGTTAAAGGGGAATGCGGATAAAAAAAAGCTGAAAATTACATACGATATTCCGGATGATATTACTGCACATATTGACGAAATTTCAATTAGTGCGGTTTTCCGTAATATTATATTTAATGCCATTAAGTTCACACCGGAAAATGGTCTGATTCATATTTCAGCAGAGACGGAGGCTGAATTTGCAATAGTTAAAGTCACAGATACGGGTATTGGACTTTCCGAAGAGTTGATAAAGAAAATATTCATCGACAACGAACATTATACCACCCCCGGAACAAATAAAGAGCAGGGGAGCGGTCTGGGATCATTTATAATCAAAGATTTTGTGAGTAGAAACCAGGGAAAATTAAAGATTACCAGCACTCCAGGATCAGGAACTGAGATAAGAGTTTATTTGCCACTTACGGACTCCCACTAGGGAGGATTACTATGGAAACTGAAAATAAAAAAATAAATATTCTAGTGCTCGATGATGATCCTGTTTACAGGAATCTTCTTCGTTCTGTGCTTAAAGATAAACTTAACGTTTTTGCCGTGGAGGCTCCATCCATAGCATTTAAGATATTAAAGAATGAAAAAATTGACATTCTTATAAGCGATTTCAAACTCCCGGAAATGAATGGACTGCAAGTCCTTGAGAAGGTAAAAGAAGAATATCCTGGTATTGCTGTTATAATGATAAGTTCAGTAGGTGACATGGACACTGTTATTGTTGCACTACGGAAGGGAGCAGCCGATTTTTTAAAAAAGCCATTCACAACTCCTGAGATCTGGGTGGCAATTGAAAGAACCAGCAAATTCTCGGAACTGAACTCAAATCTAGATCAGGTCAAGAAAAAGAACCTTTTACTGACGAACGTTGTAAATAAGGAACATGCAAGTAATATTATTGGAAAATCGCCCCTGGTAGAGAGCATAAAACAGCAAATCCAGATGGTGGCAAATACTCCTGATACTTCTGTTCTGATAACCGGGGAAAGCGGGACGGGAAAGGAGCTGGTGGCACGTGCCATTCATAGTTTAAGCGATCGTAAGGATGAACTGTTCTGCGCGGTCAATATGTCTGCCGTTCCTGAATCTCTTTTTGAAAGTGAGTTTTTCGGTCATAAGAAAGGAAGCTTTACCGGTGCCCTTGTCGACAAAGCCGGATGGTTCGAAACTGCAAACGGAGGCACCTTATTCTTTGATGAAATAGGGGAGATGTCGATGGCATTGCAGGTGAAATTGCTGAGGGTTCTCGAAGATCGCAGATTCACACGGGTCGGTACACAAAATGAGCAAAAATTCGATGCCCGGATCGTTGCAGCAACGAATAAGACAAATGAGGATTTGTCTTCAGGTAAAAGTCTCAGGATTGATCTATATCACCGGCTAAGTACCTTCATAATTGAATTGCCTCCTTTGCGGGAGCGTACAAACGATATTCCTGAACTCGTTGATTATTTCTTTCATTCGCTCTCAAAAAAGCTGGGGAAACATTTCTCTGGAATCCATCCGGATGTTTATGCTCTATTAAAATCATATCCCTTTCCGGGGAATATCCGTGAATTAAAAAACATGATTGAAAGAGCTCTGATTATATGTGAAACAGACCAGATATTGCCACGGAATTTCATTTCAATCAGTTCAACAGCAAATAGTAACGTTAACACCGGCAACATAAATACATTTGATCTTGCCGAACTGGAAAAACAAACAATAATAAAAGCTCTTCAAAAAGTCAATTATAATAAAGCAGAAGCAGCAAGACTGCTGAATCTTGAATGGAATGCACTCTATCGCCGCATTCAGAAGCATAATATAGACTTGCCCACCAGCTTTAAATAAATCTCTCTTCAAAAAGGAAGACCTTCTATTCATTATCGAAGAAAAGGCCTGGGCCTTAATCTTTAGAAAATTATGTATTGCATTTATATATAGTGTGTTAAATCATTTGGCATGGCTATTGCCTTATTCTGTGTCAATAATTAAAATAGAATGAGACAGGAAATAGCGAAAGAGATTTTAATAGTAACTGACAAACCAGAATTCAGAGCATTAATGGAAACTTTTTTTTCCAGAAACTACGATGTAATAATGAGTGAAAATGCGTTGGAAGCTTATACACTTTTAGAAAATGGTTATATGCCAGAACTGATCATTACTGAATTCACAATGTCATTACCCGACGGCAAAAACCTAATTGTAAAGATAAAAGGAAACAATAAATACATACATATTCCAATACTCGCTCTATCAGGTAGTGACAGAGAATTTGCCAGAGTGGATCTCATCAGAACAGGTTCAACCGGTCATATTGTGAAACCATTCAGACTGACAGATCTTGAAACACGTGTCAGGAGCCTGTTAAAGATTACGATCTGATATATTATTATTAACACACATAAAGAAGCACCTGTGAAACGAGTTATCCCTCAAATATTCATACATCAGTTAGTAAAGGCATACCTGACATTGTTTATAATATTCTTTGCGGGTACTATTTATGGAGCCAGTATCACGAACAGTACTTCTGGTAACTGGAGCGCTACTGCATGGCCAAATACAACCCGCACAGGTTCAATAACCACCTTGACATCATCTTCGAATGTTACAGGTTCAGGCACCTCTTTCACTACCGAAATCAGTGTTGGGAATATTATTAAAACTTCGGGGAATACCACAATTGGAACAGTGGCTTCCATAACTGACAATACTCATCTCGTACTAACTTCCAATGCTTTATCAGCCAATACTAATATAAGTTACAAATCCCAGGGAGTTGGTCCTGTAGACATTATTACCATATCAAGTGGCTCAGCCATTACGGTTGATGGAATATTTACCTGTGCCTCATTAACATTCGCAGCGGTAAATGCAAATACTACATTGACAATTAGTGGTACCAATTCCCTGAATGTGACAGGAGCAGTTACTATGCCACGACCATCTTCCGGTTCAACATGTACTCTGAGTGTTGGAGCCGGCTCCCTTACTGCCGTATCAATTGCTATGAATGCAACAACTTCTGGAAGAAACGATGTGCTTACTGTTTCAACAGGGAATGTAACAATTTCTGGTGATTTTACCGGAGGAACAACCGGGTGTCTGGTCAGTTTCACAGGTGCCGGGAATTTTAAAATTGGCGGAGTACTTTCTGCAACACCTTCAGTTACCCAATATGCAGGGAA
>Ga0182027_10009955_pt1 | contig 13574 bp, 11 predicted proteins | sample 712E1DmetaG_FD_121300 | JGI IMG/M metagenome (GOLD analysis project Ga0182027, IMG submission 121300) | Permafrost microbial communities from Stordalen Mire, Sweden - 712E1D metaG (Illumina Assembly) | ecosystem: Environmental > Terrestrial > Soil > Wetlands > Permafrost | place: Sweden...
TGCAACCGAATCGCTCGAAGGGGTGCTGGTCGTGCAGGGGGTGGTAGCTCAGAGGTTGGGGGTAACCGCCGTAGCTGGGGTCCTCCACCGTGAGATGGCAGGTGGTGCAGCGGTCCACGCGGTTGAGGTCCGGCAGGACGGCCTGGCGAATTTCCACGGGAATGCGTTGGGCCAGCATCCGCTGCTGGGGCGTGGCGGCGCGGTGGATTTCCTCCTGGATGTATCTGCGCTGGTAATCCTTCCACTCCTGGTACTCGTCGCGGTAATAGCCGACGAGGACCAGAACGCCGACCAGCAGGCCGAGGGCGGTGAACCAACCGTAAAACTTGCGGAGGGATAGGTCGGTCACCTCAATGCCCCTCCGTCACGGCGGGTGGACTTTTCCACGGTTCCACCCATGACCAGTTGGGACCGCGGAAGACGCTGCCGATGACCGTGAGCACCACGGCAATGGCAAGGCAAACAGAGAAAATCGTGTTGGCCACCACGCGTTCGCGGGCGAACCAACGGCCCACCCCCTGGCGTTTGCGGTCAATGTAGGGCAGCAGCGCCAGCGCCGTGACGAGCAACCCCGGCACGACCACTCCGCCCCAGAACGCCGAGTAGCTGACCAATTCCTGCAGGCCGAGAAAATACCAGGGGGCCTTGGCCGGGTTGGGCGGATGGACGGCGTTGGCGATTTCTTCCAGCGGCGCGTTCCAGAAAATGGCCAGGAACAACACCACGGCCGTGACCAGCAGGAAGAGCAGCAGCTCGCGGAAAACCAGGTGCGGCCACGAAAACACTTCGTCTTCAGGGTTCCTGCCAACTTGGGGCGTCGCGCCGCGCGCCAATTCCATCAGGCCGTAGCTTTTATTGGTTGGCAATTGGCTCAGTTCAATCTGCTGCACGACGTCCCCCGGTTCATCGGGGCGGGAAAGTCCGCCGTCTTTGCGCACGCGAAAAAGGTGGACCGAAATCATGAGCACCGCCAGCGCCGGCAGAACGATCACGTGCAACGCGTAAAAGCGGGTCAGCGCATCCTGGCCGACGACGTGGCCGCCGAGCATGAGGTATTTGAGCTTTTCACCGACGACAGGCGCATAGCCGGCGATGCTCGTGCCCACGGTGATGGCCCAATAGGCCAGTTGGTCCCACGGCAGGAGATAGCCGGTGAAACTCAAGCCGAGGGTGACGAGGAACAGGCCAACGCCCAGAACCCAGTTGAACTCGCGCGGGCTTTTGTAAGCGCCGGTGTAAAACACCCGGCATAAGTGCAGCAGGACGAACAACACCATCAGGTGCGCCGCCCAGCGGTGCATGTTGCGGATGACCAATCCGGCCGAGACGACGAACTGCAAATCCTTCATGATGTCATACGCCTTGTCCGTGCTGGGGACGTAATAGAACATCAGGAGCACGCCGGTGGCGCAGAGGATCAGGAACAAATAGAGCGAAATGAGTCCCAGCCCGAGGGAGTAGGAGGCGCGCAGGGCATGGCGATGGACCTTGGCCGGCTGGACGTGGAGCAGCAAACTGGAAACCATCGCCTGCGACCGCTCCAGATTGCTTTCTGGAAGACCCACGCGAAAGATCGAGCGTCCAACGCGCGTGCGCGTGAACCAGAGCCAGAGGCGTTTGGGCGAAGGCGCGTTCATATCACCAGATACTTGTCCTCCGCCACGCGCTGGCCTTTGTCCACCAGCAGCCGATTGTCCTTGCTCAACGTCACCAAAAACCAATCCAACGGGCGCGGAGCGGGGCCGCCTTTGACCCGGCCCTGGTCGTCAAACACGCTGCCATGACAGGGGCAGTGATAGCCATTGCCGGCCCGGTTGACGGTGCAGCCGAGATGGGTGCAAACGGCCGAAAGGCAGCGGAAGGTGTTGCCTTTGCGCACGACAAAAATGCGCTCCGCATCCAGGAAAGTCACCGAACCGTCCAGATAATCGTCCGGCTTGCCGGCCTTGAATCGCTGGTCTGGCTCGAAGAGGACGTTAGGCACCAGAAACCGCACCGCGCCCGCGGCGGACGCCGTGACGGCGAAGATGGCAGCCAGCCAACCGAGGGTGAGTTGGAAAAAACCGCGTCGTGAGAATTCCTGGTCGGGAGCAGAAGGGTTCATATCAGGCGGGAATGAGTTCGACCCGTTCCATCGTGATGGCGCCCGTGGGGCAGCGAACTGCGCACAGGCCGCACCGGATGCAACGGGTTTCGTCTTTGATGATCGCGCTCTGCTCGCCGCGCTCCGGCATGCGCCCGTAACGGGCCAGGAAGGCGTGCTGCAACTTGGCGTCGCCGCGCAGGTTGGCGACATCCACCAGGCGCAGGCAGTATTCGGGACAGACATCGGCACACCCGCCGCAGAGGATGCATTCATTCCCGTTAAAGACCGGGCCGATATGGCACTTGAGACAGCGATCCGCTTGCCGCCGGGCGTCCGGTTCGGGGTAATCTTGCTCCACCTCGGCAATTCCGATGCGCCGATCCAGCGGGAGGGTCGGAGGCGGACGGCGGATGAACTTTTCGTAATCCGGCTTCATGCCGGACTGGAGAGTGTTGTAGATGGTGACGCGCGCCTGGCGCGGCTCGGCGGGAACGGAGCCGGTGAGGAATTTGGCGATGGAACCGGCCGCTTTTTTGCCCTCAGCCACCGCCGTGATAATGATCCGCGGCCCGAATGCCACGTCACCGCCCGCGAACACATCGGGCCGCGAAGTGGCCATCGTTGCCGGGTCGGTTTGCAGGGTTCCGCGAGGTGTGACCTTCAAATTGTCTCCGGGGCGAATCCAGGAAAGGTCGGCCGACTGGCCGATGGCCAGAACCACCGTGTCGCAAGCCACCGTCTCTTCGCTGCCTTCGATGAATTGGGGGTTGAAGCGGCGGTTTTCGTCGAACACGCGGCTGGCCTTGATCAGTTCGATGCCGGAAACCTTGCCGTCGCTGCCGACAATTCGTTTGGGTCCAAAACGGGTGTGGAGCTGGATGCCTTCCTTTTCCGCCTCTTCGATTTCCTCGTGGGCGCCGGGGATTTCGTCCAGGCTTTCCAGGCAATACATGTGGACTTCGGGCACCCCTTTGCGGATGGCTTCCCGGGCGACATCCAACGCCAGGCGCACTTCGTCCGGGGCTTCCGGCTCGCGCGCGGTCAATTGCTCCAGCGCCGAGGCGGCCTGGTGCAAGGCCTCCCGCAATTCCGCCTCGCCCATCCCGGCAAATTTCTCCGCCTGGCGGACGACCGAGCGCGCCACGTCGAAAGCCACATTGCCGCCGCCGATGACGACGACCTTGCGGCCGAGGGAAACGCGGAAACCGAGGTTGACGTTGAGCAGAAACTCAATGGCCCGCAACACCCCGTCCAATTGCACGCCTTCAATGCTCAGTTCGCGGCTTCGGTGCGCGCCGATCCCCAGAAAGACCGCTTCGTAGCCTTGCTTCTCAAGGTCGGAAAACGCGAAGTCCTTGCCGAGGTGGACGTTCAGGCGGATCTCCACGCCCAGGGCTTCGATGGCGGCGATTTCCGCCCGAATGATCTCCCGCGGCAGGCGGTATTCGGGCACGCCCAGCACCAACATCCCGCCGGCCAGGTTCTGCGCCTCGAATACGGTCGGGCAAAAACCCATCAAAGCCAGTTCGTGCGCACAGGACAGTCCGGCCGGACCCGCGCCGATGATCGCGACTTTCCGTCCGCCGCCGATGCGTTCGCGGCGCGGATCACGCAATTGGGGATAGACGCGACCGAGATCGAAGTTGTCGGATTCCACGCCAAACTTTTCGCAGACGAACCGTTTCAACGCGCGGATCGAAACCGGGGCGTCCAGCGCCCCGCGCCGGCATTTGGCCTCGCAGGGCGCGGCGCAAACCCGGCCGCAGATGGAGGCGAAAGGGTTTGGGGTCCGGGCAATGATGTAAGCCTCCTCGTAACGTCCCTCGGCGATGGCCTGGACGTAGCCGCCGGAGTCCGTGCGCACCGGACAACCCTCGCGGCACAAGACCTGCCGCGCGAAATAGTTCACGTCCGGCAGTTCGACTGGATAGGTCGTGGGCATTGCCGTGCGATCGCCAACTTACTTGGCGTCGTACTTGTCGTGGAGTTCCTTGATCTTGGTCTCCGCGGCCGCTTTTTCTTCCGGCTTGGCCTTGGCGAGTTTCTCGTCCACCATCGCCTTTTTGCGGATGCTGGAGTCATAGACCAGGAAGTCATAGATCTTCTTGCCCTCGGCCGCGCTGATGTTGGAACCGGGCTTGTACATCATGCGCTTGATGTAGCGGGACCATTCGTCGGGCGTGGCGTAGTCGGAGTTGATCGGGCGGCTCAACTTGTGGCACTGCGAGCATTTCTGGCTGAATACCTGGTAGTTCTCCTTGATGGCATCCGGGTATTTGGAAACATCCACCGTCGCCGGGCCTTTCTCGAAGCGTTCGACTCGAGCCTTGGTTTCAGCATCCAATTCCTGCGCGGCAGCGCGGCCCAGGCCCGCTCCGGTCACGCCGAGCATAGCCGCGCCAATGAGGAGCGCGCCGAGTTTTGTCGTCATTTTCATAAGCTCTATTCCTTTCATTTAGAAGCCGTAGGAGAGTTGAAGAACAAACGCGTTGGGAGCCGGGGCGTTTTGGGTGCTGTGCAACCATTCGTAGTCGCCCTCGAAGAGCAACGTGTTGGAAAAGTAATAGATACAGCCCGCGGTGTAGCGGTCTGTTTTTGTCCCTTGGCCGTCGTTTTCCCGATCATAGCGGCTGATCAACTCGATATTGTTGACGTAAGGAAGTTCCAGATTCAGGCCGGCCAGTTTGTAGCCCGCCTGGACCCACGAGCCGTGGGGATGGATTTGGCCGAAGTCGTCGCTTCCGTACGCCGTTCGGATATACTCGCCCTTCACTTCAATGTTCGGGCCGAGGTGCAGGGCCGCATCCACCACGCCAGCCGACCATTGATGGTTCCCCGAGTCGCTCCAGGCGCCAGTCTGGCCTGACAAACCCAGTTCGAGATCGTAGTGAGGTTTCCAGGGGAGGAACACCGCCAGGCGGCCGCCGCCGCTGGGATTGGCGTGCCAATTGGGCGTATCGCCGACATTGCCGCTCAGATCCAGCGCGCCGGCATTGGCAATGGAGTTGGTGGAGGAGGGTCCGTTGACCCCGTAAACGGCATAGGTGACCATCCCCCCGGAATCCCCGACTGGGACCGCCCCGCGCAACTGCACGCCCACGCCGCTGCCCGGCAAGAAATCACGCGCCAACGGGTCATTCGGTATCTTGTTGAGCCACCCGGCGCCCCGCTCGGTATAGGTGCCCAGCGGCAACAACATGTCCCCGGCCACAAGCGTCATGTGGTCGTTCAAAAGATAATCCAACTGGCCGAAACTCATGCTCACGGAGGTCGAACTGCCCGAAGCCCGGTTGGCGCCGGTCGAATCCGTGTTATTGCCCAGCGTGACGTCGAAGCCCGCCTCGAAGAGGACGTCATCACTGGCGCGAAACAGGAAAATCGGCGCAAAATCGGCCTGGGTAAAGGTGGCGTGCTGCCCGGAGGTTTTTCCAAATTGAGCCTCGGCATCGCCCACCATGGTGAAGTTGTGCATCGCCCCCTGGGAGCCGCTGACGACGGGATAGGCCGATTGCACCTTGGCCACCTCGTTGGCAGTCTGTTGCGCGTTGGTGGCGGCTGTGCTGGTTTCTCCCAACTGCTTTTGCAGTTGCTGGATGAGTTGTTGGTCCTGTTCATGCGCCTTCTGGTCCTGGTCATGGGTCTGCTCGAGCTTCTGGACTTTGTCGCCCAATTGTTCGACCAGTTTCTTCAAGGCATTGAAGTCGTCGGCGCTGACTTGCGCCGAGGCCGGCAGGGGCAGAGCGGCCCCCAGGAGGCAGGCGGCAGCCAAAGCTCCAAAAATCGGGGAAGGGATTTTCATGGGTGGGATTCTCGGTGGTTTAGTTTCCGCTGTCTTCCTGGAGATATTTGAGGATCTCCCTGGCCTGCGCCGCCGGAAGGTTGGCCCGGACGCGCATGTGCGTCACGATCGTCTTCCACTGCGCCGGGGTAAATTCCGTGGGATACCGTTCCGCGTGGCACCGATTACAGTTGATTTGGTACAACTCGGCGCCGGTGAGCTTCTTTTTCTCCGGCTTTTTGGCCGGTTTGGCGTCTCCCGCTTGAGCCACTGGCGCATTGGTGCCGTCCGCGACAACCCAGGCGGTGGACGCCGCGAGAATGAGCGAGGCCAGCAGTGCGGGAAAAATCCCCCGCCTCGGTCCCGGCTTAATTGAACTGAGCTGATTGATCATTTTCATCGAGTTCAATCTGTAACAGGAAGGCGGGGAAGCGGCTACTTGCCCGTTGGCATTTACTGATTGCCCATTGCGCTGGCGGGGAAGAAGCGAAGCGGAAGCAGCCCTGAAAAGCGCCTGAGGCGGAGTTACATCGCCACGCCGGAATGCAAGGTGGCCCGATACTCCGTTGGCGACATTCCCACGCAGCTTTTGAACACGCTGTTGAAGCGCGGGATGGATCCGAAGCCGGCGGCAAAAACAACCTCCGAGATGCGCGCCGACGGATCCACCAGCAGCGTCTTGGCCTTTTCCACACGGACCCGGGCGACATATTCCGTCAGGGTCATTCCGGTCGCCTTCTTGAACATCCTGCAAAAATGGAAGCGGCTGACATGGACGTGTTGCGCCACCAGCGCCAGCGTGATTGTTTCCTCGACATGGGCAAGAACAAATTGCTTGGCGCCGGCGACAGGCTTGGGCTCATTGGCGGAGGCGGAAATGGCGTGGCGGCTGGCGTAGTCAGCCAGATACTGGGCGAACACGCTGAGCAAATGCACAATGGCCTCAAACCGGTCGGGCGTAACGACCGGCGTCTCGAAATAAGCTTTGCGCGTCTTCCTTTCCCAATCCGCGCTCGGCTCCGCCTGGAGCATCTTGACAATCATCTGGAAATCCCGCTCCGTCGGCGGGCGGCGAAAGACCTGTCCGCTCATCAAGGTCGCCACGTGCCGCCCGTTCACCACCACCGGCACGGCCACATCGGTCAGACCCGCAAAGCAGGAGACTTGCTGCGGAATGAGTTTCTTGCCGGCGCCTCTTTGCGCGCGCTTTTCGGCCTCCGCACAGGCGTCGCATCCCGCCGGAGTGCGGGTGACCAGCGAGCAAAATGGGTTTTCAGATTCGCCAAAGCTCAGGCGTTGGCCGGACTCGCCCGGTGGAACCACTTTGAGCGGCATCCCCGTCACTTTGCGGAACGCCGTCTCGTAATACTGGATTACGGGCAGGCGGACCAAGTCATCGAACGCGATTTGGTTCATATTAATTTGCGGACAAGCTCTGATTCTCCCATCCGCCGCCCAACGCCTTGTAAAGCGCAATCAAATCCGACGAGATGGCGCGTTCGCTTTCGATCAAGGCGTCCTGGCTTTGGTAGAGTGAGCGTTGGGATTCCAGAACGCGAAGAAAATCGGTCAGGCCGTGGCGGTACAGATCGAGGGCCATGGCCACGACCCGCTCGTTGGCTTGCGCGGCGTGGGCGAGGGATTGGCGGCGGGTCTGTTCCTTGGCGTAGGCGGTCAGCGCGGTTTCCACATCGGTGAAGGCGGCCAGCATGGATTGCTCATACGCCGCCAGCGCCTGGTCCACGCGTGCGTTTTGCACGCCCACGCCGGCGCGGATGCGTCCGGCGTCGAAAATCCGCCATTGCACCGTCGGGCCGGCCGTCCAGAAGCGGCTGCCGGGGGCAAACCAGTCGCCGGCGCTGATGCTTTGCAGCCCGGCGTCTCCTGTCAATGAGAATTTTGGATACAGCTCGGAGGCGGCCGCTCCCACCCGGGCCGTGGCCGCCGCCAATTGCCGTTCGGCCTGTTGCACGTCCGGACGCCTCTGCAGGAGGTCCGAGGGCAGGCCGACGGGCACCGCCGGGGGCGCGGCCGGAATGGGGGCGGCGTTGGTCAGTTCATCCAGCAACGCGCCCGGAGGCTGTCCGAGCAGCAGCGCCAATTGATAAACCGCGTCCCGGAAGCCGGTTTCAAAAACCGGCGTTTGCGCCCGGGTGGCGGCCAGCAGCCCGTCGGCTTCTTGCACGTCCAATTCGCCGGTCAATCCTTTGCCGAACCGGTCGCGCGTCAAGGCCAGGATTTGCTCCTGCGCCTGGAGGTTGGCGTCGGCCACGGCCAGACGCCGCTGGAAGGCGCGGGCGGCAACGTAATCGCGAGCCACTTCGGCGCAGATGGTGATCCATAAATTGCGGCGGCCAAATTCGGCTGCCGCCACCTCGGCCCGGGCGGCTTCGGCGGCGCGGCGGGCGCCGCCAAAGACATCCAGTTCCCACGCGGCGTCGAAACCGGCCTGATACACGTTGGCTTCCACCGGCACTCCGGGCGGGAACGGGGGAAATCCGTTGGCGCTGTAACGGTCGCGCGTGTAAGAGCCGGCGGCATCCAGCGTTGGCGAAAGAGCCGCCGAAACCACCCGGGCGGCGGCGCGGGCTTCGCGGACGCGCGCCACGGCGGCGCGCAGATTCAGGTTTGACTGAGCGGCGCGAACGATCAGCCCATCCAGTTCCGCGTCGTGAAACGATTTCCACCAGGCGGCGTCGGCCGCCGGCAAGTTGGTTTCTCCGCCCTCTTGGGGCGACACCCATTGGGCGGGCGCGGCGGTTTTGGGCCGATGATAGTCCGGCCCGACAGTGCAGCCGGCCAGCAGGCCGGCCAGCAGGAACGGGATGACGCGCGGGAAAGAAATCATTGGGTCCGGCCCTCGCGCCGGTTGGCGGCCTCGATCAGGCTGAGAATGGTTTCCACGGTGGCGTCCTCGCCCGCGGCGGTGTTGAGCATGACGTGATAGAGATGACGCGCCGGCCAATCCGAGTTGTAGTAATGCCGGATGAAGGCGCTGCGCTCCTGATCAACCGTGTCAATCAAGTGCCGGGCCTCGGCTTCATTTTTCACTTCGGTCAGGACGCGCTGGTACCGCAGTTCCCGCGGGGCGTAGAGGAAGACGCAAAAGGCATCGGCCCGATCCCGCAGGAAGTAAGCGGCCGCCCGCCCGACAATCACGCATTGGCCCGCCGCCGCCGCTTGCTCAATGACTTGTTGGGTGAGATGGACGAGGCGGTCGGCATCCATGACCTCGGCATCGGGCAGGGTGACACTGCGCTCGTGGCTGCCGCGCCAGAAGACTTTGGCCAGGCGGTAGAGCCAGGGATCAACGCGTTCCTCCCGGCGTTGGCAGGCTTCGGGGCTGACTTTGGCCAATTTGGCGATTTCCCCGGTCAGAGCGTGGTCGAGCAGTTTCCAGCCCAGGCGGCGCGCGACCTGGTCGGCGATGGCGCCGGCCCCGGCGCCGAATTCACGTTCGATGACAACGATTCGTTTCATTGGTCACAGCACTAGTGGGCGGCGATGCCGGGGCCGTCCGCTTTGACGATTTTGAGCAGCCAAACTCCGAGCGCACAGGCGAGGCCCAGCCACATGAACGCGTAGAAAAGTTCAATAAACGCCCAATAACTGGTTTGCTGGTGAACCATGTTATAGATCATGGCTTCGGCCCTCGGTCGCGCGTCAACCGGGCTGAAATGGGATTGCAGAACCGCCTGCACCGCGCCGAGTTTTTGCAGGTAAATCGGGCTTAACGCGGAGACGCGGGCGGTCATAAACACCTGATGCGACTGCGCAAACCGCTCCAACATCGTGGCGACAAACGAGATGCCGACACTGCCGCCCAGATTGCGCACCAGATTCTGGATGCCGGCGGCATTGCCGATTTGATCGTTGCGCAACGTTCCCATCCCGACGGTGGTCAACGGCACAAAAATGAAGCCGGCGCCAAAACCGCTGATGAGGTTGGGGGAAAGAAGGCTGCTCCGGGCCATTTGCAGGGAGAGCCGGCTGAAAAGAAACGCACTCAGGGAAAAGACGACAAAACCAAAAGCCGCCAGCCTTCGCCCGCCCATCCTGGCAATCAACGCCCCCACCACAAACAGCGCGCAAAAGGCGCCCAGGCCCCGCGGCGAGACCGTCAATCCGGCCTCCAGCGCGGGGTAGCCCAGCAGGGTTTGGAGAAACAGCGGTTGCAGCGTGACCAACCCGTAAATGGCCGAGCCGAAAAGAAAAAACAAGGCGCAAGCCACCGCAAAGTTGCGGTTCTTGAGAATGCGCAGGTTGACAATCGGGTCCGAAACGCGCAGTTCCCAAAATATGAAAAACAATAGCGAGCCTGCCGAAATCCCAGCCAGCCACCGCATCCAGAGCGCGCCAAACCAATCCACCTCCTGCCCTTTGTCCAGCAGGATTTGCAGCGTTCCCAGGCCCAGGGCCATGAAGCCCAAGCCCACGGCATCAATTCGCCCGGGCTTGCCGTCGCGAATCCAGGGCGGGTCCTCCACGAAGAGCGAGATCATGAACACCGCCACCAAGCTGACCGGCAAATTGATGTAAAAGGCCCAGCGCCACGACCAGGTATCCGTCAACCAGCCGCCCAGCGTCGGCCCCAGGATGGGCGCGCAGACCACCCCGATGCCATAGACGGCCATGGCGGTGCCCCGTTTGGCCGGCGGAAAGCTTTCCAGCATGATGGACTGCGCCAGCGGTTGGAGCGCCCCGCCGCCCGCGCCTTGGAGCACGCGCGCGACAATGAGCATGGGCAGGCTGGTGGCCGCCCCGCACAGAAAGGAAGAAGCCGAAAAAATGATGATGCAGGTGATCAAAAACCGCTTCCTCCCGAAATGCCTCGAAAGCCAGCCGCTGGCCGGCAGCACAATGGCGTTGGATACCAGATAACTCGTCAGCACCCAGGTCGCTTCCGACGGCGTCGCGCCCAGATTCCCGCCGATGTAGGGCAGCGCGACCGAGGCGATTGAAGTGTCCAGCACTTCCATGAACGTGGCCAGCATCACCGCCGTGGCGACCAACCAGGGATTGACACGCGGACGCCACTGCTCGCTCATTGGACCCTCACCTTTGGCTGAACCGACAAGCCCGGGGCGAGGTTGAATTGGGACAAGTCAACCGCTTCGTCAAAAACAATTTTCACCGGCACTCGTTGCACCACCTTCACGTAGTTGCCCACCGCGTTCTCGGGCGGCAGCAGGCTGAAGAGCGCCCCGGAGCCGGCTTGGACGCTATCCACCTTCCCCTTGAATTCGCGCCGCGGATAAGCATCCACCCGGATGCGCACCGGCTGGCCGGGACGCATCCGCTCCAATTGTGTCTCTTTGAAATTGGCCACCACCCAGATCTCGTCCGGCACCAGCGCCAGCAGCGCCTGCCCGGTTTGGACGTATGCGCCCTGCTCCACCGAGCGGCGCGTGACCCGCCCATCCCGCGGCGCGACGACTGTGGTGTAGGAAAGCTGCAATTGCGCCTGTTGCAGCCGCGTCTGGGCCTGTTGCACTTGGGCGCGGCTGGTTTCGACATCGGCGCGGTCCAACTCGACTTGCGCGACGGCGGCCTTGGCCTGGTTGCGGGCCACCTCCACTTCCGCGGCGGCGGACCTGGCCTGCGCTTTGGCCAGATCAAGCTGGCTGCGCGAGACGGCCTGGCTTTCCACCGATTCGTAGCGCTCACGGTCCGCTTCGGCCCGTCCGGCGATGGCCTGGGCGGCGGGGACGGCGGCGTTTTGCTGATCGGCCTTGGCCTGGTCAACAATGACTTTTGCCTCGGCCTGCAGGACGTGGCTGTTGGCCGTGGCCAGATCGGCGCCGGCCTGGTCCACCAGAGCCTGGTAATCGCGCGGATCAATTTCCAGCAGCACGTCCCCCGCCTTGACCCGTTGGTTGTCCCTGGCCAGCAACTTCACCACCGGGCCGGAAACGCGGGGACTGACAAAGGTCACGTAACTTTCAATAAAAGCGTCGTCCGTCGTTTCGTAGGGCGCGATGAAACGGAGGTAATAGCCGGCGGCGGCGGCCACGGCCAGCGCGGTCACCACGACAATGGCGAAGCCGTGCCGGAAACGCCGGCGGGGCGGCGGCAGAGAGTCGGTCTCCGAGACGGACAGACGCGGGGAGGGGCTGGATTGATTTGCTTTCTCTTCCATCAGCCACCTAAATCCGGCCTAAAAACCACCAGGTTTTGCTCATGGGACGAATTTACCGGCTCCCCATCAGTTCGGCAAGCTTCTGTTCCCGCGCGGCCAGAAGCTCCGGCGGCAACCGGATTATTGTCAAGACGCGGGACTGATTGCCTTTACCCCCGAGAAGACGAAGAGGACAAAGGTCCTGCGTGATGTGCCTGGTCAGCCGTTCTCTCCGCAAAATCCAGCGCCTCATTCAGCGTGTCCATGAACTCTTTGACTTTAATGGGTTTGGTGAGATAACGGTAAAATCCCAACTCCAAGCCCATCACGATGTCGCGTGGCATGGCATTGGCGCTGAGGGCAACGACGGGGATGTGCGCCGTGGCCGGGTCTCCGCGCAGGATTTTCAAGGCCTCGACCCCGCTGATGCCGGGCAGGTTGATGTCCATCAGGATCACCTGCGGCTGAGTGGCGCGGGCGATCTGGATGCCGAGAGTTCCGTTCACCGCGGCCAAAAGCTGAATGTCCGGGCCACGCGCGATGAGTTGCCCGACCAGCTTCATGTTCGCCGGGTTGTCCTCGACATACAGCACGGTGCGCCGCGGCGCGCCGGCCGGCAATTGCGGCCGGACAGAGGCCTCGACTTCGCCGCTTTGGGTTTTAAGTTGGGGCGCCTCAACCGAGATCAGTTCGCACCAGAACACGCTTCCCACCCCGACCGCGCTTTCCACGCCGAGGACGCCATCCATCAGTTCGGCCAATCGCTTTGTCACCACCAGGCCGATGCCAGTGCCGGCCACGCCGCCGGCTTCCTGACCGAGCCGGTTGAACGGCTGGAATAGTTGCGCCAGCTTTTCCGGAGGCAATCCCGCGCCGGTATCCGCGACGCTGATGCGAACGCGTTCCGGGGCGCTCATGGCGCAGTCCACAACCACTGTTCCCTGCTCCTTGTTGTATTTGATCGCGTTGGAAAGCAGGTTGATGATGATCTGTTTCAACCGGGTCCGGTCCGCCTTGACAAAAAGCGGGTGATCCTCAGCGAACCGGGGAAAGGTCATGCGGATGCCATGCTGTTGGGCCTGCGGCTCCATCATGGCCTGGCATTCGGACATCAGCTCGGACAACGACACCGATTCGGGCGAGAGCGACACCTTCCCGGACTCGATCACCGCCAGATCGAGGATTTCGTTGATTAGCTTCAGCAGATGCCATCCCGCCTGGAGAATCTGGGCAATGCTTTCCGACTGCGAGGCCGTCGGCGATGGGGAGGCGGACTCCATCAGTTGCGCGAAGCCGAGGATCGCGTTGAGCGGGCTGCGCAGCTCATGGCTCATGCTGGAAAGAAAATCCGATTTCGCCAGGTTGGCTTTCTCCGCCACGGATTTGGCGCTCTCCAGTTCGACGTTCGATTCCTGCAGCGCCTGCTCGAAGCGTTTGCGCTCGGTGATGTCGCGCGCGACGGCGCACACGCCTTGCAGCCTGCGGTCCCGGTCGTAGAAGGTGGTCGCGTTGTAGGACACGACCGTTTTCTTGCCGTCCCTGGCGCTGGCGGTCAGCTCGTAGTTGGTGACCTTCTTCTCGCTCAGCACCAA
>Ga0182027_10009957_pt1 | contig 13571 bp, 12 predicted proteins | sample 712E1DmetaG_FD_121300 | JGI IMG/M metagenome (GOLD analysis project Ga0182027, IMG submission 121300) | Permafrost microbial communities from Stordalen Mire, Sweden - 712E1D metaG (Illumina Assembly) | ecosystem: Environmental > Terrestrial > Soil > Wetlands > Permafrost | place: Sweden...
CCAGGCCGCTTCCTCCTCCTTGGTGCGGTATTCGTTGCGCGGATCGCTCAGGGAGTGGCCCCAATAACGGTAGCAATCCACATCCAGGAAGACGGGGCCTTTGCCTTCGCGGCAAAGCTTGGCGGCGCGCAAAACGGCGTCGCGAACCGCCAGGACGTTCATGCCGTTGACGATCTCCGAGTGCATGTTGTTGTCGGCGAAGCCAGCAGGGCGGCGGGCGATGCGCTCGACGCCCATCACTTCGTCATCGCTGCGGTGGGTCATGCCATAATGATTGTTGACCACCAGGAAAATAATGGGCAGGCCGAATGGGCGGCCGCCAGCCAGGTGGTTGGTGAACTGGGCCTGGGCGGCGAAATTCAGCGATTCCAGCACCACGCCGTTGGCGTAAGCGCCGTCGCCGGCAAAACAGCAAACCACGTTGCCCCGCCGGAGGTAGCGGTTGGCCAGGGCCGCGCCGGTTGCAATGGGCACGCCGCCGCCGACAATGGCGTTGGCGCCCAGATGGCCCACCGTGAAATCCGCGATGTGCATCGAGCCGCCGCGGCCGCGGCAGTAGCCGTCGTCCTTGCCGAACAATTCGCAGATCGTGCGATAGACGTGTTCTTCCAAGGCGGCTTGGACCAGGTCCTCGCGCCGGGAGGAGTCGCAGCGGGGAACGCGCCGGCGGAGTTGTTCGTCCGTCATCTGGCGGATGGCCACGGTGCCCTTGGCCAGACTTTCGCCGTGGCCGCGATGGGTGCTGGTGATGTTGTCCGGCAATTGCAGGGCGCAACAGGCCCCGGCCGCCGTGCCTTCCTGACCGATGGAGACATGCGTTGGGCCGCGATAATTGAATTGGCGGATGGGGTCGTAAGCGCCGGACCTCAGCTTAACGATCATCTCCTCCATCTCGCGGATGATGAGCATGTCTTCCAGGATCGCCACCGCCTCCGTCGGCGCGAGAGTCCCGGCTTTGAGTTCGGACTGGAGGGAGCCCTTGTAGCAATAGGCGGGAATCCTGCCGCAGTCTATTTCGAAGGGGGTGAATTTGGGGCGCGAATCGCTGAGGTAGGCGGTGGTTGTCTTCATCGGTCATTGGTGGTTGGAAGCACGGACAATTTTGACTCCTTTGTTCGCCAGCGCAGCCCCGAAATCCAGGGGCTTGTCCGTGATCAAAACGTGGACGTTCGCCCAGCGGCCGGCGCTGGCGAAAAAGACTTTGCCGGCCTTGCTGCCGTCGGCCAGGACAATCACCTGGCGCGCCTGGCCCATGGCCGCTTCCTTGGTAAAAGCCTCGCTCGGGTCGGTGGTGGTCAGCCCTTCTTTCAAGGCGAATCCCATCGTGCCCATGAAGGCTTTGTCCAGATGCAGTTCCCGCAGGACCAGGCGCGTGAGCGGCCCCACCAGGGTCTGGCTGAGGCGCCGCAATTCGCCGCCAATGACCATCAGCCTCGGCCCGCGCCCGGCCAGTTCGTGGGCGGCGTGCAACGAATTGGTGACCACGGTCAGATTGCTCCGTTCGCCCAGCAGGCGCGCCAGCTCCAGAACGGTGCTGCCGCCGTCCAGGTAAATGGTGTCGCCCGGCTCGACTAACTTCAATGCGGCCTCGGCAATGCGCCGCTTCTCGCGGACGGCCAGCGCGGTCTTGTCCTCAAAAAGCGACTCGTCCAGCCGGTTCTCGACGCTGACGGCCCCGCCATGCACCCGGCGGACGGCGCCGCGGCGCTCCAGCAGGTCCAGGTCCCGCCGCACGGTGGCGGCCGAGACGTGGAGCCGGCGGCCCAGATCCTCGACGCGGTTGACGCCATTGTCGCGGATCAAGGCGCGCAGGCTGTCCCAGCGCTGGGGCGCCAGCGCTTTCTGGTCCAAATCCGGGTTGACAGGTTTTGATCGAATATGAGCGATTTTAGCGTGACGTGGGTTCAATGCAATCAAATTATTTCAAAATGTTCCATTGCTGCCGGCCGGTTGCGCGAGGCGCGCACAGCCCGGAAAAACGCCGAAAAAGCCGGGAACCGCAAGGACGCATCTCACCTTCGTCGAGATTTTCATTTCACGCAATACCCGGAAGAAGCTGGCCACAAGCAAGCGGAGCGCGATCTGAAGTTCTTTCTGAGGTACTTTCTCGACAGGCAGCTCCGGGCTGGTAAAATACTCCTATCCGCATCGCCCACTTTCGATGCGGATAGGAGCGGATTGATTTAATCCGCCTGTTTTCCAGGCCTTTTCGCGGGTCGCGTCTTGCTTTTATCGAGAGGATTCTTCAGAAATCTTCTTTCCTCCGGGCTGCATTTTGAATAATTGTCTTCTCCCCCAGCCGAGCCAAGAGGCATGCTCGACAAAGGTGGGATGCGCCCGATCCGCAAAACGGTCCTGGCGGCGGCTTGATTTGATGGCGCCGTCATGGCAAAAGAGTTGGCTACCAAGTGCTCACGAAACCCAAATTGATGCGTTTGGCCCTGCGGCTGGCGCGCCGCGCTTATGGACGGACCTCGCCCAATCCCTTGGTCGGCGCGGTGCTGGTTAAGCGGGGCAAAATCATCGGCCGGGGCTGGCATCGGCGCGCGGGACAGCCGCACGCGGAAATCGAAGCCATCCGCGACGCCCAAAAACACGGACACAACCCCAAAGGCGCCACGCTCTGCGTCACCCTCGAACCGTGTTGCACACAGGGCCTCACGCCGCCTTGCACCCAAGCCCTCATCGCCGCCGGCATCCGGCGGGTGGTCGCCGGCGCGACCGATCCCAATCCCCGTCACGCCGGGCGGGGCTTCCGCATTCTCCGCCGCGCGGGCCTCCCGGTCACGCGCGGCGTCCTGGCCCGCGAATGCGAGCAACTCAACCAAGCGTTCAACCATTGGATCGTGCATCGCACTCCTTTCGTCACCGTCAAGGCCGCCATGTCGCTGGACGGAAAGATCGCCACCGTCACCGGGCAATCCAAATGGATCACCGGCGAACCCGCCCGCGCCTTTGCCATGAAGCTGCGGGCCGGCGCGGACGCGGTTCTGGTCGGAGTCAATACGATACTCAAGGACAACCCCCGCCTGACCCTGCGCCCTGGCGGTTTAGCCGGCAAGGCCCTCCGCCGCATCGTGCTGGACCCGCGCGGGCGGACTCCCCTGGCCGCGGGGATTTTGCGCGGCGCCTCCGCGAGTTTGACCACGCTCGTCGTCACAAAATCCGCCCCGCCCCAACGGCTGGCGGCTTTGCGGCGCCGCGCGCGCGTGCTGGTCGCGCCCGCCCGGCGCGGGCGCATCCATCTGCCCTGGCTGCTCCGAACCCTGGGCCGGGAAAACGTCACCAGCCTCCTGGTGGAAGGCGGCGGGGAAACCAACGCCCTGTGGATGCCGCTCTGCCAGCGGATCGTCTTTTTCTACGCGCCGCTCATCCTGGGGGGCCGCCAGGCGCCCACCGCCGTCGCGGGCGACGGCTTGCGGACGCCCGCCGGCGAACTCCGCCTCCGCGATGTCCAATGGCGGCGGCTCGGCGGCGATTTGTTGTTGATCGCCCGCGTCAACCAGCCAAAATAGCCCTTCATGTTCACTGGAATTGTAGAAGAAAGCGGACGCGTCCAATCCATCACGCCGGGCGAAGACTCGATCCGCCTCGAGGTGCGCGCGCGGTTGTGCGGGCGCGGTTTGAAGGCTGGCGGAAGTCTGGCCGTCAATGGTTGCTGCCTGACGGTGGCCGAAATGAGCGGGCGCGGGCGCGACCGGCTGCTGCAATTTGATTTGCTGGCCGAGACCTGGCAGCGCACCAACTTCCACAGCCTCCAGCCTGGAGCCGCCGTCAATTTGGAGCGCTCCGTGCGCGCCGGCGGCAGGATGGACGGCCATTTCGTCACCGGCCACATTGACGGCGTGGGGAAAATCATCCGTTGGGAACGGTCCGGGCGCGACCATGTTCTGGACATCAGCGCGCCCCAGGGCATCATGCGCTATATCGTCGCCAAAGGCTCGGTGGCTGTGGACGGGATCAGCCTGACGGTGGCGGCGGCGCGGGCGAAGAGTTTTCGGATCTGGATTATCCCCCACACTTTGGCCGTGACCGCGTTGCGCGAGCGCCGGATCGGCGACGAGGTGAATTTGGAGGCCGACTTGCTGGGCAAATACGTGGAGCGTTTTGTGGCTACGGGTGGGTGAGCATCTGGTCCTTGTCCCCATGCGGAACGATGGTGACGACACGGCTGGCGGGGATCTTGATCTTCTGTCCGCTGGCGGTGACATAACTCCAATAACCGCCCTGTTTGTCAAGTTCTGGTTTGCGGACGTTGGTCACTTGTCCTCCATTGGTCAGCGTCATGTCATAACGCGCGCAACCGCAGAGCGCGGCGGCGGTGAGCAGCAGGGCGAAAAGGGCGCGTGGCTTGAGGGCGCGCCCGACGGGTCTGTGGGCTGAAATAGGTTCAACGATGCTCATAACTTCCTTCTTGTGCCCACCCTCATACCACCGCCGTCCCGCGCTGGCAAGCCCTCATTTGCGACAGACGCCGGGTGTGGGTTTGACGGGGCACGGAAGATGCTTTATTCTCATTGCGCTCCAAACAAGCGCGATTCGCAGCTTGCGGCGGGCAATTTGTGAACACTAATGTCCTAATATTATACAGCCCTCCGCATGGTTCACGGCAGCGAATGGAAAGCTATGAAAGTATGCAGACCATGAAACATGGCCGGCCTGCGTTCACGTTGGTGGAGATCATGATTGTCGTTGCTATCATAGGGTTGCTGGCGGCCATCGCGATTCCCAACTTCATGCGCGCGCGCACGGCTTCTCGAACGAACGTGTGCATTGACAACCTGCGGATGCTGGATGGCGCCCAACAGCAATGGGCGCTGGAATCCGGAGCCACCGGAACCACCATTCCCCTGGCATCGAATATCCAGCCCTTTTTGGGGCAGGGCAATGGGGAGCTTCCTATTTGTCCGGTGGATCCGGCACAGTCATTCGCCACCAGTTACACCCTGAACAACTGCCGGACCTCGCCGAGTTGCCAGATTGACCCGGTGAACCATGTGCTGCCGCCATAAGGGCGGCGATGGAAACGGAGCGAATCCGCAAGTTGCGCGGAGCAGGACTCAGGAGTTGGGCAACGCTTGCCGCCAGGCGATGATGAGCAGCGCCGCCAGCGCCAGCGCGCCAGCCACGTTGACCCAGCCGCCTTGCCACACGGCGGGCCGCGCCGCGTTCAACGCCAGACCGATGACGGCTCCGGCCAGGAAGCCGCCGATGTGCGCCACGATGTCCGATCCCGGCCCGAACCCGATCAACACCAGAATCAGGAAGCCCGCCATCGCGCCGCACGCCATCAAGCCCCGGGCCGCCCGATATTTTCGCCAAAGTGAGAAAGAATGAACCGAGAGCATTCCCAGCGCCCCGGTTACCATTCCCGACGCCCCAAGACTCTGGCTTGCGTCCGCATGGATCACCAGGCTCAGGCCATTGCCGGCCGCCCCGGCAAGAAAGGCCGCGAGCAACGCCACTCCCGGCCCGTAACGAGCCATCGCCAGGCCCAGCAACAAGAAACCCGTCGCCGCATTGGCCGCCAAATGCGGCAAATTCTCGTGCAGGGTGATGGCGGTAAAAAGACGCCACCATTCCCCCGCCGCCACGCGCGGGCCGTCCAGGATGCCCGCGGCTTGCAACTGGGGAAAGGCCGCCATCGTCCAATAATAAAACGCCGCCATCGCCGCCACCCAGACCAGCGCGCCCCAGTGGAAAACCAGACCCGATCCGGGTAGCTGTTGTTTCCAGCGCCAGCCGCGATTTTCCACCCGATATTGCTGGAGCGCGGCCTGCGCCCGCTGGTAATCGCGCTCCTCCACCAACAGCGCCCAGCCTTCTTCGGTCCTGGCGATGACGGCTTGGATTTCCTGGCTGGCCAGCACCAGAGCCCAGTCCATCACTTGCCTTCGGGACCTGGCCGGGATGATGCGATTGGCTGCTTCCACCGGACGAGTTTATCCGCGGACGCTCCTTCTTGAAACAGCAAAGTCGCAGCGCGGCCGGTCGCCCTGGACAGAATGGGGCGGGTGGTTGGGAATTGACCGCAATTGAAATGAGGCCAAAATAGGGGCCAAGGTGAGTTCTGCCATGACCAATTTAACACCAGGGCCGGATTCTTCCGGCAAACGGCGGAGGCGTCTCAGGATGATTGGCGTTCTGATCCTGCTGCTGGGGCTGGGCGGGGCGGGCGCGGTTTATTGGACAGGCACTCCCCCGCAGGATTGGTCCTCCGACCCGGCCACGGCGCGGGCTTACAAGACAGAAGCGCGGGACATCGAAATTAACTTCGGCAAAGCGGGCCTGATCCTGAACAATATAGCGGCCGGCCTGGAACGCCCCGGCGCGCAGGCCGCCATCCTCGCGCTCGTGTCAATACTTGCGGCGTCCGGCTGTTTTTGTTTCGCCCATTGGCTGGAGCGCGGCAGGCAACCCGATGACCACGCCGGCTGAAGCGCAATGGGTGCATTTCACATTTTTGGGTTGTCTTTCCTAATCTTAATCATAATCTTGCTCTTAATCGGAACGCAGGAGGGAAATGAAAGTTGGATTAAGATTAAGATTAGGATTAAGAGGGGGAACCCAAAAAAGTGAAATGCACCCAAGCGCATCCGCCCGGTTGAAATCTCATGCCAAACACGAAGGAACTCTACCGCCAATTGCGCGGCTTGCCGTGGGAACAGCTCTGGAAGGAGGAGGCGGAGCGCTTCGACCGGGCATCGCCCCTGCAACGAATGGAAAGGGTGGCGGTCATTCGCGCGGTGGGCGCGGTCTTCCCCGAATCGGGAGCGGCGGAACAGAAGGAGGCGGTGAGGCGGTGGCTGCGGGGCCTGCTGCAGGACCCCGGCGAGAAGATACGGCGCTACGCCATGGCGGCGCTGCCCAAAATCGGCGCCGGCCCGGAGGAGGAATCCTGCCTGCTTGCCTTGCTGCGGACAACCGCTTCCGCGCGCGAGAAGAAATTCCTGACGCAAACTCTGGAAAAAATCGGCGGGACCGCCACACTGCAAATATTGGAGAAAGGGGGCGACGATCTTCTGCGGCAAGCCGGGCAGAAGGTCAAGGCAGGCATTGCCCGGCGGGAAAGTCCCAGCGCCCTGCGGATGGACGGCGTTTTGACCGATCCGGCCGGCCTGCGGATTCATCTGCGCGGACGCCGCGGGTTGGAGGGAATTGTCCGTGATGAGGTGGAAGCATCCAGCCGCGCGGGGGGGAAGTTCCGCGTGGCCGGAGTCGGGAGCGGCCTGGTGGCGGTCACGCCGGTGGCGCCGTTCCGCCTGGCGGACATTTTTACGCTGCGGTGCTTCGGGACCGCCGGCTTCGTGCTCGGCGCGGCTCCCATCGCCCGCGAAGCGGAGTCCGTTGCGGCTTTGGCCCCGGTGATTGCGTCGTCATTGTCGCGGCGGATATTGGAGGCTTTCACCCGGGGAGCGATCCGGTATCGTCTGAACTTCACGGGCAGGGGCCATCAGAGAAGCGCGGTGCGCCAGTTGGCCGGACGGGTTTATGGCATGTGCCCGGAAATGCTCAACGACGGGCGGAATGTCACCTGGACGATGGACATTTATGCCGAGGGACGCGGCCACTGGGTGGAGTTGCGGCCGAACGTGACGCCCGATCCCCGTTTTTATTACCGGCGGCAGGACGTTCCCGCGGCCTCGCATCCTCCGCTGGCGGCCTGCATGGCACGTCTGGCCGGCAGGGTGGAGCGTGAAATCATCTGGGACCCTTTTTGTGGATCGGGGTTGGAGCTGATCGAAAGCGCGCTGCTCGGCGGGGTGGAACGCATTCACGGAACGGATCGCAGCGCCGCGGCCATTGCCATCGCCCGGGACAACTTTGCCGCCGCGAAAGCCGACCGGACGCCAACGGAGTTGGTGTGCTGTGACTTTCGCGATTTTGCCGCAAGCGCGCGCATGGGACCCAACAGCGTGAGCCTGGTGATCACCAATCCGCCGATGGGCAGGCGCGTTCCCGTGGGCGATCTGCGCGGGCTGATGGGGGACCTTTTTGCGGTGGCCGCCACAGTGCTGCGGACGGGCGGAAGGCTGGTTCTGGCAAATCCGCTATCCATGGAGAAGCCGCATCCCGCGCTGGAACTACAGTACCGGCAGGCGGTTGATTTTGGCGGGTTCGATTGCCGCCTGGAAAAGTATCAAAAGCGGGCGCGGTGAAGGAGGACCGGGGAGGAAGTAAAACTCTTCTCAAATCTGAGCACGGCACACTTCTTGCAATAGCCACAATTGCGTGTCTCACCAACCCGCGTGTGCGGGTTGGACGGGGTCCGGCTCGCGCTCAACGACCGGGCCCCGTTTTGTTTTAACCACAACGGAATCAGGCACTTGCGCTTGCCAAGACATGCAATTGCCATCGGCCGCAGTTCCGGTTCAAATCAGAACTGCGCGGCGCAGCACGGCTGGAGAATGCAATCCAAGCCAGAACGGCCCTGAATTCGCGGCGTTGCAGCGCCGCAAACAGGGCGAATGGCCAAAAGCCACCCCTGCGTCCGGCATGGGACCGGACGCTTGACGAAGCTGGTGGACCGCGTTGACTACTTCAGATGGCCGGAGACCAACTTGGTCATCTCGAACATGCTGACGCTCTTCTTGCCGTTGAAAACGGCTTGCAGGCTTTCGTCGGCGTTGATCTGGGTGCGGACTTTCTTGTCCTGCAGACCATTTTTTCGGATATACACCCAAAGCTTCTTGGTCAATTCCGTCCGCGGGAGCGGGGCGGCGCCGACCACCTTGGCTAGTTTGTCATCCGGTTGGACCGGTTTCATGAACGCCGCGCTGGGCTTGCGTTTTGATTTAGGTTTTGTTGCCATGCCTGTTTATTGACTGTCTCCCGGCGGAATGCAACAAAAAACTAATTGTTTTTATCATTTTTTTTCCACCCGCCTTCCGCGCCGCGGCCGCCGCCCTGGCGCCAGGCTGGGGAGCGGCGGGGTGAAAACACGGGGAGAGGGTCGGAGGCGGTTTGCCGGGCGGCGCATTTTGCGCTTTGCAAATCGGGGCGGGCAGGCAGGCTGGAGGGGTGATTCGGAACATCATTTTTGACTGGTCGGGGACGCTGGTGGATGATTTGCCGGCGGTGCTGGCGGCGACGAATCATGTGTTTGACAAGTACGGGGCGCCGGCGTGGACGATGGACCGGTTCCGCGCGGAGTTCTGCCTGCCGTTCCAGGATTTCTACGCGCGCTTTCTGCCGGAGGCCCCGGTGGCGGAGCTGGAGCGGGTGTTCCACGCGCATTTCAGCCGGACGCCGGAGGCGGTGGAAGAACTGGGGCACGCGCGGGAATTTTTGGCGTTTTGCCGGGAACAGGGGATTCGGTCTTTTGTGTTGAGCACGGTTCACCCGGATTATTACGCGGCGCAAACGGCGGTCAATGGCTTCGATAAATTCATCGAGCGCGCCTATCTGGGGGTGTGGGACAAGCGGGCCAGGATCGCGGAGGTCTTGGCGGAGAACCGGCTGGCGGCGGCGGAAACGATGTTCGTGGGGGACATGCAGCATGACATGGACACGGCCCGGCACGGCGGGGTTTTTTCGTGCGGGGTGCTGACGGGTTACAACCGGCTGGAACAACTGCGGGCGAGCCAGCCTGACCTGATCGTGGAACATCTGGGCGAGTTGCGCGAAATCCTGGCGCGGCGCAAATTTGACTTGCGGCGCGGCGACAACGGAGCGGAATCGCCACGTCATCCGGTTTGCGCCGCACTCAATCCAGTCCAAGCCACAAAGCGAACGGAAGGCGATTGCGCGATGGGGGAGGGTTGACAGTCGGAATCGCCGCTGGCACAGTAAGGCCTGTGACACTGACGTTGGAATTATCGGATTTGCGCAGCGCCAATGAAGAAGATCTGGCGCAATTGAGCCCCACGACCGAAGCAGAGTTCGATGCCGAATTGGCGGAAATTTAGAGGAATTGGCCCGGCTGGCGGCGTGGCATACTCCCCGCGCAGATGTCGCGAAAAGCTGAGGAACTTGTTTAATGGGATATAATTTAGAAGAAGTCTGCGAAGAACCCGCCAGGTTGGATGGCGCGGCAATTGACGCGTCCGACGATGCCGCTGCGGCCTCGGTTCCGATAGACTCGGCGGCGCTCCGAAAGATTGAAAGGCTGGATGCGGAAGCAAAGAGGAGTTGGAAACACAAATTAGTGGTTGAGCCGGCACTTTCCCGATCCTTGGTCAGTTTCCAAGCAAACAAGACAAGGGCGGTGTATCGTTGGTTCAAGTACAAGGAAGGTTTTTCCGCCGGATTGTTAGAATATCTTCACAACCGTTATCGCATTAGACACGGAAACCTGCTGGACCCCTTTGCCGGCAGCGGAACCGCACTGTTCACAGCCGGCGGATTCGGGCTTACGGCGGAAGGGATTGAGCTTCTGCCAATTGGCCAAACCATAATTAACACAAAGCAGCTTATTGATTGGGAATTAAACGCCGCCGACATTCGCCGAATGGAATACTGGCTGCACAGAAGGCCGTGGGTGGATTATCCCAACCACAAACCGCTATTGGAGCTTCGGATTACTCGCGGCGCCTACCCACCCCCAACAGCCCTGGCCATTGGAAGATTTCTCAGCGCTTCTGAAAACGAGTCCCCCCATGCGAAGGCCGTTTTGCTCTTCGCGCTTCTCTGCATTCTCGAATCGGTTAGCTTTACCAGAAAGGACGGACAATACCTGCGTTGGGACTACCGATCAGGAAGACGCCAGGGCAAGAAGCGATTCGATAAGGGAGCCATTCTGGGTTTTGATGAAGCGATCACTGATAAGTTGCGGCAGATTGTTACAGACTTGAAGGAAAGTGAGATGCCGTATGACCTGTTTGCAAGCCCTCGCCAGCGCACGGAAATTCGCCTGCATAGCGGTTCCTGTTTGGAAATCATGCCGAAGTTTGAGGCCGGGTCGTTTGACTGCCTGATTACGTCCCCTCCATATTGCAACCCCATTTTTTATTGGCGCGGCCATCGAAGCAAAGATGGCCGCGGAGATCTGGTCTTTGCTCGAAAGTGGTTCTTTGGAAAACGCGGCAAATCTCACAGACGAGAATCAGATTGCGTCTATTACGCGCTGGCTTTGCGCGCTTTGATCACTGCTCCCGCCAGCCTTGGAGGAGAGGCGCTCATGCGGCGAATTGTCAGCAGAAAATCATTTAAATCAAATGCAAAAACCGGGAGTGCGAATTCAAAATGACCCGATGCGCTTGCGCCAACTGATTTTTCGCAGTTTGCGTTTTTACGCCCGGAGTCATATTGGCTCCTTGCTGGGGGTGGCGGTGGCGGGGACGGTGCTGGTGGGGGCGCTGGCGGTGGGGGATTGCGCGCGGGAAAGTCTGCGCGAAATGGGGCTGGCGCGGCTGGGGAAGATTGATTTTGCCCTGCCGGGAAAGGACCGGCTTTTTCGCCAGGCGCTGGCGGAGGACTTGCAGCCGGGCCTGGGCAACGGGTTGGCGGTGGCGGCGCTGCTGTTGCCTGGAATGGCGGCCAACAGCGACGGTTCGCAACGGGCCAACCACGCGCAGATTCTCGGCGTGGACGCGCGCTTCTGGGCCCTGGCGCAATCAAATCCGAAATTGGCGGAGGACTGGACAAACGGGGTGGTTCTCAATGAGCCGATGGCGCGGCAATTGGGAGTCAAGACGGGCGACACCATTTTGCTGCGCGTGCAGAAACCTTCGCTGCTTTCGCTCGAAGCGCCGATTTCCCCGCAGGAGGATTTGACTTCGGGATTTCGTCTGGCTGTCAAGGGCATTGTTTCGGACGAGGAATTGGGGCGGTTTAGTTTGGCGGCCAATCAAATGCCTCCGTTGAACGCATTCGTGCCGCTGCATTTCTTGCAGGACAAAGCGGGGCTGGCCGGAAAAGCGAATTTGCTGCTGGTGAATTGCGCCGCCAATGCCTCGAACATGCCGGAGTTGTTGCGCCGGAATTGGACCCTGGCGGACGCGCAATGCGAACTGCGCCCGTCGCCGGGAGGATTGGAACTGCGCAGCGAGCGGGTGTTTCTGGACGCGCCCATCGCGCAGGCGGCGCTGGCGCGCGCGCCCGGAGCGGAATTGGTCTTGACATACTTTGCCAACGAACTGCGCCGCGGCACGAACCGCACCCCTTATTCCATGGTCACCGCAGCCAGCCCGCCCCTGGTCCCGGCGGAGATGGGCGACGATCAGATTCTGATCAATTCTTGGCTGGCGGATGATTTGCGCGCGCGGCCGGGGGATGAAGTGGAGTTGACGTATTTTATTCCGGGCACGACCCGGCGGATGGAGGAGAAACGGGACCAGTTCCGCGTATATGCCGTCGTCCCAATGGAGGGGCCGGCGGCGGACCGGTCGTTGCTGCCGGATTTTCCCGGCATCGCCAAGGCGGAATCCACGGCCAACTGGGACGCGGGATTTCCGATTGACCTGGGAAGAATCCGGCCCAAGGACGAACAGTATTGGAAGGATTACCGCGGGACGCCCAAGGCGTTGGTCACGCTCAAGGCAGGGCAGCGGATGTGGGGGAACCGGTTCGGGGATTTGACGGCGGTGCGGTGGCCGGGCGAAACGGGCGCCGGCAGCGCGGCGGCGGCGGAAAGGGAGATTCTGTCAAAACTAACTCCGGCGGCGGCGGGACTTTCGTTTTTGCCGGCGCGGGAGCAGGCGCTGGCGGCGGCGGCGAGCGGGCAGGCGCAGGAGTTTGGGGGGCTGTTTTTGTCGTTCAGCATTTTTCTCATCGCGGCGGCGCTGATTTTGCTGGGGTTGTTGTTTGAGCTGGGGATGGAAAAGCGCGCGAAGGAGATTGGCATCTTGCTGGCGCTGGGATGGCGGCCGGGACAGGTGCGGCGGCTGCTGCTGGGCGAGGGCCTGGCGGTGGCGGCGCTGGGCGGGTTGCTGGGCGTGGCGGGCGGGGCATTGTACGCGCGCGCAATCCTGTGGGGTCTGGCGACGTTGTGGAGCGCGGCGGCGGCCAATTCCGCGCTGCGCTTTCATGTGACGGCGGGCACGCTGGCGGGAGGCGGCGCGGCGGGCCTGGTCATCGGCGTGGCGGTGATGTGGCTGGCCTTGCGGGCGCAAACCAGGCGTCCGGCCCGCGAGTTGCTGGAGCGCGGCAATGAACTGGAGGGGCAGACCGCGCCGGGCAAAGGCGGACGCCGCCGGGTCGGCTGGCTGGCGGCGGGGAGTCTTTTGGGCGCGCTGGCGCTGGCGGGCAGCGCGATGGGCAAACGGGACAGTTCGGCGGTGGAAGCGTTTTTTGGCGGAGGCGCGCTGCTGTTGATCGCCGGGATCGCGGGGGCGGCGGTGTGGTTTCGGGCGCTGGCGGAGGGGCGGGTTTCCCAACCGCTCTCGCTGGCCGGGCTGGGTCTGCGCGGCTGCGCGCGCCAACGCAAGCGAAGCCTGGCGACGATGGCGCTGCTGGCGAGCGGAAGTTTCTTAATCATCGCCGTCGAAGCCAACAAGCTGGATGCGCGGCAGGACAGCACAGCGCGGTCTTCGGGGACAGGCGGTTTTGCGTTGATCGGGGAATCGGCCTTTCCGGTGATGCAGGACTTGAACACGAAAGCGGGCCGGGATTTTTTTGGGCTGCATCAGGCC
>Ga0182027_10009958_pt1 | contig 13571 bp, 10 predicted proteins | sample 712E1DmetaG_FD_121300 | JGI IMG/M metagenome (GOLD analysis project Ga0182027, IMG submission 121300) | Permafrost microbial communities from Stordalen Mire, Sweden - 712E1D metaG (Illumina Assembly) | ecosystem: Environmental > Terrestrial > Soil > Wetlands > Permafrost | place: Sweden...
CCTGTGGCGGGGCAGCGCTTTGAGCAGACCCCTGCTGGATGCCTTATTCGTAAAAAACAAAAATAAGCAGCCTGTTCTGGTAGGCCTGCATACCACAGATTCTTTTCTTATCCGAAAGCCAGAAAAACCCGGAAGAATCGTAATGAGTTACCGTTGGAACGGTTTCGGTTTTTCCGGAATAAAAGAATTAATGTATAATGTAAACTCCGAGTACATCTCTTATTCCAAACAAAATATTAATTTGTATGATAATCACAAATTTCTAATACAAAAGTTTCCTTTTATGTTCTTAAATTAATTTGCTGGAGGGAGGATTATATTGAATTGAGCAGCTTCATATTGAAGATTTCAACCAGAATCCTCAAATCTGATGATCGCCAAATACTATGAATATGTGGGTGCAACAAATGCAGCAGTCCTAAACTGTATTATCTTTTCTAATCAGAAGTGAGGGTGATTTGGAATGTTAGGTTTTGTTAATATCTGCAAAGGTGATCATTGATAAAAAAGTAATTGCCTATGATAAATCTTGAATTACAAATTTTTATTTGGTAGAGAAGATAGCCCAAAAATAAAACTTAACTTTCAAGGATAATATTTTTTAAGGGCACGTTTTGAGGCTTGTGCAAAATTACATTATAAAGAAACGTAATGATTAAATATTGTTAGGCTATTTGTTCAAGTCCGGGTGCCCCTCCAATTTATATATTGAGGAGTTTACTTTTTATATAAGTAGCTCCTTTTTTATTTAAATAATAATCTGTTAGAGTGATAATCTTAGTTTTAAGTTCTCTTTCTCCGGATATGTTTTCCATTCATTTTATGAATGATTATTCTAATATGTATTGGGCGTTGACTAATGGTTCGAATTATGTTAAACTACTTTATTAATATGGAAAGGCAGGCGAATAATACAATGTTTAAAGTAGGCGATTTGGCGGTGTATCCGGCACATGGTGTCGGGGTCATTGAAGCCATTGAAAATAAAGAAGTAATGGGTAAAAAGCAGTCTTTTTATGTTATGAAAATCATGGGGAATGGCATGAAAATAATGATTCCTATGATGAGTGTTAAAGCGGTCGGATTGCGTGAGATAATTTTAGAAAAGGAAATACCTAAGGTATATGAAATTCTTCGTAATAAAGACGTTACTATAGACAAGCAAACCTGGAATAAGCGCTACAGGGAGTACCTCGAAAGAATAAAAACAGGCTCTGTATTTGAAATTGCCGGCGTTTTACGTGATCTATTCATTTTGAAAAGTGATAAAAATCTTTCGTTCGGGGAAAGAAAAATGATGGATACGGCCAAGAATCTGCTGGTAAAAGAAATTTCTGTGGCTACCAACGCTCAGGAATCCGAGGTTGAAAACAATCTGCAGAAAATTTTCACGGTCCAATAATACTTAATATTCAATTATTTATAATACTTAACGACAGTTCTTTGAAAATTGAAAATGGGCAGATTACTTTTCCTTTTTAAGGGGAACCGTAAGTAATGCCTCCGTATTCTTATAATACCAATTCTAAAGGAAAGGAGGTGAAACGGTTGATTATCAGGATTATTTTAATTTTGGCATGTTCTATAAGCGGTTATGCTATTTCTTTTTATACCGCTACATCAGATTCCTATTTGATTCTTAAATCATTTGCCGGCTTTATTATTGGATTATTAATCGCGTTAATAGTTATAAGAATTGAAAAGGACATTCGTAAATTATCATTAAAGGTAATTGTTGGCGGCGTAGTAGGAATGATAGCCGGTCTGCTGATTGCTTTGATCTTTGGCTTCGGTTTAAACTTTGTCAGTAAAATAAGAGAGAATCAACAGGTAATTCCCTGGATTTACTTATTTATAACGGGCATATTCAGTTATCTGGGTCTTGTCTTAGGGTCGAAAAAAATTGAAGAATTTAGTTTTCATGGTACCGATTCCAAAGTAATGCATGAAGGCCGTATTCTGGATACCAGCGTAATCATTGAAGGGAGAATAGCCGATATTTGTGACAGTGGATTTATTGAGGGAGAGTTGATAGTTCCACGTTTTGTTTTGAACGAATTGCAGCTTGTGGCGGATTCTTCCGATTCAATGAAGCGATTGCGGGGACGGCGCGGACTCGACGTCCTGAACCACTTGCAAAAAAGTTCGACTGTGAATATTGAAATCGTTGAACAGGATTTTCCGAAAATTAAAGGAGTTGACGGCAAACTTGTAGCGTTGGCCAAGAAACTCAACGCAAAACTCATGACGAACGATTATAATTTAAACAAGGTTGCTGAATTACAGGGCGTTCGGGTGCTAAACATTAATGAGTTGGCCAATGCCATGAAACCTGTTGTTCTTCCCGGCGAGCAGATGACCGTCAAAATAGTTCGTGAAGGCAAAGAGCAGGGACAGGGCGTTGCCTATCTTGATGACGGAACGATGATCATTGTGGATAACGCTCAAAAATTAGTTAACATGAATGTTAAAGTCACCGTGACAAGTGTTCTGCAAACGACTGCGGGACGGATGATTTTTTCAGATTTAAAAGAAATGTTAGACAAAACAAATTAGCATTTTTAATTTAACAGGAATATAAAAAAAGTCCGGGAAATAATTTCCCGGACTTTTTTTATGGGATATTTCTTTTTTAGATAAAAGATGATATCAAAATACCAATTCTGTTGGTGGAAATGATTCACCCTGTTAGAATTGGTATAAAGTGAAATAATATTTCCGGGAATTGGAATAGGAATTAATTTATGAAGACTGTCGCCATAATTCCCGCCGGTGGGGCCGGGACAAGATTAAAATCTCATGTAGCCAAACAATTTCTGTTATTGGATGGTTTGCCTATCCTTGTTCATACCCTGAAAGTATTTCAGAAATCAAAAGAGATTGATGATATTATTGTGGCTTTGCCTCCGGATGAACTGGTTTCCATACGGCAGGAGTTGATAGAGAAATACGGCCTCACAAAAGTGATAACTACTGTTGCCGGCGGGAATCAAAGGCAGGATTCTGTAAGAAACTGTCTTGAGGCTGTTACGGAAGAATGTGGCATGGTGGTTATACATGACGCGGTGCGCCCGTTTGTTACGGAAGAATTAATCAGGCAGGTCGTTGAAGCCGCCAGGATTACGGGTGCGGCATCAGCCGGTGTAAAAGTCAAAGACACTATAAAAGAAACGACGGAAGATAACAATGTTTGGGCTACAGTGCCCCGGCATAACCTGTGGCTCACGCAAACCCCTCAGGCATTTAAGTTGGAGCTTTTAAAGGAAGCATACAAGAGGGCCTATGACGAAAAATTTTATGGCACTGACGATGCTTCTTTAATAGAGCGAATAGGCAAAGAAGTCAAAATGGTGGAAGGCTTTTATGTCAATATTAAAATTACAACCAGAGAAGATATGATGATTGCGGATGCTTTAATGAAAAAGGGAAGTAAAATGAGTCTGCGAACAGGATTTGGTTATGACAGCCACAGATTTGCAGCGGACAGAAAGCTTATTTTGGGCGGGGTGGAGATTCCTTTCGAGAAAGGCCTGTATGGGCATTCTGATGCCGATGCGCTGATTCACGCGATCTGCGACGCTCTATTAGGCGCTGTTGGCGCGGGCGATATCGGACGGCACTTTCCCGATAATGATCCTCAATATAAAAACATCTCCAGCATGATTCTTCTGGAGGCAGTAAAGAAAATAATCGAAACCAGGGGATTTTCCATTAATAACATTGATGCCACCGTTGTGATGGAGACGCCCAAACTTGCGCCTTATGCCGTGGAGATGGTTTCTAATATTGCGAGAGCTCTGAACATTGCTAAAACAGTTGTTAATATCAAAGCCAAAACAAATGAAGGCATGGGTTTTACCGGAAGAAATGAAGGGATAGCGGTATTTGCCACAGCTGCCGTTACAGAAAGGAAAAATGATGGCTCCAAAGCCTAGAGTAAGATTTGCACCGTCTCCCACGGGAGAACTTCATGTGGGCAATGCTCGCACAGCTTTGTTTAACTGGATGTTTGCCCGTCATCACGGAGGTTTTCTTGTTTTACGCATTGAAGATACCGATGAATCGCGCAGCGCCGTTTCTTATCAGTTAAATTTATATGATGATTTAGAGTGGCTGGGGCTTTTTTGGGATGAAGGGCCGCAAATAGACAATGCAAACAATGCCAACAAAGATAGCCAAATGAATTCAGAAGGGTACGGGCCTTATAGACAAAGCGAACGCCTCGATATCTACAAAGAACATCTGAAGAAACTCATGGACGCTGATCTGGTCTATCCCTGCTACTGTACGGAGGAAGAACTGGAAGAAGAGCGACAGAATTTAATCCTGAGCAAGCGTATGCCGCGCTACATGGGCAAATGCAGAAATCTTACCCAAAGCCAGAGAAAACAGAAAGAAAATGAAGGTAGAAAACCTTCATTTCGCTTTAAAGTTTGTCCGCAAACCATTGAATTTGAAGATTTAATCCGTGGGGCGATGAAATTTGAGGCGGAAGCTATGGGCGATTTCATTATTGTGCGTTCCAACGGCATGCCCGCCTATAATTTCGCTGTTGTCATTGACGATCACCTCATGAATATTACCCATGTCATTCGAGGTGAAGATCATCTTTCCAATACCGCTTTGCAGATTATGCTCTATAAGGCTTTCGGATTTGAACATCCTGTATTCGCGCATCATTCGTTAATTCTGGGCAAAGACCGCGCGAAGCTCAGCAAGCGGCATGGCTCTGTTTCGATTGGTGAGTTTCGTAAACAGGGAATCTTGCCGGAGGCGATGATTAATTATCTGGGGCTTCTGGGAAGTTCTTTTACCGATAAAAAAGAAGTATTGTCCCGCGAAGAAATGATTGCCGAGTTCGCGCTGGAGCGGGCCTCCAAAAGCGGAGCGGTATTCGATGAAGAAAAACTGCGCTGGCTAAACGCCATTTACATCAGGAACTGCAAAACCGAAGATTTAATCAAGCGGCTTAAACCTTTTTTAGAAAAGTCGGGCTTTAAAAGCGATATCATTAATTCGGAATGGTTCCATAACATAATAGAACTTGTAAAAGATGAATTAACAACGCTCGCGGACATTGAAAGTCACATAGGCATATTTTTTGATGATAGATACAAACTAGCGGATGAAGCCGAAAAAATTCTGGAAAAAGATAATGCGCAAAATGTTGTAAAAGCTTTTACCGGATATCTGGATGAAAATGATGTGCCGCCGCAAAATCTTTATTCCGCTGCGATGAAACACGTTAAAGAAAAAACGGGCGCGAAAGGAAAGGAATTATTCATGCCCATTCGCGCGGCTCTGACAGGAGTTGTCCACGGCCCGGAATTGGACAAAGTGTTTGCGATTCTGGGTAAAGATGCTGCCCTGCGGAGACTGAAGAATTATATTTAGTATTTAATATGCCTTGATTTTAAATGCTGACAAATAACCCTGAGGCTGGTTCAATATTGCGGATTAAACCGGAATATTTTTTGAGCAATCAGCATGATTGCTCTAGTCTTTGATATATATTTATGCGGCATGTCAAACATGGCTGCCGGCAGGATAGAACTCAATAATTTTAGATATGGCATAATGTTTCTCTTTCTGGGGAGTGTCCCATGCTGGCGCGCCCTGACAAGAGAATAGAAAAAAATTAATGAAAATTAACAGATCCAATGAGGTGTTTGACCCCATCCATGCAGCACCTTTGTGAGGTCGAGTCTTTTGAACCAGGGCCACGTAAGGTGGAAGTCCCGCTGTTGACGGAAGCACCGCATTGATATAAAAAATCGACGAAAGATGGACTAAAAGAGGTGATCCTGACATTTAAAAAATAAAATCGGAAAGGAGCTTCAAAATGAAAAAGTTTACATCCGCGCTCTTTTTTTTAATATTTGTATTATCGACTTCATTTTGCCTGGCGGAAGGATCAAAAACCCCCGGGGTAATTAAAACTCAAGTGGGACAGTCTTTCACTATTACTCAGGAATCTAATGGGACAACAGGTTATCTATGGCAATTTGCTAAGCCTCTGGATAAAAGCACTCTTGAATTAATAAGCTCAGAATATATAGCGGGTGGAACCGAAGCGAAAATCCGGGTCGGCGCGCCCGGGAAACAGGTGTGGCGCTTCAAAGCACTTAAACCGGGTCGGACGAATATTTATTTTGAATATGTGCGTCCATGGGAAAAACCCCATAAGCCGCAGAATGAGGAATCCTATCTAGTCATCATAAAACAGTAATCGATATAAATCCTTCGTCAGGGCGAGTCTTTCGGATTGGGGCCGCGTAGCGAGTTCTGAAAATCGATCGAGTCGAAAAGAATGGATTGAACGGTTTTATTTATTCTCTTTATACATTATATTTTTTTAAATCTTCCTGTGCTGATTCCTCAGTAGAGTATTCTCCGTTTGAATATTCAATATCGTTTTGTATATAATGTATCTTCCAAATAGATTCACCGTCAATTTTCTGGTGCTTCTGTACCCACTTCTTTTTCTTCTGTTTCCATTCCAGAGTGTATTTTGTCATTTTTCTTCTACTGTTTTAGATAAAATAAACGGGGTAAATCCAAATCGTCCACATTAATTTATTTACTTCTTAATCCGCTTTTGTTACGAAGCTTTCGATCAGGCCTGCTGCCATGCCCGCTCCCGTGTTATTCAGGTGAACATGATCCGTGAGGAGCACAAAGCCGTTGGCCTGCGAGATTTCATCATAACTCTGCCCCAGGAGAAAATGCCGGGCCAGCGCGATATACATTAGCCGTTCGTCATCGCGATAGGCGTAACGGGGATGGGGTTGCCGGTTGCGCAGAAGAATAGTCATATTTTCGTGCAACGGGAGATAAGTGAGGCGCTGTGCAACGGCGACTTCCCGGATTACCAGGCTGTAAGCCTCAGAAGCGGCGAATGCTGGATGGTCCAACTTTTCACCTATCGGCGGCAGCGAAAGCAGGGCGATCCGGGCATGCGTCCGGGCGGAAAGCTCCGTACATATTTTCAGCAGATTCTCCCGGTACCATTCACGCGAGGGGGATCGCGGAAGCTTCATTTCCCTGATATACCGGGAGCTCTTCGGGCCCAGCGAGGCGGCGGCATCGTTGGTCCCGATCAGGATAGTGATGTAATCGGGCCTGCAGGCCACGATTGCATCCAGGCGCTGTGCGACATTGTACGCCAGTTCACTGTTTACCCCGGCATTCACGACCACGATACCCCGATTGGCGAGACGGGATGAGAGCATATCAACATAGTTGACACTCACGGTGCCATGCGTGATGCTGTCGCCGATGCAAACGAGGACCTTTTTATTCGCGTCTTGCTCCTGCTGCAGGAATGCAATTGGATTGTTCACGGGCAGAGTCTGAACCTTCTTTTCGATCAGTTTATAGACGCCGATAAAGGCGACACCGAGTATGCAGAAACAGACAACCAGAGAAATGAAAATATTTCGCGCCATTGAAATCCTCCTTAACTTTGCATCATAGTATAGTGTAGAACTATCAACCCTGGTCTTTATACGGCTCAATTTTGCGGAGCCATTGAGTGGCCGACGCGTTTTCGATACGTTTACGAATGGCGGATGGTGTAACAAAGGGTACCGGAAGATACGCCCAGGAATCCCATCGGCGGCGCATATCCGAACGCCAGTCCTCGTTTGAGCAAATGGAGTCAAGCAGTTCAAAAAGTCTCGTCTTGTGCTGCTCGATTTTATCCAGCGTGCGGCGTCTGATTTCATCGGCTTTTACAGGGCAGTCGCGCATTTCTGATACGCCTGCGGCGACTGCCTGCGCGTTGTCGGCAACAATACTTACATAATCCGGTGAAAAGAACTCATCCCGGCCGCCGCGGCTGGGTGTGGAGACAACAGGCAGTCCCGCCAGTAGATACTGTATCCTCGCGTATATCGCCCCTTCTATAGCCGAAAGACAAAGACCAACGCGGCACTGGTTTATTGCGGCATTGATTTCAGGCAGACTCATCCAGTTGTAATCGTCACTGAGTGGATTGTTGAAAAAGTAGGCTTGTGGCAGAATATCCATAACTGAACTGGTGTAGGATTTGTTGTGAGAGGAGGGAGCGCGCGCCGTTATTAACGCGAGACCCTTGATTCCTGTTGCAAGGTTATGCCGCTTGAATGGGTTGATTTGGGCGTCGTACACCGCGTCGAAGCGCTTCTTCGATTCCGGCAGAGGTTTGAAAATCGCGGGACTGACAAAGGCGTTACTGCTCACCCATGCAGTTTCCAATCCGGCATCAGCAAACATGAGGCGCTCTGTCTCGGTGTTGGCCATGAAGATCAAACGGTGGCGCGGGTACCGCCGCAAATGTCGCGCATGCCAGAGAGTCAGATTCTTAATCCGAAGAGAATTTTCGTGAGACCATGACAGGTTGACCAGCAAGTAAACAACATTATGTTTGAACTGTTTCAAAACCGGCAACAGCGCGAGAGGTTTATGGCGTATGACCCAGTCCTTAACATAGATGATGAATGGATCGGACGAAAACACCCTGCAGCCGCCGCCACGCATCAGCGGATCAAATAATCCGGTTGGCAGCGCTCCGGCAGCCCATGTTTGGACTTTTTTACCCAACTTCAACAACATGATTGTAGACATTTCCGTTGTCGTTTTTGATAAGAATTTGCTTTATTGGTCACGAGTATAAATGAACATCGTTTGCGGGTCAATTATTTTAAACGTCATAACTATAATTTTAAATAATACATGAATGAGAAAATTAAAAAACCAAATATGCAGAGAAAAGCCGATTATCAAGCAAAGAGGTTTTCTCCGATAAATTAGGCGCAATAATTATCTTCGGGCTTTAGCGTATTGAAGTCTGAAACAGCGTGATGGGACCGAAATTCTGGCGTTCCCTGATCCTACCGGGAGAGTAATTTGATAGAAAATCGTTAAACTTCATTGAGCCGCCGCCCCAGCCGACAGTTATTATCCACACACTATCCCCGGAGGCGATATCAGACAATCGCGATATAGTGGCAAGTTCACAATCAAAATTTTCCGGTGAAAAAGCAAAAGACCGGGCTGACAGGATTCGATATTTTCCCATCCGATATTCCGATGTGTTTTCGTGACTTATGCCTTTTAGAAAAGATCTGTCGCGTGCCAGATAATAGCCCAGCACATAATAGGTCATGTCGTCAACAAAGAGGATCGAATCAGCCGGCACCTTCTCATTCATTTGCTTCAAGGCTGCCTGCATATGCAAGTCCGACATGCCGGGCTCGGCATTGGGTATATGCAAGCTGGACAGCCACATCGGAAGAAGAAGCGCTGCAACCATTATGACAAATGAAATTCTTTTCAATGAAAACAAACGGACGACACACAAAGCGATTAGGGTGATTGCAAACGGCAATAGATAAATTGAATGCCTGCTTCCCCCAAAGGGCATTATTCGGGTGATTGCGCCTGTGCAACCAGCAACAAAGGGAAAAATTAACAAAAACATATCGTAGCGTCTGTCTTGATGGGGCGTTCCCGAAGTATGTTTACGGAACACACTGGCGATTCCAAGCAGGAAACAAATCATAGCGATGCCCCCCGCATATTTTCCTCCTGTCATATAAGTGAAAAAGTCAAAAAAGCTTCTGAAGATAAATACGGTTAACGTTTTTTCGCCCGGGAAAAAGTACATACTTTTCAAATAGCCGTAAATCTGGTTCTGTGCGAATCCACTGTTCATCATCCATCTTATGTGAGTGATGTATAATAAAACATAAAGAACGAACACACAGACCTGCGATAAACACCAGAACACCCAAACGCGCCGTCCGGGATTTTCCAGCCAGAATAATATTGTCACGTAAATGGCAAAGGTCAGGGTAATCCAAATGGCACTATAATGTGTCAGTATCGCGCCATAAAGAAAAACCGAATACAGACAACCAAACCATAGTGACTTATGCTCCAGAAACCGCTGCATAAAATAGAGCGCTCCACAAATAAAAAACAGCAACAGCGCATATTGTCGCACCTCAGATGCGGCGGAGATCATAGCAGGAGAGAATGTCAGTAAAACCAAGCCTGTAATTGCCTCAACTGATCCATAGACACGCTTGATCCATTTAAAAAACAGCCAGGCAGCTGCTATGCAAAATAAGGCACTCAACAAGCGCAGCATTAATACTGATTTTCCAAGTTTCAAAAATAAATGCAAAACCATTATCGCAAGAGGTGGATGTGCAAGACTGCGGGATCCCAAATATGCATCCAGCAGGGTTTCTCGATTGGCGAAGACAAAATGACTGGCCTCATCAGGATTCAGATAATAACCGGCGGCATAATGGATATAGACAAAGAAACCAAAAATCACAATACAAAACGCCACCAGATCGACATGGTTAGACAACCAGGATTCAAGGCGAAGGAAAGATTTATTATTTGTTATGTTTTGCATGCCTTTTTGTAACAAATTGCCTCTTCGTCGCATAAAAGTTTTTTATCGAATCAGGTGATCTTCCCGGTAAAAGATCGCGACTGATGTTACTTACAGACAATAGCATGGTGAATCCCCGGCTAAAGAATAAAAGATTATAAGAAATTATCCACCGGCGCGGCGGCGGTCCAGGGCCGCTTTCAACACGTGAACGTATCCTGACCGCTGGTCGCGCTGGTAAATTCCGAGGTTCGTCCCGTGAATGCGCCGCTTCATTAGAACATCCGGCAGCATGATACTCTTCAGGTTTAATTCAGCAGCTCTGGCATACCAGTCAATAAATTCGCCGACACGTAATTCTTCCTTGAATAAACCTGTGCGTAAAAAAGCCTCTTTTTTAATGAGCATTGTACCGGCATGATGACCGGGCATGATTTCAACAGGGATGCGTGTCCGGTCTTTTTCAGCCTGGGGCAATTCCGGAGAATAGAATTGCTGGATGTGACCAAAAGCCATATCCAATCGGGGATCCTCTTCAAATGATATCCACTGGTGATTCATCTTGTCCGCCATCCAGAGATCGTCCGCGTCGAGGAAGGCAAAATAATCTCCTTTTGCCATTTTGATACCCTGATTACGGGCAGCGCCGGGTCCCGAGTTTTCCTGGTAATGATACCGGACTAAAGAGCCAAAACTTTCGGCCATCTTTGCCGTGTTATCGGTAGACCCATCATCCACAATGATTAACTCCAGCGGCCTATAGGATTGAGACAGCACGCTTTCAATGGCTTCTCCAAGATATTTCTCCGTGTTAAAAACGGGTATGATAACACTAACCAGCGGTTTTAATGTGTCTGCCTGTTCTTGCTTTCTTCTCCGTTCGAGAGATTTTTTGAATACTTTCATAACATTTAATTCCAGCATATTTCTGCCTTCCGTCATGTTGCCCCCGTGTCTTCGAACAAACAGTGAAGTCTCTTCCAGCCGTTTTATGTTCAAATTCAATTCACCGGCGCGGAGGTACCAGTCCGCGTCCTCGCCGAACCGCAGCATGGAATCGAAAAGACCTACCTTCTCGAATGCCGATTTGCGGTATATGGCCGCCCCGATATAGTGAGGGAAGGATTCTTTAGGATTGCCGATATATTCATAACAACCGCTTGTTTTGTTAAACTCCATCAGCTGGGCGTATCCGCGAATAACATCCATGCCGGGGTTTTTGAGCATTTCATCAACCATAATATTCAGGTTATTCTCAGGCCACAGATCATCAGCATCCAGAAAAGTAATAAATTCTCCCGATGCATCCCGGATGCCTTTATTTCGGGCAGCGGACGGACCGCTGTTTTGCTGGGTGAAATAGCGGACATCGGCGGGAAGCTGCCTGATTATTTCCTCAGTTCCATCAGTAGAACCATCATTAATGATGATTATTTCCAGCGCAGGATATTTCTGAGACAGCACGTTTTCAATGGCTTCCCTGATAAAATGCTCGCCATTGAAGACAGGAATAATTACGCTGACCAGAGGCCTTTCTTCTATCCGGCAGGCGATCCAGGGCTCAATATCTTTTACGGGAGGAGCAGTATCCATACCTGATAATAAACCAGATATGGCTTCCGGGATTCCGGAGAAATCTTTTCCGACCTCCAGAATGTAATGAGGCAGCGATGATGCCAACCGGCTTATATAATCGTGAGTATGACGGCCGACGTACGGCAATTGCGACATGGTCGTAAATGACATTGCCCTTTGAATATCCCAACGTGACACGGATTTAGTGAGGGAATCCGGCCTGTCAACAATCTGAGGTGTTACAATGGCCCGAAGCGGCATTTCCAGAACTATTTTCCGGCTAAGTTCCGGATGAAGAAAGATAACCGCTTTTTCCTGATCCAGTTTTTCAGTATTATTGATTAGTCCGGACAGATCCGGAAAATTTGCCACATGATCGGCATTGAGTTTCGCCGTGCTGTAAAGACTCACAACTGCAGGCGCCGGTTCCAGCCTGGCAATTACATAGTCATCGGCAAGGTAGAAAAGATCAGACTGGAGACAGGATAAGGCCGCTGTTGATTTACCGACTCCTCCTTTGCCCGTAATAAGCACCGCTCCATGTTTCGTGCCTACCGCGGCCGCGTGCAGAAGCTGGCATCCGTTTTTCTCCATCCACCAGTGGAAGAGTGTCCGTAACGGAGAAGCAAGAACCCAGTAAGGCAATGTCCTGGCTGTCTGCACCCAGAAAATTCCCGTGTTTTTTTCAAGATCTATGAGATTAACAGAACATTCTATCCAATGAAAAGCCGCTTTTGTACGACGGCTGTTGAAACCCCAAATGTCGCCCCGGTCGGTGAAACAATCTTTTGTGCAGGGCGGAGGAATCATCTCCACATGCGTTGAGTCGCTGTCCCAGATACAGATCGTAAGATCGGGCAGCGGTTCACCGGTCAAACGAAGATGCTCCAATGCCGGAGTCAGGAATGGAACAAGCTCATTTCCGGCGAATTTTAAACATATCGTCGTATTACCGATCCGGTAATAAAAATTGATTTCACCCGCGGCGTCTTTTGCCTGAAGAAACTTATCGTAGCTCTTGCGGAAAAAAATCTGTTGTTCGATTTCACTTTTTTGCGGTTTATACATAAATCAACTATCCTTTTTTTAAAATAAATTACATGAAGACATCAGCGGTGGCGCACGTAAAAAGGCCTGGAGAGAAACATATCCGCGGTGATTCGTATGCCTTTATATAAAAGATCACCGTAATTACTGGCATTCAATCTCCATTGTAGAGATCTGGAAAATGTAAACGCTGAGATGATTCCTCTCCCTGAGTTAAGCCGGCGAAACCGGCAAAGATGACAGCAGAACGCGGCATAGGGGCTGTTGCTTTCATTTTCCCGGCTGTTGGTCATAAAACGATATTCAATTTTTTCCAAATAGGACACCGGGAGATTTATTACCGTCTTCATTACAGCAGGCGGAATGGAGAGGTGAAACCTGTCGTGCAAATATTGCAGTCCTGTTTTTAAACGCAGAGATAAGTGATGCTTCCGGGCGAGATTGACTAACCGTTGCCAGTCGATTGTAAAATCCGCCGAGTTAATGAGTGTTGCCGCGTCGGCAATCCAGCGGATCGGCGGAACCGGATTCCAGACCACGCCGTGAATGATCACATGAA
>Ga0182027_10009959_pt1 | contig 13570 bp, 14 predicted proteins | sample 712E1DmetaG_FD_121300 | JGI IMG/M metagenome (GOLD analysis project Ga0182027, IMG submission 121300) | Permafrost microbial communities from Stordalen Mire, Sweden - 712E1D metaG (Illumina Assembly) | ecosystem: Environmental > Terrestrial > Soil > Wetlands > Permafrost | place: Sweden...
CGGCACACAAGCCGACCCGAGGAACAATGAACCACAATCTGCTCAATATCTATTGCACAAGGTTCAAAATACGTTGCAACCAACAAAGTGAGAGAGTGCGGGATTGACTTCATACGTTCATATTCCACCTAAATCGAATTATATCTAACACAGGCAAAGAATGTCAATGCCGAATTTGATCCTCTTACCTAACCGCCTATATGGAGCCGGCTCCTTCATATATATATGCCAGATTCCAGTCCATGGTGACATCGCCGGTGATGATGATGATTTGTTCTGATTTGCTTTTATTCATAGCGCACCTCCGAGGTTGATGATTTCATTTCTTATTCTCACTCTTTTGCCAGGCTTTCGCAATGGGTTTCCAATCGCCTTCGATGGTGAATGGATTGAGCCAGATAGGCTTGCCGCAGTTGGGGCAGGGAATTTCGCTACCTAGAGCGGATTGCGGTACCTCCGACCAAGTGTGGCAAAGTGGACACCCGAAAGCATATTCCAACTTCGGAAAGTTATATTCCCAGTGGAAATCCATAATGACAGGCCGGTAACGATCTGGTTGGAAAGATAATTATTTCGGAGTAACATCGTCGCGGTGGTCCGGTGCGGGTGAGACATCCATGCAAAGGACGAATCCCACCTGCCGAGGCGTAGCGAAGGTGTTCACGCGGTGTTAGCCCGCGTTCTTTTCATCTTCATTCATCATGTTCAGAAATAATTCCCCTGCCCTTGGATCGAAGTGCGTTCCAGAAAGCGATTTAATATGTTCAATTACTTTCTCCTTCGTCCAGGCTTGACGATACGGGCGGTCAGAGCGGAGAGCATCCCATACATCTACAATCGCGAAGAGACGCGCCGCCAGTGGAATTTGCTCACCTTTCAGCCCGCGTGGATAACCGCTCCCGTCCCATTTTCGTGGTGACAATATGGTATGTCCAGCGCGGGGCGTAAGTATGCAATCGGCGAGAGTAATTCAAAGGCAAATGTAGGGTGCTTACACATGGCAACCCATTCTTCGTCTGTCAGTTTAGCTGATTTGAGAAGAATGTAATCTGGTACGCCCATCTTTCCAATTCTATGTGAGCGATTTTGTCAAGGCCGAATCGTTCAGGTAACACCCAGAGACCGGCCATGTGGTTAAGGTCGTTTCTCTCAAAGAACAACTTGGATGGTGTGGCCGCTCCAAGTGGACAACGCCCGATCCGTAGGAATGCCTCTGCCTTGAACCAAGGTAGCCAGGATGAACAGCTGCGGCAAACCACAGTGGCCGAGCTTCTTAGCTTGAGATCGGTGACTCCTGTGGTGCGTGAGGGGAAATGTAACTGGCAGCTTCATGAAGAGTTGGGAAGATACTTCCTCAACCACCTTCTATCCGTGCTGGTCCATAACCAGACACCCAATAGTGTATTCGCTAGCGGCCCCCATCGGGGCATAGGCGAAAGAAGCATTTACAGAGCGGCCCCATCTTAATTTCGGTTTCTGTTAGAAACCCGGATTTTATATGTCGGGCAGCTCATGCCAGAGGGTAGTTTTCCTTTCAGGAGTAGGGGCTCCGAATGATGTTACAAATCAACCAGTCGTCAAAATAGCACCCTGTGGAGGAATATCGGTCTCGAGATATTGCCAGAGGGCGATCAAAAGTCTGCGAGCCAAAGCGACGATGCCGATCCTTCGCATCCGGCTGTTGCCTTTCGCGAATCGTTCTTGATACCAGCGGCTCAACTGGCTATTGGGTTGGTAGCGTAGCCAGACCCAGGCAATCTCAATCGCCATGGCACGGATGCGGCGGTCGCCCGCTTTGCTGATGCCCTGTTCGTGAGCGCTCTCGCCACTTTGATAGGGCGTGGGTGTCAGTCCAGCCAAGCTCCCTACTTCCCGCCGATTGCGGAAGTTGCGCCAAGAGAAAAACTCCATCACGTACACCCAAGCCGAATTCACGCCGATGGCCTTCAGTCGCAATAACTGGCGTACTTGCTCCATGGCGGGAGTGGTAGAAGTACGAATAGCCTCTGTCCGGCTCCGGTGAAGCTGCTGGATCTCTTGATCGAATAGCCGGAGACGCTCGTACTCTCTCACCAAACGAGAACGTAACCCAATTAGCAACTGCGAGCCATCCCATAGTTGCACTCCGTCCAGTTGAGAAATGAAATCCGCCTTGATGGGCAACACGACACCTTGGCTGGCCAAAAGACCCTTGATCCGGTTGATCTGCCTTGTCCGCTCGGTCGTGAGTGCCATCAGCTCGCGATGCAACTGGCGTTGATCTTCCTCTTCCGGGGTCGGAACGTGCACGATGCTCCATACTTTCTTCTCCCCTCGGTAATAGCGCATTAACATGGTCAGCAGTTTGCCCACATCCAAGCGATCCGTCTTCGCCCGTCTCTTGCGGCGGTTGACTTCAATGCTGGCCGAATCAACAATCAGATTCGTAGCACCCTGTTTCGTCAAATAGCGATGCAACCAAAAGCCATCTCGACCCGCTTCATAACAACTTAGCACCGGCGCATTTTCCGGCAAACTAAACCGCACCTTGGCCTGCCGAATCTCCTCGGCAAGTCCCTTCAGATCCCGAGCAGCCAGGGCCCGTAGACGAGGTTGTTGCCCAAACCCGATGGTGAACCCGATGAGCCACTTTCCATTGCTGAGTTCAATTGCCATGTAAAGGTACTGAGAAAAAGGTGTATCATTCAAAACGCAAGTTGTTTCCGATTCCATGACTTACTCCTTTCTACCAAGACATTACCACACTACCGCCTCGGGATCCTTCTTCGGAAGCAACAACCTGCGCACCTCCAATCGCTGAAGCTCTACATATTATCTTAATCATTATCGGAACCGATGTTTTCATTTATTCCTTCACGGGTTGAATACCCCGCCGCTCTGCGGCGTAAGAAGAAGGTTGTAAGTGACCTCTGATTTTAGCGGATGATACCCCGTCCGCTTGCGGCGGGGTTCATTCATTTGCAAGGCATATTCTGGGACAGAAGATCTTCACGATATCCCTATGTTCTTAACGCAAGTTCTAAACCACAAAATCACAGCCTTTTCATGGGGAGTGTTATTATAAACCAAATGAACCATTCAAATGGAATCGCAAGAATCCATGAATATTTTAAGAAAAGTTTTAACCGGCGTAATCTTGCTGTTAGCCATTTCGCTCAGCGCTTGTGGTTCTTCCACAAGCCCAACTGAGGCGCCCAACACTCTTGATACTGCGGTTGCGATGACCGTCGCAGCCGTGTTAACTTCTGTGCCCCCGACCATCGCCGCGAGTCCGACACCATCGCCGACCTCGATCCCGATCAGTATCCCAGTCTTCACACCGACTCAAATCCCAACACTACCCTGGTATTACTATTCAAATACTGGCGACTGCAACGATTCTGCTTTCATCAAGGATATAACCATTTCGGACGGAACAGCCTTGGTGCCCGATGAACCATTTGTCAAAACGTGGAAGCTCCAGAATACGGGCAGTTGCGTGTGGGGTACTGATTATCTGCTGGTCTTTATTAGTGGAAATGGGATGGCGGGTTCCACAACCGGAATTAATCAATCTGTGATTCCGGGAAAAAAAGCTGAAGTTTCCATCTCCCTGATAGCTCCGGATACGGAGGGAACTTATTACGGCTACTGGCAGCTCGCCGAGGAGAACGGCAACATTTTCGGAGCAACACTCTATACGAATATTATCGTTTCGCAGGAGGCCGCTACCTCTACACCGACAGCTACAGCCACATCCGTAACCAGCACGCCCACATCAACACTTATTGCAACCTCAACGCCGACATTCACACCTGAAACTCCAACTTCTTCGGCCACCGACATGGCCCCAACCGCCACTGGCATTTTATCTAATACGCCTACCGAAGAAACATGCCAACCTACGGCAAGTGTAGCGGCTGAAGTTCCAACGGCTACCAATACAAACCCACCTGTGCCCGCGCTGTCCGATACTCCTGCCCTCACCGCTGTTCCAATTCCAACAAATACGTTACTACCTACCTCATCAAGTCCCACTCCTGGGAATTGATGACGACAAAAAAGCATGGGTAAGTATCCCTTCATGACAAGTAATTGCATTTCTCGAACTTTACTTGCTGACAAGGGATAATCACCATTTACTTTTTGAAAATCAAAGGCCAAAACCGACCCCATTGACAGATCGTCCGAATGGTCATATAGTTAGATTTTGAAATTATTTGAAAGTGAAATAAAATGAGGCAAATTATCCAGTGCAATGCCCAACAGATTGTGGATGTCGTTCCACTCATAATGCATACCATCCGTAACAGACTTCGTGAGCGCCAAGCCGCCGATATCAATGTTCCTCAGTTCCGAGCACTGCTTTATCTCAACCGCAATCATGACGTTTCACTCTCGGATCTTGCGGATCATATTGGACTGACCCCGCCCTCCATGTCAAAGTTGATTGAAGGGCTGGTGAGCCGCGGCGCGTACAGGGGAGATTGTATGCTTCAAGGATTGGAGCCTATGAAAAAGGCATTTCTCTAGATTTTGAAAATCCTCTAATTAACGTCGAAGGTTCATGGATACTATCCGTAAAATATATTCATTTGTTAAACCCTATTGGAAACTGGCTGTATGGGCTTTAGTTTTGCTGTTCCTCAGGGTCTGCATGGATCTTTCTATTCCTCGCCTAGTAGAGGAGATCATCGATCAAGGCATCCGCAAGAACAACCTGAATGCGATCCTGGTCACTTCAGCCATCATGCTGGGTATCACCGTCCTGGATACCCTGGCGGCCATCGGCAGCAGCATCTACTCGGTACGGGTGGGCCAAAGCGTCTCCCGGGATATCCGCAAAGCCATCTTCCTCAAGATCCAAAATTTCTCTTATGGCAACCTGGACCACTTCAGCACCGGGAAATTGATGGTGCGGATGACCAACGATGCGGATGCCATCCAGCGTTTCGTCCAGGTCTCCCTGCGGATCGGCGCCAGCGCGCCCCTGACCTTGATCGGGAGCATCATCCTGATGTATATGACCAACCACCAGCTTGCCCTGAGCCTGGTGCCCCTGCTGCTGCTCACCTCGGTCGTGCTGGTGTTTTTTAGCATCAAGATGGAGCCGCTTTATCAGATTGTCCAGACGAAGCTGGACTGGCTGAATACTGTCCTGCAGGAAAATATCGCCGGCTCCCGGCTGGTGAAGGTCTTCGTGCGCAGAGAGCATGAAAACCAGCGGTTCGAGGCGGCCAACGAGAACTATACCCGCGACATGGTCAAAGTGATGCAGATCAACTCGACGATGTCACCTGTGATGACCCTGCTCCTCAATCTAGGCATGGTCTACGGCATCTGGGCCGGTGGCCTCGATACCATCAAGGGCAGCATGACGGTCGGACAATTAGTGGCCTTCATCAACTATCTGATAGTGATCTTAAATCCGATCATGCAGATGCCAATGGTTGCCCTTGCCTGGGCCAATGGGTTGGCTTCGGCCCAGCGCATCAATGAGGTGCTGGATGCCGTTCCGGAAGTCAATGAGCTGGCGGACGGAATCAGTCTGCCCGAATCCACCAAAGCTAGTGTGGTTTTCAACGATGTTTCCTTCCATTACAACGGCAGCACCGATGGCGCGATCCTGAAGGGGATCAACCTGGTGGCAGAGCCCGGAAAGACTATCGCCATCCTGGGCGCCACCGGCGCCGGCAAGAGTAGCCTCGTCAACCTGATCCCGCGTTTTTATGATGCTTCGCAGGGAAACGTTGCCGTGGACGGTATTGATGTGCGCCGGTTGAAAGAGGATTCACTGCTTTCCCGGGTGGGCATCGTTCCCCAAGAGACCATCCTGTTCTCGGGGACGATCCGGGACAACATCCGCTATGGCTGCCCTTCGGCCAGTGATGAAGAGGTGGTGGCTGCCGCCAAAGCGGCCCAGGCGCATGATTTCATCATGTCGTTCCCGCAGGGTTATGACAGCCACGTCGAAGAGCGCGGGTCGAACCTGTCCGGCGGGCAAAAGCAACGCATTGCGATTGCCCGGGCTATCATCACCCAGCCTGACATCCTCATCCTCGATGACAGCACCAGCTCGGTGGATGTCGAAACCGAAACCAAGATCCAAGAGGCTTTAATAGAAATCATGCACGACCGCACCTCTTTCGTGGTGGCCCAGCGCATCAGTACCGTTCTTAACGCGGATAAAATCATCGTCCTTGACATGGGCAGGATCGTGGCGGAAGGTACACACAGAGAGTTGATGGAGACCAGCCCGGTGTACCGGGAAATTTACGATTCACAACTTGGTGGCGGCGTTCACATGGAAGAAGATGAAGAAACCAAGCTGGAATTAGCTGAGAAATAATCTATGTCTTATCAAAGCGGACCTCAAACAACCACCAGTATGCGGGAAAGGCTTTCGGCCCGTGGCCCGGGTCGTCCGGCCCATTACGAAAAAGCCAGCAACCCTCGCCAAGCCATGCTACGCCTGCTGGATTACCTCAAGCCGTTTAAATTCACCATGGCGCTGGTGATGGTCTTTGTGCTTGTTTATACCCTGTTAGGCCTGCTTGCTCCCTATTTTATGGGTAAGGCCATTGATGATTTTATCGGCGGCAATAACACGGCCGGGCTGATGAGGATGGCGCTTTACATGCTGGGCGCCTACCTGGCCAACAACCTTTTCCAGGCTATTGCCAATTGGATCATGGCTCGTGTGTCGCAGGATGCCTTGAAGCTGTTGCGGCGGGATCTCTTCCAACACCTGCAAACACTTTCCATTGGTTTCTTCGATACCCATTCTGCCGGCGGCTTGATGAGCCGTTTGACCAACGATATCGATGCCATCAACCAGGCAGTTTCCCAAAATGTGGTCTCACTGATCGCCAGCCTGCTGACCATGATCGGCATCCTGATCACCATGTTCGTGCTCAATCCCTGGCTGGCGATGGCGACCCTGCTGGTGGTGCCGATCATGATCTGGTTCTCCGAGTTCGTGGCCAAATACACCCGCAAAGGATTCCAGGAGCTGCAGTTCCATCTGGGCGGGCTCAATGCCATTGCCGAGGAGACAATCAGCGGGCAGAAAGTGATCAAGGCCTTTCGGCGAAACGAGACGGCCATCGAAGAGTTCGACAAGCGCAACCAGGCGGTCTATGAAGCGGGCGTATATGCCAACAGCTATGCCCTGCTGCTGATGCCTTTGACCAATGTATTGGGAAACTTCTTCGTGATCGTGCTGGCAGGGTTGGGCGGCTGGCTGGCCTTAAGGAATCTGGTCACCATTGGCATGATCGCCACCTTCATCAACTACGGCCAGAACTTCGTCGCGCCTTTGCGCCAGATCTCCAACATCTACAACTCCATCCAGGCAGCCCTGGCAGGGGCCGAGCGCGTGTTCGAGATCATCGATACCAAACCCGAAATTGCCGATCCGCCGGATGCCCTCGCACTCCAGAACATCAAGGGCGATGTGACCTTCGAGCATGTCAAGTTCGGCTACCGGCCCGATGCGCCGATCATCAAGGATATGACCCTGGAAGCCAAGGCCGGGCAGATCATTGCCCTGGTAGGCCCAACCGGGGCAGGCAAGACAACCATCGTCAATTTACTGACGCGGTTCTATGAAATCCAGGGAGGAAAAATCACCATCGACGGCATGGATATTCGCAATATTCGCAAGGAGGACCTGCGCCGGAAGCTGGGGCTGGTGCTGCAGGATACATTCCTGTTCTCAGGCACGGTGATGGACAATATCCGCTTCGGACGGCTGGATGCCACCGACGAGGAATGCATCCGGGCGGCCGAGATGGCCGATGCGGATCACTTCATCCGCCAGCTTCCCCAGGGTTACCAGACGAACCTGAGCGAGCGCGCCAGCAATCTCAGCCAGGGGCAGCGCCAGCTTCTTTCGATCACCCGCGCCATCCTGGCCGATCCGGCCATCTTGATTCTGGATGAGGCAACCAGCAGTGTGGATACCCGCACCGAAGCGCGCATCCAACATGCCCTGCTCAAGCTGATGGAAGGGCGCACGAGCTTTGTCATTGCCCACCGCTTGAGCACCATCCGCGATGCGAATGCGGTAGTGGTGATCAATAACGGCTGCATCATGGAAAAAGGCACGCACGACGAGTTGTTGGCCCAAAAAGGCTTCTACCATCATTTATATATGAGCCAGTTCAAGGGGCAAGCGATTTAAGGCGCAAACCCTAGATTGACACTAATGTTCGCGGAAATACTTCTTCGCTCCTCCCTTGCTCATTCTCCCTTGCTCATTCTCTTGACAATCTTCGTCGCATTGACTGACCGCGTAAGAGTATCAACGGCACACTTTCAAAGATCGCCGTAGTGTAGGCTGGGAATTTGCGATCGGGAAACTGCTGAAATAGATTCGCGGCGAGGTCCCCCCAATCGTTGGATTGCCGGTTTCGCCGACGAGCGTTGGGTAGAACAGCTCGTGAATCGAAACTCTTATCATAGAGCACAACGGGGTCGTACGCGCCTTCATCCATCCACACCGGCGAAAATTTTCCAGCTGTTCCAGTACGGTTGGGCGTGTCGCTCGTCGCGGGTTGCAACACAGATAAAGGTTGGCTAGGTTCGGCGATCTCGCCCTTGAACCGGATACCATGCCGGCAGACTAAACGTGGGATGGCCAGCACTGTCAAACAGTGGTATCGAGAGGGTCTTTTCGTTTCTGATCCGAAATTCCAATGCCGCTGTTTGACAGATCATCCAAATGGTCATATAGTTAGGTTTTGAAATTATTTGAAAGTGAAATGAAATGACACAAATGATCCGAGCCACAGCTCAGCAGATTGTAGATGTTGTTCCGCCTGTAATGCGTGTAATTCGAGCCAGGCTTCATGAACGGCGAGCCGCCGATATCAATGTTCCTCAGTTCCGAGCATTGCTCTATCTCAACCGCAATCATGGCGTTTCACTCTCGGACCTTGCGGATCATATTGGACTGACCCCGCCATCCATGTCAAAGTTAATTGACGGGTTGGTAGCCCGCAAGCTGGTGAGCCGTGGCGCGTGCAGGGGAGACCGCCGCAAGATCTCTCTTTCCCTGACATCGCAGGGACAAGATGAACTGAAGGCTGCCTATGCATGCACACAGAAGTTTCTAATGGACAAACTGTCCTGCTTGTCAGAGGAAGACCTGAAGACAACCTTCCGAGCAATGCAAATTCTGCATGGCCTGTTTGCCGTCAACCAAGAAGAGCAACATACCCTGCAAGCCGAAAAATAAATATAGATATATTTGCACAGGCGATCAGCCACGAAATAACGAACTGGCAGGAATATTTAATATTCTTTAGCGTTGCTTCGTGAATCAATTTCGTTCGATATTGGAGGAAAAGTTGAATCAAACAAACTTGACAAAACCAGAACTTGGCGGCGTGCGCCGCCGGTTTGGTCACATTGATTACAAATGGATCGCCCTCTCCAACACGACCCTGGGCGCGTTTATGGCCGCACTCGATGGCAGCATCCTCTTGATTGCTTTGCCTGCGATCTTTCGCGGCATCCACATCGACCCACTGGCTCTGGGCGAAACCAACTATCTTTTATGGGTGCTGATGGGTTATGGGATCGTCACCGCCACCCTGCTTGTCACCTTCGGCCGCATCTCGGATATATTTGGACGCGTGCGGCTTTATAACCTCGGCTTTGCGATCTTTGCGGTCGGATCGATCTTGCTGTTCCTGGTGCAAGGGACCGGCAACGCGGCTGCGCTCCAGATCATCATCTACCGTCTGATTCAAGCAGTCGGCGGTGCCTTCCTCTTTTCCAACTCGACCGCTATTCTGACGGATGCCTTCCCACCGGAACAACGCGGCATGGCCATGGGCATAAATCAGATTGCATTGCTCTCCGGCCAGTTCATCGGACTGCTTGTGGGCGGCATTCTCGCAGCAATTGATTGGCGCGCGGTCTTTCTCGTCAGCGTGCCATTCTCCGTCGGTGGCACGATCTGGGCCTACCTCGCACTGCACGAAACAGCCAAGATTCGCGAGCATCAAAAACTTGATATTCCTGGCAATATCCTCTTTGCGGTGGGTTTGACGGCTTTACTCATCGGCATGACCTATGGACTGGAGCCCTATGGCAGTTCAAGTATGGGCTGGGGCAACCCGTTCGTCATCAGCTGCCTGGTAGGCGGTGCAGCGCTGTTGGTCGCCTTTTTCTTTGTGGAGCAGCGGGCGCTGGAGCCGATGTTCCGGCTGGAATTGTTCAAGATTCGGATGTTCCTGGCGGGCAACGCCGCCGGTTTCCTCGCCTCGCTCGCACGCGGTGGTTTGACCTTTATGCTGATCATCTGGCTGCAAGGCATCTGGCTGCCGCTGCACGGATACAACTTCGAAGATACACCGCTGTGGGCAGGCGTTTATATGCTACCGCTCACCGCTGGATTCTTCGTGATGGGCCCATTGAGCGGGTATCTATCAGATCGTTTTGGTGCGCGCTTCTTTTCGACCGGTGGGATGTTGTTAACCGCGGCGGGTTTTGGGGGCTTGATGCTGCTGCCACCGAATTTCTATTTTCCCGCATTCGCTGTCATCATTTTTGTCATCGGCATGGGGATGGGCATGTTCGCTGCCCCCAACACAACGGCGATCATGAATTCCGTACCAGCAGAACATCGCGGTGTCGCCTCAGGGATGCGCGCGACCTTTCAAAATGTGGCGAATACGTTGAGTATTACCCTGATCTTTACGATGGTCACCGCGGGCCTGGCAACGAGACTACCAGCTGCGCTCTACAGCGGATTGACCCACGCGGGACTGCCGGGCAATGCGGCGCAGAGCATTGCGAACCTGCCTCCTACCGCGGCACTCTTCGCTGCGTTTTTGGGTTACAACCCGTTGGGCACACTGCTCCCGTCGCAAGTGCTTCATAGTCTGCCGGCTGCGTCACAGGCGCAACTGTTGGGCAAAACCTTCTTCCCCAGCTTGATCGCAGGGCCGTTCGAGCAAGGGTTGCGCATCGCGTTTTCGATCTCGGTTGTGTTGTCGATCCTGGCGGCGCTCGCCTCGCTGCTACGCGGCAAGCGCTACATTCACGGACAGGAGGAATTGGAAGAGCCGAGTCCCAGCGAACGGCAGTCGCAGGAAGAGGCGTCAACGAAGTGACGCGGGAAGCCGGAACAACAGACTACGAATTCCCCAACGAACACGAAGACAGATATGGTTCACTAAAGTGTAGTCAAGTTATGGCTTGTCAAAGGCAGCAATATCAATGTCCCGCCTGACCAAGGGTTACATCATCGAATTGATCAGGATCACATTCTGGTCGACGACCAGTGTGTTCATCAGCTATCTGGTCAGCACTTACCGAATGCCGCCTTTGCAGTTGGCTTTATGGCGGAATATTTTGGTATCTGTGGCTTTAGTGCTGGCGCTCTCCATGATGCGCCCGGCTTTGCTGCAGGCACAGAAAAAAGATTTCTCTTTCTTTTTGTTTTTCGGTCTGTCCCTGGCTTGCATGAATGCCACCTGGGTATTATCAGTGAAGTACAACGGCGCGGCGGTTGCCACGGTTTTGGTGTATGGTTCTTCCGCCAGCTTTACTGCCTTAATCGGCCACTGGTTGTTTAAAGAGGGGATTGGATTGCCGAAAATCGCGGCCATTTTGCTCAGCCTAGGTGGCTGCGTGCTGGTGGCCGAGGCATATAGTCCGGTTGCGTGGGGAGTGAATCCGCTAGGCATTACGATCGGTCTCTTCTCCGGCTTGATGTTCGCCATATTAGCAAATCGACCTGGTGTCCCCTTTTCTTCGACGACGTTCAGCGTCGAAGCATTGACGGTATGCAATAGATCCAATAAAAGGAGCTCGTTAGCATGAAGATCATTGACAATGTACACATCATCCCTGAAGTGTTTTCCAATACCTACCTCCTCATTGACCCTGACGGATTAACTCTCATAGATTCGGGCCTGCCGCACAGCGAGAAGAAGATCCTGGCTTATGTGACCAGTCTTGGCAAGTCGGCGGACGAGGTGAAGCGCATTATTCTCACTCACTCCGATCTGGACCACATTGGCAGTCTGGCCGCTCTCCATAAAGCGACCGGGGCCCAAACGTATGCCAGCCAGATTGAGGCCGATGCCATTGCTGCGGGGAAACCTTCCCGCGAGATCAAGCGCTCAGGTTTCTCAATGCGACGCGTGCGATTCAGCCTGATGCGTCCCTTTATGAAGGCCGCGTCTTTCCATGTGGGAGAGACCGTAGCAGACAGTCAAATCCTGCCAGTACTGGGCGGGCTGCGCGTGATCGAAACGCCCGGTCACACGCCCGGTCACATTTCATTATTTGCATCGGCAGTTGGCATATTATTCTGCGGTGACTCGATGGTGACGGACGAAAATGGGATCCATGGCTCGCGCCCCGGCCTAACATGGGACGATGCGAAGGCGAGAGAGTCCGAGAGAAAGCAGGCCGCGCTGGGCGCGCAGATCGTGTGCTCGGGTCACGGCCCGATAGTGATGGATGCTGTGGCTGACTACTCCCCAGGCCTAAAGGCGTGGGGTTCTGGTTGAGCAGCCAGCTTTCGAGTCACAGCCGAACGAGCGCCATGACAGGCCTCACTGACCCTCTTGCCAGAATGTACGGACGACCGACTCTGACCCTGGCCGACTTGCGCCGGGACAAGGTTGGGTTTGGGTTGCCCTTGGCCCATCGCCGGTTGCACTTCACTCGATGCCGCCCGCAGGAACGAGTCCGCACCCAGCCACGCCGAGAAAATATCCCGCTGTATTGGCCCCACGCCACACTCGCACACATGCCAGCGTTGCGACAGCGGCTTTTTCGCAATCGTGCCGCACAGGCACACTTGACTGAGACGCGTGGTCCGGGTCGAAAACTCGTCTACCTCCGCGCCAGCGTTTCCAGCTTTGCGACGGAGGAACACAACGAAGGTTCCCGGCCCCCGAAAACCTACCGACTTGCCGAACATCTTTTGAAAAGCCCGATAGGAGAGACCTTCCATTTTGATGACGTGACCGAGCGCAAGTATCCGGTTGACCTGGCGGCCATGCAGACTCTTCCGGTAGGCGGCCTGCTTCCGGTACAGTTCCGCCAACTGTTCGCGGCTGGAGAAGTAGCGTTTCGAGAAGTGCCATTCCTTCTTACCCTTCTTAATGCTGCCGTCCCCCTTGTAGTTTTGCGGGTCGCCCGCCCGTCGTTGGCGCTCAAGTTTGCGTTGCAGCTTGCATATCTCGCGAAATGATTTGATGAATCGGAATATCCGCCTGGTGCTGGATCCACTTTTGCAAATGACGCTGGTAGGAATCGATGGTTCGATCCGACAATCCTTGAGCGCTTTTGAAGCTGGCAAAGCCGGTAATAGCCTTGCTAAGAACGAGCGAGCCCGACAGTGGTTGGTTCATTCAATCATCCTCCGAAAAGAGAAATTTGAACAACCACAGACCATCGGGCTAGCAAAAAAACCATAGCTCTACGAGCTATGGTTCATCATTAGTAGCGGGGGCAGGACTCGAACCTGCGACCTCCGGGTTATGAGCCCGACGAGCTGCCACTGCTCTACCCCGCAACGAAGCCCGACGAATATACCACCTTTACAAATCAGAGTCAAGCA
>Ga0182027_10009960_pt1 | contig 13569 bp, 7 predicted proteins | sample 712E1DmetaG_FD_121300 | JGI IMG/M metagenome (GOLD analysis project Ga0182027, IMG submission 121300) | Permafrost microbial communities from Stordalen Mire, Sweden - 712E1D metaG (Illumina Assembly) | ecosystem: Environmental > Terrestrial > Soil > Wetlands > Permafrost | place: Sweden...
CCACCATAGCCAGCAGCACCGTCACTACGGCGTACCCGTGAGAACGCGTGCTCATTACCCCGTAAACTGGCATCGGGGCGGTGGGTTGAATAACGATGAGCCCATAGAGAATCAGATCCCAGAGCCCCAGCGCGCGGCGTAACTTCGGCGTGCCGGCGGCTTCCGGTGCAGACGTTCCCACAGTCTGATGTGTGCCTTTCAAATTTGCGCCGCCTCAACCGCGGATCATGCATATTCATTGAGAGTACTTTATGGTCCCGCCCATCGACGGTGCGGCATGCAATTTGTGCATCTCGGATTAAGCGAAACTCGATACATCCTCAGAAAATATCCGATTGGTTTCGCAGCACACAGACCAAAGTGATTCGGAAATCGATGCACCGCGCAATTCAGCGAAGTCGTCCAGTTTCTTCCGGAAGCAAAAAACAGCCCGCTTCAGGGTCGGACCTCCTTTGTTTTCACGTTCCAGCCACTCACCTCCACCGCAGGCGCGTTACCTCCCAGTTCTTTCGGGTTGTACGTCGCGGTGATTTGCCGCGTCTCGCCAGGCAACAATGCAAAGTAATTGTCCTCCCACAGCACCGGCAGAACCTCATCATCGATGGCGCGTTGATACCAGTACGTGCCATGTCCATTTCGTCCAAGCAGCCGTTTCACCTTCAGCCGGACCGCGAAAGCGAGCGTGCGGCTGGGATTGTGGAGCGTAACCGTCATCGCGTCCTGCACGCCGGTGCTCTGTCTCTTCGCCTCCACGTCCAGATCCACGGGCGGCAGGCTGTTCAGCGCCGTGTAATCGGCGAACGTCTTGGTCGGTGTCCATACGCCGCCAAGCGGCTCTTTCTCGAAATCTACCGTCTCAGCTGTCGACGATAGCCAATAGAAGTTCCGGCTCACCAGGCTTTCCCCATTTTCCAAATGCAGATCCACAAAATACGTTCCACTCAGCCCGTCGATCTCCGGCAACGTGAGCACCCGCGTGCTGCTGTCGGGCCCTACGTCTAAAGTGACCTCGTTGGTGTACTTCTCGGTCATGTCCAGGTTGTACACTTTGGCCGAAACCTTGAGCTTTGAAAACTCTTGGTAATAAGAATTCACGACCACGATCGAGCGGTCGTCGTAAGAGTACTGCACGTGCAGCGGCTCACAGGCGTGTTTCACTCCGAAATAGGAGCCGCCCGGGCGCAGATACCAGTCGTATAAATGCCAGATCATGCTGGGCCAGGCGTTGTTCAGCATCCACTGGATAACCCCTGTGGATGTGTACTTGTTCCGCCCGAAGGCCTCCATCATCGCCCGGTGCCCTTCATACGCCTGTACCTGTGCCTTCTGCGCGTATTCCTCCACTGAGTGCGAAGGCCCGTACCGTTTGTCGAGCGCCTCGGTAAAGATCTCCAGCGTGCGCGACATGCCGCCGGCATGGTATTCCCAGACCGAATCGATTGGCCACAAGTGGTCCTCCGGCAGCATGCGCCGCAGGCTTTCGATGGGTGGAATTGCTGGACCCGGGCTGATTTCCGTGGCGAATCCCCATGCGCCGCCGCGCTTGGTGTCCGTGACCCAGTACACAGGAGCGACCCATTCGTACGGCGCCAGCATCTTTACCCCGGTCGGCCCTACGGTGGTGGTATAGTCCCCCGCCGAGGCAACGGCCGGATTCGGCCAATCGCTCTCCTTCATGATCTGCAAGTACATCTTCTCGACTGCAGGCGGGGCCGCATAGTCGCTTCCATAGAGAAACGCGATGACCGAGGGGTGCCGCTCCAATCGCCGGATCTGGTCCCGCAGAGACGACGCGGCAATCGGCTCCTCTTCCCCGCCCCAGGTGGGCCATTTCTCCCAGTGGTCACAACAGCACCACCCCGGCATCCCCATGATTCCCATCTCATCCATCAAATCGAAGAAGTGGTCATCCTCCAGCTTGCCTTCGAAGCGAATCGTGTTCAGGTTCATATCCCGCACATACTTCAGCTCCGCTTCCTGCCGTTCGGGCGAGGAGCGCAGCAGCATGTCGAAGCTGTAGCCCGCTCCGCGGATCAATATGTTTTTGCCATTGATCTGGAAGATCCGGTGCTTCGCGGCATCCAGTTCAGAGGTGATTTGCCGAATGCCGAACCGAGTGTGACTGGCATCCGAAACCTGCCCATCGACGACAAACTCCAGGTCCAGCGGGTAAAGGTTCTGCGGTCCCAACTGCGCTGGCCACCACAGCCGCGGATGGGCAACCTTCAGTTGCGCGAATCTCTCCGGCGTGAGACGCACCACCTGTGTCTCGCGGGCTTCCAGCTTTACCGGTTGCGAAAACTCGATATCTTCTACCTTGCCCTTGAGCACGCCTTCAATCGGCTTTTTCGAGGAGTTCTTCAACTCAGCTCGAACCGTGAGCTCCGCTTGATCCGCTGAGGGAAGATTCAACTTGGTGAGCACGGCCGGATAGCGCAAGGCTACCGGCCCTGTCGCGGTAATATGCACGCCACGCCAGATGCCCATCTCTTTGTCGGGCGGCATAGGCGCCCAATCGACGAGTGTGATGGCCAGATCGCTGGGTTGCGGCGGGTAGACCTCCACCGCCAGCGCATTTGTCTCGCCCGGTTGGGCCATCTCTGTGACATCGAATTCGAATAATCGCCAGGTGCCGGCCATTTTGCTGGAGGATGCGACCTGACGGCCGTTCATCCATACATTGGCGCGATAATTGATGCCATCGAAGCCCAGCCAGAGGGTCTTGCCTTTGTACTCGGCCGGCAGCTTGAATTCGGTGCGGTACCACCAGGAGTGCCGAAATGGACTTTCAGGAGGCATCGAAATAAACGAAAAATTCTCAAATATCGGATAGGAAGTCCCTGGAATCGAACGCAGATTCATGCCGTCGCCGGGATCGGGATAGACATTCTGCTTGACGAGGGCGGCAAGGACAGTTGACGGAACCGTGGTCGGATACCACTCGGCGGCGTTGAACCCTACGGTCGAAATGGCAGCTCCGTCCTCAGGCACGTCGGCCGAGGACTGGATCGCCCAACCATCGGTCAGTTTCACCATGTTTGCGCCGGCGTCTGGCGGTAACGCCGCCAAGGGCATCGGCAACAGCAAGTTGCTCGCAACCATGAGCAGGAACGATGTTCGAAGGATGTTCATAAAGGTCATCTCCAGGCGTTTTCTCCGCTTCAGCGGCGGGAGCCAATCGAATGAGCTTCGATTCTGCTTTCGGCTAACCATCATGGATTTTCCGAAGGGCGGATTAAGTCAGTATTTGTCTCGGAATCGCACCTGCTAGCAACCGATCTGACCCGCTTCTTAATGCGGCGGATGATCGGGGCTGTCGTCTGCATTGGATAAGGCTTCTGGTCGACGCGGCATGCTCTCTGCGCTTAGGATTTGTTCTTGCAATGCTTCTGGAATCTCAAGCTCATTTACCTGCGCGAATTTATGGATCTCCTTTAATGTGCCGAATCCAGGTAGGCTTTCCTTGAAACTAACCGCATGAGCGGCGGTCAGAGACCCGAACCTCGCGGCGTCTGCGAGCGTTGCTCCGTGGAAAATTCCAAAGGAAACGCCTGCGGTAAATGCATCTCCTGCTCCAGGCGTATCCTCCACCTTCACCTTGAAGGCAGGAATCCGCCCCCCCCTTCCCTCGCCGGACACAAACGAACCGCGCTCACCTAATGTAACGATCACTTTCGCCGCACCGGAATGAACTCGGAGTTCGTCGGCAAGCTCTTTGGGATCCGGCGATTCGGTGGGCATTCGACCGAGCAGGGTTTGCGCTTCGCCCACGTTCGGGATTAATAAATCGACGCAGTCGAAAGCGTGACGGGAAACTGGTGCTGCAGGACCGGGTGTCAGAATCGTAGTAGCACCGGCTTCTTTTGCCTTTGTGCTCGCATAAAGGGCGGTCTCAATCGGGATTTCAAATGTGATCAGCACGAGCTTTGCCTGTCTGATCAAACTCAACGCTCGGTCGATATCTGCAGGCTGTAATTTCATGTTGGCGCCCATTGCCGTCGCCATGGCTGGAATACCTAACGGGTTGATCATGACAAACCCACAGCCCGTTGAGACATGATCGTTCCATTTAAGATATTCCAGATCGACACCTGAATCGGCCATCCACGAGGCTCCAATCTTGCCGAGCCGATCTCGTCCCACGGAACCGATGAAGTGGGTGGGCAGGCCCAGCCTTGCACACGCGATTGCCTGGTGCGACCCCTTTCCCCCATCTAATGCTTCTCTGAAATCATCCGCCAGGATCGTCTCGTCCGCTACAGGGAAACGTGGAACCCTCATGAACATTCCCTGCACGTGGCTACCGACGACCACAACCTCCGTCTTTGCCATTCTCTCTCCCATTTCCTTACGCATCCACGAGTGGAGAAGCAGCGGTTGCGGAATCGACTGTTATAAGGCAGTCTGAATGTTCTTGCACGTAGGATGCAGGAATCTCAGGACTCACTTCGCCGAATAGGATCAGGCGGATGACCGTCTGCTTCCAGGCCCCGGTTTCGCTGTACAAGCGAATTCGTCGCGCCGAAAGAACTTCCCGCATGCCAATGGTGACGGCCATCGGTGGAATGGCGTCTGAACAACCGCCGGCACTTCGCTGACTCAGAGCTATGAGCGTATCGTCGTTCAGGTTGAGAATTCGTGTCGTGGAGTTCCGGAATTCCTCTTTCCCAATGCGATGCCAGGGAGAACGCGGCGGTTCATTGAAGGCAATGTGGCCACGATAGCCAATGCCCCCATACAGAGTGTCAACCCCTCCAACTTCGCGCATCCGTTCCGCAATCTCGTCAAGAGCGGAAACGTTCGGAAAGTGCCGCTGATCTGCGGGAATCTGCAATGCAGGATCGATGGCGCTGTAGAAGTTTCTTTCCATCCATCCTCGATAGCTGAAAGGATGTTCGGGGGGAAGAGGTCGGCCCTGCCAGTCAAGATGGTCATCCATGTGAAACACATGCACATTTCTTAAATCGATGCGGTCTCGATTAACACGTTCGATCAAGATCGGATACTGCCCCCGTGGGCCGCATGGAAGAATCCAACGTGTAGGCACGCCCCTTAAGTTGTTATCCTTTACCTCATCGATCATCGTTGCAGCCATTTCTTCATAAACCAGCTGCGGCGAAGCGACGATTTTCAACTTAACCTTGGCCTTGGGGTGATTCGGGAGGTCCTTCGCTGCGATTTTGCACCACTCGAACAATTCCTGCTTTGTCTCGTATGCCTGCACGCGCGTTTCTCCTTTTCGCGACGGTTCTATGCGATTGACTGTCAGGTTCCGATCACCCGATGTTGACTGAGCACTGCAAGCTGTCGGAGCATCGGTGCTCGTGCCCCTGCGGCGAGAAGAGTTGAAGCCTCGCGGGAAGCGGGCGCCGAAAGATCCCGCTTCCCGAAGTGGATCACCTAGAATGTGAATTGCGCTCCAAACTGGAATTGCCGCGGAGTATTATTCGTATTGCTGATCAGTCCGACAGGCAGGCCCTGCTGAATCGCACCGACCATGTTCGGCACGCTTGGATATCCGAATTGCGGCGTGTTGCTTATGTTATAGGAGGAAGCGTCGAAGCGGAGCACTTTCGCTTCGCCGATATTGAACATCTTGTGAACGGTAACATCCACATCATGAGCGCCCTGGGTGCGAAGGTTGTCGAGATAGCTCGGCGCCTTTCCCGGAACGAACGGATTAGGCTCGCCGCCGTTCTCTGTGCCGGGTATCGCGAAACAGGTGCCGGTGAACCATGCCGCTACCGTATGCGGGGCGTGGGCTGCCGGATTGCAGGTCATGTCAGCACGCTGATTGAAGTAGGATGGGGTTGTTCCTGAAGACGGTGTGTTGATGGGAATGCCCGTACTGAAATAACCAATCGCACCCACAGTCCATCCACCAAGGGCTTCATTCGGGAAACCTTTCAGGTCGATGCGCCGTCCTTTGCCGATCGGCAGGTCGTACGATACCTCTCCGGAGAAATTAAACTTCACATCCTGGGGGCTGACCGCGTGCTCATAGGATAGATTCTTATAGTCCTGAGGAGCTCCATTGTGATTGCCCACGAACATGATAGGAATCTGAGTGTCGTCAGTCATTATCTTTCCCCAGGTAAAATTGGCGAGCGTTGTTAAGTGGCTGGTCAGTCTCTTCTGCACTTTGGCTTGCAAGGAGTCGTACTCTGAGTCGCCGATATTGTCTATACCAGTCAGAAGAAGGCCATTGCCCGGGCCGTAGCTGCCATTCCCGAATTGCGGGAAAGGCTGGAGCGCTGCCCACAAAGGAATGGTGGCCGCCCCATAGTTGGCATTGGTGGAAGGCTCGATGGCCTCCCATTGATTGGGCATGGAAGCGCAGGCTCCCCCGGTGATGCACAACGAGGCTCCGTATGTCTGAATCTGGGCCAAAGTCAGCTGGTTCAGATCGACACCATACACGGGAAGGTAAAGCCCCCGGCTGCCGACAAAAGCCGCAGACACCACCACTTGATGCGGCAACTCGTAGTCAATGCCGAAAGTGAAGTTATAGGCTGTGGGTGTGCGGTTGGAGTGCAGCGCGGTCGCCACGGCTGTCCCCAGCTCATTAGCCAGACCTGTTAGCGGGCTGGTGGCGTACGGGACAGTTCCGGTGGGAAAGGGATTGCTCAATGAATAGGGGACGGTGAAGTTATCCACCGCCGGTGCTGCACACGTCGGGCTATAAAAAACTGTATTGCCGTCCGTGTTGTAGCAAGTTGAGTTCCAATTCGTATTGGAAGAGTATCCTGCAGCGCTAACGTCTTCAGTGGCCATCTCCGTGCTGGGACCGTAGTAGACGCCTGCGCCGCCGCGCACAACCAACTTGTGGACCGGCTGCCATGAAACGGCCAACCGGGGGCCGAAGTTGGCCAAATTGGTTGTGTTATTCGAGCGATGACTGCTGCTGGAGTAAATCAACGCGCCGGTGTAAGAGACGCCGTTATACGTATTGATTGCGCTTGGATCAAAATACTCCATGCGGTTATGGCGCTCGTTAGCCCCTCCGAAGATGTCCCAGCGCAGGCCGGCAGTGATGTTCAGGCTCTTCGCGGCATGGTAAGTATCCTCGATGAAGGTCGCATAGTAGGGGCTGGACGTGGCCGCGCGGATGGAATCTTGGAAATTGGAGCTCTCGTTGCCTGGCTGCATCCCCATGCCAATGAGGAGGGAGGCGTAGTCGCTGCCTCCGACACCGCTGGCGACAGACTGATCCGTAGCGCTGATGTTAAAAACGTATTGACCCGCAGGCGAGTACGGTTGTGTGGTGTCGGCGTATCGCTTCATCCACTCGAAGCCGGTCGATAGTTGGTGCTTGCCGGACACTTTAGTGACGACCACATTGGCGTCGCTGTTCTCGAGCGCAACGATGAAGTTATTGCCATCGCCGGTACCGCCGACACCTCCGCCTACATCAGCAAAACCCATAAAGGGCAACTGCGGAAAGATTACCGCTGAAGCCAGCGAGGAGGGGAAGCCCTGGTCCGTGATTTTATTAGTCGTGTACGCCTGGTTTCCCTGATCCTCGTAGTGGCGCGTAAAGGAATAGCGCAATTGTACGAAGGTTGAGGGGTTCAAGGTCAGGTCGTCGCCCACGATGGCGTTGCGCCCGTTGGTGTGGTTTGTAGCATAACCGATGTCCCACCCGCTGGGGAATGCATCGGCGGTGGCGAAGGCCTCGCGGGAAAAGGAAAAGCGGCTGAAGAGGTGCTGCTTTTCGCTCTGGGCCCAATCCACCCGTATGTCGAACCTTTGCGCCGAATAGGGGTCCAGGCCGGGGAGACCATAATTGTTGACGACATCAGTCGTTGCGGAATCACAAGTAGTGGGAGACGGCAGGTTGCATTTAGGCATTTTTGACAGATAGAGCAGGCCGATGGGATTCGGGTTGTGGATTGTATTCTGTGGAAACGGCTGCCTTGTGCCATCGGACAGGTCGGGCTGGGTTGGATCGTAAACCGTAAAACTCATCGCAGAAAAGTTTCCCGTCCTTTCGGCACTCGTGGGAACCGAAAAATAGTCCACGCCCTCGTAAGCCTCCTGCTGGGTGGCCTCGTAATCCGCGAAGTAAAAGAGCTTGTCTTTCTTAATGGCTCCACTGATCGCCGCACCCTCCTGGTAGCGGTGAAAAGCAGGAGGCGTGTTGGCTTTGTTGCTTTCTAGCTGGGTTAGTTTGTTGAAGTATTCATTCGCAGACAGCGCGTCAGGCCGAAATACGCCAAAAACGTGGCCGTGAAGCTGATTAGTCCCGGACTTGCTCACCATGCTGATAACGCCTGCAGCCCCGCTCTGGTACGACGCCGGAACATTCTGGGTTTCCACCTGAATCTCACTGATTCCGTCCTCGGGAATTTGCATCGCCGGCATGATCGTGCCTGCTTCGGCTGAATTAACGCCGAGCGGGCTCCCGTCGAGCATGTAATAGACCGACCCCTCGACGGCCCCGTTAATCGTGGCGGAGGAGATGAGGATTCCGGGGCGTCCGACAGAAATGTTCTCGATGTTCAGCATCGAATCTTGTGAATCGGGCGCGCCGTTGGGTGGAGTTACGCCAGCACTCAATTCCGCTATATCGAGAACATCACGGTACATCAACGGGATATTGTTGACTTCACCGGACTGGATCAGCGAACCTACGGTCGAGTTGGTCGGCTCAAGCAAGTTGGAGGTTTCGGTGACGGTGACCGTCGTGGTGGCAGCGCCCACCTTTAACACGATGTCGGCTTCGGTGATCTGATCCACATTGACAGCCACCTTGGTTAGCGCGACGCTGGCGAAGCCAGTCTGGCTGGCCGTCACCTGATACTCGCCGGGATTCAGGGAGACGAATGTGTACAATCCCGCGGAGCTGGTGACCGTTCGTTGCGTCACTCCAGTGGCTGGGTTGAGCAGAACCACTCTGGCTCCTGGAATCATGCCGCCACCTGGGTCGGTGACCGTACCGCTGATCCTGCCCCTGCCGGCCTCCTGGCCGAACACAGCCGCTGCGGTAAGAAACAATGTGAACAACACGCACCAGCACGAGGCCGCTGCACTTCTGGGAATGAATAGCCGTCGAATCATGGCTCTCCTTTGCCTGCTTACGTTTCGCACTCAATCAGCGAAGCTGATAACGGTTTGCGTCCGGGGTAACCGATCAACCCCCGAAAGAAACTCGCACCGGGACAGCGGTTAAACTCGGCCCACCTGCACTCGATTTTGCTTTCCGTATTCTCTTTCAGTTTCCGGTCTGTCTCAGTTATTGCCCGCGACAAGAGCGGCCTCCGGATCGATATTCCATCCATGCACTTCCAACCTCAGGCGGCCAGTGGCTGCTCCTGAACCGTACCGGGCGGAGACGACTCGCGTTTCCCCGGGTAGAAGCGAGAAATAGTTGTCGTCCCAAAGAACAGGAAGGATTTCTTCTCCGGTCTTGTCGTCAACGACTGAGAGTTGAACCATAAATGCCAGGTTGGAGGAAGGATTGTGGACTTGAACGCGAACCTCTTCACCTTCCGCCGGACGACCGATGGATGCAGAGGCATCCACATGAACCTTCTTCAGTTGGTTCAACATGGAAAGGTCTTCATAGCTCGTGACGGCGGTGTAGTACGGATGCTTTTGTTCGTCTTCGTCCGACCAGTTATAAGTGGATAACGTCTTCGGCATCCAATAGAAGTTGGTGCTTACAGGGTGTCGATTCTTATCCAATAGCACCAATCGAACGAAGTACGTGTTACTGTCAATGTTTTCACTGGGAAGCGTGAACAGCCTTTGCACACTATCTGCAGCTGACGCGAGCTGAGTTTTTTTGAAGAACAGCCGCCGCAAATTGAAGTCGTACATCGATGCTTCTGCTGTTAGCTGGTTGAAGTTCTGGTTCGCGCTGTTGACAACGACCACGCTGCGATCGTCATACGAATACTGAATATGCACTGGCTCGCAAGCCTTTTTTGTGCCGAAGTATCCACCAGCGGGCTGAAGATAATAGTCGTATAGGTGCCAGATCACTGATGGCCAGGCATTGTTCAGCATCCATTGGATGACGCCTGTCGCCTTGTATTTATTCCGCCCAAATGCCTCGAACATGGCCCTTTCGCCGTCATACGACATGGCCTGCGATTTCCGGAGATAATCATCCAACCCCTTCGGCGGACCATAGATGGCGTTCATCGATTCGTTGTAATGATCGAGGTTGCCGTCAAACTCCCCCGCCCCAGTGTGATATTTCCAGATATCGTCGATCGGCCACAGGTGATCTTCCCCAAGGAACTTCTTGAGGCTGCTGACGACGGGAATTGCGGCGCCAGGACTGGTCTCGGTATTGAATCCGAATGCCCCGCCAAAATGATGGTCATCGATCAGCCAGTATCCTGGAGGAACGTAATCGTAAGGGCCTGTCATCTTCACGCCGGATGGTCCGGTTACAGGTGTTGGTTCATCGCTGGACGAAGAGATGTAAGGGTTGGGCCAACCGGTTTCATCCAGAACGTTCCGGTAAGCTTCTTCAACCGGAGGCACAGGGGGGAGGTCGCTACCGTTCATCCACAAAGCCAGGCTTGGATGGCTTCGCATCCGGAGAATCTGCGTTCGCAAAGAGTCAGTAGCAATGGTCAGGTCGCCGGGTTTCCAATCTTTCCAGTGCTGCCAGTCGTCGCAGCAGCACCATCCGGCAAGGACCAGGATTCCCAACTTGTCAGTGAGGTTGAAGAAGTCGTCCGATTCCAGCTTCCCTTCCAGCCGAACGGCGTTCAGGTGCATATCTCGAACGTAGCCCAGTTCCGCCTTCAAGCGGTCTTCTGAAGAGCGCAAAAGCATTTCCGGAGTCCAACCTGCTCCCCGAATCAGCACGGGCCGATGATTCACCCGAATCAGCAGCGGCCGAGTGTCGATCTTTATTCTGCCCATGCCGTTGTTATCAAACAGCTCGCCTATTTGCGGCGCAGCGCCGTAAAGCTCTCCGGTAATCTCCCGTATGCCGAAGCTCGCAGTCTGGGTGTCGGACACGGCGCCCGAAGACTCGAAGCTCATGGTCAGCAGGTGAAGCTTCTGGGCGCCCAGGCCGGTGGGCCACCACAGTTCGGGATGATCGATTTTCAGCTGAGGATATTCGTCGGGAGTAAACGTCACTGCGCGCGTCTCTCCGGGCGCGAGTGTCACTTTCTTCTCAAAGGTGACCGCATCGAATCCGCCGCGGGCTACTCCCTCGACGGGTGAATCTGTATCGTTGTGCAATTCCGCACGAATAGTCAGGTCTGCACGATCCAGCGACTTTCCGGGGAAATGCGTGACCACCATCGGATAGCGCACTCGAACCGGGCCGCTTGCCATGAGATAGACGTCTCGCCACAGGCCCATGTCTTTGTCTGGCGGAGTCGGATTCCAATCGACAAAAGTAATCCCAAGGTCCTTGGCGCCGGGAACGAACACCTCAACCGCGAGCACGTTCGTCCGGTCCTGGTCAATCAGCTGAGTTGCATCCAATTCAAATATCCGGTACGCGCCTGCGACATCCTTCGCATCCGCGAGTTTTTTCCCATTCAGCCAGATATTTGCCCTGTAATTAATCCCGTTGAAATGAAGCCAGACCTTTCGGCCCCTGAAGTCCTGCGGCAGCTGGAATTCCGTTCGATACCACCACGAGCAAGCGTATGGACTCTCGCTCGGCATGTCGAGATTGGAATACATCTGCCCGATTGGATAGTCCATACCGGGCAGCTTGCGGAGGTTCTTACCGAATTCGATATCTTTGAATTCCCCATTCGCAACCTGAGCGGCCAGCACAGTCGAAGGAACCGCTGTTTTGTACCAGTGATCGGGTGAGAACTGGGTCGTCGACAGAATTTCACCGGGCTGATTGACCTTACACGAGCTCTGCAACAACCAGTTTTCGCGCAAATTCATTCGGTTCTGTGTCTCTCCGCGGCCTATTGTGGCCAAAGCCAGAAGTGACAAAGAAATGATTCCTGCCCACCAAGCCTTCTTGCGAAACACCAAAACGTCGGACGGCATCGTCTTTTGCGCCCACCTTTCTTGGCTGACACCCTTTCTGATACTTGTGAGGAAATGCTGCGCTCGACACAAAAACACTTCCGGCGTCATCGCCGCGATTTGCCCAAGAACACATGTTCAGTAAACATGTTTAGTTCGATACGGAACTGTACTGCAACGTGAATATCATGTCAAGCAAAATCTCAGTTGCACTCCAGCCAGGCAAGCCATCAGGCATCCGCGGACCGACAGCATTGGTTCAAAAGGCGAGCAGCATAGGGCTTGCACTCAGTTGCCGTTTCAATTATGTTCGTCTTGTCTCTCAGAGCCTCACACTATGATCAGCATTCGCCAACTCGCAAAAGAGATTGGACTGTCTCCGACAACCGTTTCCACGGTCCTTAATTCCAAACCGCCGGCGCAGTCCATTCCGGAGGAAACAAAGCTCCGCGTCCGGGCCGCCGCGAAGAAGTTCGGGTACACGCCGAATCCCTTCGCCCGTTCCCTCTTCAGCCGAAGGAGCGCGTCGGTAGCGATCCTGCTGTCGGATATCACCGATCCATACTGCGCCACCGTTATGAAGGGCATCAGTAGCTCGTTGCATAGCTCGGACTACATTCCTGTCTTGCTCGATATCGACAATAGCCGCGTGAAGTTCCGGCAGAATCTTCAAAAACTCGTAGCTCGCCGGATCGAGGGGATCATCGGTGTCGCGAATTCCTATCTCCTACGGACCGAGCTTCTCGCGACGATTAAGAAGCAACAAATTCCGATCGTACTAATTGGCCGCGATATGGAGGGAACCGATATAAGTTCCGTCGCGGTCGAAAACGAAGAAGGTGCTTTTCTGGCGATGAAACACTTGTACAGCCTGGGTCACCGTGCGATCGGTTTTCTCAAGGGTCCTCAGAACATCGTTGACAGTGCGAAGCGGTGGAAGGGCATCGCACGCTTCGCACGTGAATCAGGACTGGAGATCAATTCCCGGCTCACTGTCCAACTAAAGACACAAAGCAGTGGACCAGAGGCTGGATTCAGCGCAACCCGGGAACTCATCAGTCGAAAGCAGAGATTCACTGCACTGTTGGCCTTTGACGATATTGCCGCATTCGGGGCGATTCGCGCTTTAACTCACGCCGGAAGGATCGTCCCGGCAGATTGCTCGGTAATCGGCTTTGATGACGTTGCAACTGCAACGATCTACAATCCGCCACTCACCACGATCCGGCAACCAATGGAAATCCTGGGTACCTCCGCGGTCGAGATCTTTTTGGAACTTGCAGGCGCCTTCTTTGAAAAGAGAGCGACTACCCCAATTCATCGCAAGATTCGGCCTAAACTCGTTATTAGAGAGTCGACTCAGTCACTGAATCACGCTATTTAAAAGTCTCTTTCAAGATGCCGGTGGAGTGTACGGACTGAAGTCCGATTGACGGGTGTCAAGGGCGAAATTAAAGGGAACCACTGGAGCGGAAGAAGAGGGAACCAGTAGGAGGAACGATCGAGGAGGGATTTTCGGGGGAGAAAAGGCTCTGGAGCGTAGCGGAAGAGCCTTTTCCCCCCCGCAATTCCGCGCAATCGCTATGTCGTAATCCTGACCTA
>Ga0182027_10009962_pt1 | contig 13568 bp, 10 predicted proteins | sample 712E1DmetaG_FD_121300 | JGI IMG/M metagenome (GOLD analysis project Ga0182027, IMG submission 121300) | Permafrost microbial communities from Stordalen Mire, Sweden - 712E1D metaG (Illumina Assembly) | ecosystem: Environmental > Terrestrial > Soil > Wetlands > Permafrost | place: Sweden...
CCACCAGCCGCATACACACGGCAGTGAAGATTGCCCCCCACTTCCACCAGCCGGTGGTGCATGTGCTGGACGCTTCGCGGGCTGTGGGCGTGGTGAGCCAACTGAAGAATCCGGAGACACGCCCGGCTTTCCAGGCAGAAAACCGCCAGGTGCAGGAAACGTTGCGAGCGGCGCATAAACCTACGGCACAGAAGTTGCTGATCTTGGAGGAGGCGCGCCGCCGCAAACCGCCCATCGATTGGAGCGCGGCACATCCGCCTCGCCCCGCTTTCACGGGAGTGCGCGCATTTCCTGCTGTGCCGCTGCGGGGAATTGTCCCCTACATCGATTGGACGCCGTTCTTTCATGTCTGGGAACTGCGCGGAACGTATCCAAGAATTCTTGATGATGCGATTGTGGGCAGCAAGGCGCGCGAGCTCCGGGAAGACGCGCAAAAACTCCTGGCCCGCATCGTGGCGGAAAAACTCCTCACCGCCAACGCCGTCATGGGATTTTTCCCCGCGAACAGCGTGGGCGACGACATCGAAGTGTATGCCGACGGCTCGCGCAAATCGGTGCTGACCGTCTTCCATGCCCTGAGGCAGCAGATGGAAAAGGCGCCCGGGCATTACAACTGGGCTCTCGCGGACCTGATCGCGCCCAGGCAGACGGGCCGGGAAGATTAGTTGGGCGCTTTCGCCGTCACCGCCGGCGCTGACATTGAGCCGCTGCTGGAGCGCTTCCAGCAGGATCATGACGATTACAATTCCATCATGGCCAAAGCCCTTGCCGACCGCCTGGCGGAAGCGCTGGCGGAGTTAATGCACAAACGGGCCAGAGAGTTCTGGGGTTATGGCAGGGATGAAAACCTGACGCCCGAAGATTTGATACATGAGCGTTATCGGGGCATTCGCCCCGCGCCCGGTTATCCCGCCTGCCCTGACCACACGGAGAAGCGCGAACTCTTTGACCTCTTGCAGGCGGAAAAGAACGCTGGCATTTACCTGACGGAGAACTTTGCCATGTCGCCGGCGGCTTCCGTCAGCGGGTTCTATTTCTCCCACCCGGAGGCAAAGTATTTCGCTGTGGGGAAAATCGACCGGGACCAGGTGGACGATTACCATCGCCGCAAAGGCATGGACCTGCGCGCTGTGGAACGCTGGCTCCGCCCCAACCTGAATTACGATCCCGACCTCCAGGAATCACCGCGCGAAAGCCTCGTGGTGCCAGCATCGTCTTAAGGAAGGGTAGCCTGCTCGTTGCGGAACGTTGGGCTACCGGCTGCCCTTTAGATGGCTATCGAGGAAATCTGAGGCCGCGTGGTAGGCCGTGAGCCAGTGTTCATGCGTCAGGAAATCGTGCACCTCGTCGGGGAAGACAATCTGCTGAAACTCCACGCCCTGTTTCCGCAGCGCTTCCACAAGTTGCACCATATTGGCAAAGGCCACGTTGCGGTCGTCATCGCCCTGAATCAGGAGCACGGGCGAGCGCCACGTCTTCACATCCGCCAAGGGCGAAGACGCGAAGGCCACCCGCGCCCAATCCTCGAGCTTTTGGGGATCTTCCGCGTGGAGGGTGCGCGAAACCTCCAGATTCCAGTCGTGCACACCGTGGAAATCAACGCCACAGGCAAACAAGTCGGATGCCCGCGCGAGGCCCAGCGCCGTCAGGTAACCCCCGTAGGAGCCGCCCCACAGGCCGATGCGGGCAGGGTCAACATCCGGCCGCGAGCGCAAGTACCGGCCCGCTCCCAGCACGTCATTGAATTCGCTCGCGCCGGCAGGGCCATAATTCAGCGCTTCACGGAATTCCATCCCATAGCCAATTCCACTGCGGTAGTTCACCGAAAGCACGATGTATCCACGGTTGGCAAGATACTGATTCAGGGCATAGGCATTGTGGTAATACTGCATGTAATGCCAGCCGAGCAGCATTTGGCGCCGCGAGCCCCCATGGAAAAAGACCACCGCCGGAAGGCGTTTACTGGCCGCCGCATTGGGTGGAAGAAAGATCTGACCATGCAGCTCCAATCCATCCGCGGAGGAGATCACTACCGGCCGTGGGGTTACAAGTTGCGCTGCGGGAAAGTCCCTGGGCATCGATTCCGGGGCAAGGTCGCGCATTGCATCATCAGACGCCACCACCGCGGGCCGCGCCGGCCACTCGGCGCCAGAACGCAGCAGCGCGATGTGTTGTCCGTCACTCAAAACTACAGGGGTCCACTCAATGCCCTGCCCGCTCGTCACCTGCGTGGGCAGCGTGGCGTCCGCAGCTTCTTTCCATAGGTGCCGCCGGTCGGTATCATCCTGATTGGAATTGAAAACCACCGCACGGCGATCGGGCGCAAGCGTTACGTTTTCAACTTCGAAATCTCCCGGTGTCATCAGAGTCGCTGCGCCACCCTTGAGCGGCACGGAGTAGAGATGCGTCCAGCCATCACCTTCCCAGGGAAAGATGAGCCGGTCATCCGCCGCCCAGAGCAGTTGTTGGTCCGCCGCCAGAAAACGAAAGACACTCCCCTGCCCCTCGCGCGCTTTCCAAACCTCACGGCCTGCGCCCGTCGCCACATCCGCAACGCGAATCGACCATGGAGTGCCGGCGCGCTTGGCCCCAAACATTTTCGGCTCGGGCGTTGCCGGGAAGCGCAGAAAGGCGATCTGCCTGCCATCTGGCGCCCAGACCGGCTCCTGGTCGCGGTCCACACTGGGGTTCAGATATCGCAGGCACTTTTGGGTAAAGTCGTAAACGCCAATGAAACCGTGGTCCTCGCGCCCACTCACCAACACCAGTTTGGAGCCATCAGGAGACCATCGGAGCTGCCCGGCCTTCCCTTGGGCATGGATGAGTTGTACTGGCTTGTCGCTGCCACTGAGCTTTGCCAACCAAACCTGGTCCTTGTAAACGAATGCCACCTCATCGCCTTTGGGCGAAACGGCAGGAGAATGACCTTCCCCCAACTTTCGCGGAGGGCCGCCCGCCAGCTCCACTGCCCAAACATCCTGCTCCCCACCCTGCGGATCGCTGCGTGGATTTGGCGCCTCCCGCATCGTCTCGAAATCACCCCCGCGCACATAAACGATGGCGCGGGCGTCGGGTGTCCACACGAGTTCGGCGATCTCCTGACCGTCATCAGCGGTGTAGGAAGTCAGGGCTCGCGCCTTGAAGTCCGGAGCATCCGCCACCCAGATATTCCGCACGCCACGCGCGTCGAACACCCACGCGACCCTCCCCCCCACCGGCGATGCCACCAATTCGCTGGGGAACGGCGCGCTCATGATTTGTTCAATTGTGAGCGACGGCTGCTGGGCCACCGCCAGCGCATAACCGGCCAGCATGGCAAGCAGCGGTAATATCAAATGACGTTGAATGCGATGCCCCATATTTTTCCACTCCTCGGAGATAGTCCGATTATACACATCGGACCCCTTTCCAGCGCATCTGGTAGTGTGTCATTCGTGAGATACCGGCGCTCCCCGGTGCAGTCATTCCCGCGAAGGCGGGAATCCACTTCCCAAGCCATTGGAAATGCGCCGCCGGCAGGCTGGATTCCCGCCTTCGCGGGAATGACCACTTTCTCAAAAGGGATTCCAATTCTAAATAACACTAGCACTGCGCCGTCCGCTGGTGCGACGTGCGGGTGACCACCGTGTTAGAATCCTCGTCGTTGTAAATTCCGGGAGTGCACATTGATCCCCACAATCTCACGCCGAGTCCTGACGCTGGCCGCGGTGATTGGCTTACTAGCCCTCATGGAGGCGGCAATGGTGCTCTCGGTGCGCCAGGAGTCGCAAACCTCCGACGAGGCTTACAGTTTGTTGGCAGGCTACCTCCACTTGACGGCGGGCGACTTTTCGATTTGTCCCGGATATCCCCCTTTGACCAAGGACGTGGGGGCGTTGTCTTTCCTTGTGCTTCGGCCGCGCGTCCCGCCCATGACGGATGCAGAAGCCTCCGACTTCCGGGGCGGCCGCATCTTTCTCTTTGCGAATAACGCTGACCGGCTGCTCTTCGCAGCTCGCGTCGCCATGATGGTATTTCCCCTGCTGCTGGCTCTGATCGTGTTCCTGGCAACCCGGGAAATGTTCGGCGCGGGCCCGGCGTTTGTCGCTTTGGCGTTGATGGTATTCGAGCCCAATATTCTGGCGCACGGCCCGCTGGTGACCAATGACGTGGCGCTTGCCTGTTGGCTCTTCGCCGCTGTTTACGCTTTCTGGCGTTATGTAGCGAACCCCAACGTGTGGCGCCTGGCCGCTTGCGGAATTGCCGGCGGCTTGACGATGGCGTCCAAACATTCCGGCATCATTCTCTTCCCGATTTTGTTTCTGCTGGCTATGGTGGAATTGCTGATCCCGGTGGGGACCGGGGGAGGGAGCGACTCACCACAAGATCGTCCGGCCCGAAGCAGCCGCCAGGTTGCCCTGCAGTTGCTTCTGGCGCTCATTGTCGTGGGGGCCATTTCCGTGGCAGTCCTCTGGAGCTTTTACGGCTTCCGCTATAGCGCAAGGCCGGCCGGATGGGCGCCTTCGCCGGCATTGGCTTCTTCCCTGGGTGCAGTGCGGAGCCGGTTCGCGGCCACGGCCCTCGCCATGGCGGCTCGGGCGCACCTGCTGCCGGAGGCTTTTCTGGAGGGGTTTGCATTTTTCTACGCCACCGCCTCGCGCCCCACCTACCTTCTCGGCAGGCTCTATTCACATGGAGTGTGGTTCTATTTCCCCCTCGCCTTCCTCATCAAATCGACGCTGGGGTTTCTAGGTTTACTCGCTCTCGCGCCGTTGGCCTGGCTGCTGGGCGCGCGTGAGCGATCCCGCGAGACGTTGTGGATGCTGATCCCCACTGCCGTTTTTCTCGCCGTGAGTATGACCTCGAACCTCAATATCGGTTTGCGGCATATCCTTCCCATCTATCCATTCCTGGGCGTTTTGGCGGCAGCGGGGGCGTGGAGGCTGGCGAAAACACATCGGGCGTGGGGAATCATCGTCGGAGGTCTCGTGCTGATTCACGCTGTCTCCTCGCTGCGAGCCTTCCCCAACTACTTACCGTATTCCAACGAATTCTGGGGTGGTCCTGCAAAAACCTACCGCGTGCTCACGGATTCGAATGTCGATTGGGGCCAGGGCCTTCCGGCGGTGAAGCGTTACCTCCAAACCCACGACTCCACGCCGTGCTGGCTGGCCTATTTCGGCACCGTCGACCCCGGTCATTATGAAATTCCCTGCACGCTGCTCACGGCATCCTCGGCCGTAATCTGGGAACGCCCGCTCGGCGAGGTCCCGCCGGTTATCGACGGAACCGTATTGGTGAGCGCTACGGAGATGTCAGGCCAACCTTGGGGCCCTGGGGAACTTAATCCCTACGAGCAATTCCGCACCGCTCAACCCGTGGATTGCCTGGCGGGCTCGATTCTTGTTTACCGGGGGAGCTTTCAGGTTCCACTTGCCTCCGCGCTGAGCCGGCTCTGGAAAGTGGTGGCATTGGCGAACCGCGGCGAGCTTGACGCGGCCCTCGCCGAGGCCCATGCAGCGGAGTCGCTGGCCCCGCAGTCCGTGGATGTGCAATTCATCCTGGGGCGCGTGCTCAAGGCCGCGGGGCGACGCGTTGAATCGCGGCAGGCATTCGAGAATGCCCTTCGCTTTGCCCATACTATACACCCCGAATCACAGGCCTACTGGATTCCGATCATTGAGGGGGAGATAGGCAAAGAGTGAAGGGTGAAGGGTGAAGGGTGAAGGGTGAAGGGTGAAGGGTAAAGTGAAGGTCGACCCCTTTTCGCAGTGCGTTGGGCCAGTACGTGCCGAATCCATAGTCGGCATTAACCAGTCTTACCTTTCGCCCTTCACCCTTTACACTTCCCCCTTCACCCCTTACCTCTGTGTGACTTGCGTTGGCGCGGGAGGTGTGGGCAGGATGCGTTTGAGGACAACTTCCATATCCGCAGGCTTAAATCCAAAAGGCCCCGGCTTGCTCTTGTACGCGACTCGGCCATCGGCGTCAATCACGTAAAGCCGGTCCGGCCATGCGGTGTAAGCGTCTTCCGTGGAGTTCGCTAGGTCGTCGATGACGGCGGGAATACGCAGTGCCAGTTTGGTGGCGCAAGTTCCCTCCACCGCGCAACGCTCGGCAAGAGTCTTGGGGCTCGCCACCGAAACCTTGTCTTTCTGATTGTCTTCGTCCTGCCAGGCGTCAAGCGCGTGGGCTTCCATGATATAGACCACATAAAAGGCGGCGCGGTCTTTGTAGCGATCGTAGAGTTTATTGAGCGCGGGAACCTCCCGGCGAAAAGGTGGTCAGGTGTAGCTCCCAAAAACCAGCACCACCGGCCTTTGGCGGCGGAAGGAAGCAAGCGAAGCCGTCGATTGCTTATCGGCGGTGAGCAAGTTAAAGCCCGGAGCGGGATCGCCCACCTTCAGCCTTCCCCACCGCGCCACATACCAGAGGGGCTTGAAGGGAAAGACCATCATCATGGGATCGGGCACATGGCGCATCACGTTACTGAAAGTTACCGGATTGCGCATCACAAACAGCAATCCAGCCGAGAGCGCCAGGTAAACGGCGGCGAAGGCCGCGGCGAATTTGCGGTATTTGCGCAGGTAAGTCATTTTCACGAGTAAGCCCTAAAGAATTATACAACTCCCGCAGCAAATCTGAAACGCCTACAAATCCAGCGTCGAAAGCAATTCCATGACGTTGCCTTCATCCACGAGCAGATTCAACCACTCGTCGCGCAGGTAATCGACTTCGTCAAAGGCGCGAAACATGCGCATCTTGGCGACCGCGTAGATTTCATTGGAATCCAGATCCCGGCCCTGGGTTTGCCGCCAAGCCTCCAACGCGCGTTCCGAAATAAACACCCGCAGGATGAAAGGCGGCCTTTGATCAGGGGTGACGACGAAACTATAATCGCCGCCTGCCCCTTGACCCTCCGGGCGGACGACGCGGCGGCTGTTCGCAAAAAAGTATTGATACGACATGCCGGTTTCCGCCGCGTAGAGCTTGTAACGACGCGCCATGAGCTACCTCGCTGGCCACCGGAGATCAGCAGGCAGTAGCACGCTTCAGGGGTGTTCAGCCGGTTTCTGACGCTGAACATGCGCCCAAACACCTTAGGTATTTTTTCCCGGCCCCTGCGTGCTGCCCACTGCCTCCCGCTTAGTGCGTAGTGCCTACTGCCTACTGCTTGCTGCCTACGGTCTGCCTGGGGCCGCGCAAGAACGTGACTTGGCCCGAACCCAGCACAATCTGCCTGACGTGATCGGTGTATGGGAAGGGCTTGCTTAAATCGAAATGGTATTTGGGCTGCAAAACATTCTGGATCATATAATCCACCAGCCAGCTTGGCACCGTCAGGCTTCCCACCACCACGCTTTCAATCTGCACCCGGACCCCGGCACTCTCGGATTGGATTTTCGCCGTGATCGTCACGTGTTGCGTTCCGCGAAACATGGCCGCCAGGATCTTCGGCCCCATATCGTTGGGATTAGGGTATAAGCGGCTCAGCTCATCGAAGTTCACGTCCGCAGCCGCCGTTGCGTGTTCCGGTTGGACGCTTATCGAAGGAGTGCCCACGCCCGCAGGCAGAAACTCTCCGGAGTGAATTTTCAGGTAGGAATTCGCTTCGCGCTCGGTAATAACCACGGCCGGATAGGACGGTAAGGGTTGCGTATCCTTGCTTTCCAATATTTGCATTTTCGCTTCCAGCGACTTGGCCGCCGCCTGGGTGGCGGCGTCAACCGTGGCGCCCCTGCCATCCAGCGCGGCGCCGAGGACCACAAGGAGCGCGGCAAGGGCAGCGGCTAGAGCACGGGCAACGGGCTCCGAGCTTAGGCCCTGAACCGGGCGGGCGTTCGTGAAAATTGGTCTGGCGCTTTCTTTCAAAGTGTCCTCCCATGATCAGTTATGAGCATACCGGGTCGCGGCAAATGGTCTTCGACGAAAGGCGTGGAAGAGGTTATCGAACCTCTCCTCTTCCCCGTGTGCCCCTCGGCGTCGGTACTCTACCCTGCGGATTGACCACGAGGTGGTCAATGGGCCCTCCCAGACGAAACTCCGGGATACTCCCAGGGCCTTGGAGATTACCTTCGCGCATAAGCCATCGGCGATGAAGGCGCCGCAAGTCAGCGCGCACATTCAGGTCCAGTGCTCCGGCCCAGGCATAGGTGCCTTGGATTTGCAAGCTTGCTCCGCTCAGGTCAAGCGCTGTGGATTTCAGAATGAAGCGGCGGTCGCGAATCTCCAAATTCAGGGTTGCAGGAAGGGCCGTCACCGGGCCGCGTGCGGGCTCAAGTTTCCCCCAATGCGACTGTTGCGCCAGGGCTTCGAGGGGATCGAAATCCCCAAAGGAAATATCCCTCACATGCAACTCCATTTGGCCGGTCAGGTTTTCCGCCAGTTCTTCTCTCGCCAAACCGCGCGTCTGGAAGTTTCCTCTCCCGCTCACCGAACCACGCAGGTCATGCGCGGGACCGGCGAGGCGCGAGGTCAAGGACTGCACAGAGACACCCGCAAGCGAAGCCCCGGCGGAAATCACGGGAGGAGAGACCATGAAATCCACCGTGCCTTGCGCGGCGCCGCGGCCGCCACCGGCGCGGAACGTCGCTTTATCCATCCGGATGATACGGCCCGCCAAGACCAAGGTTCCCTCAAAATCCTTCAGGGTCACGCCCCGATAGCTCAGAGCAGGAGTGGCAAAGCGTCCTTCGGCATTCAGGCTGGCAAAAATTTGCGAGGCCGCTTCGCGCCGCGCGGCGAAGGAGGAAAGGCCCGGCAGGCGTTCCAGCAGCGGCACCGGCCGGCGCAGGCCCAGCGCGTCAAACCAAAGTGCGCCCTGTTCCAGCTCCAAGCTGTTGGCGCGCAGGTCAAACTTCCAGGGATTGGCGCGCGCGGCGTGATGCGCGAGCCTGGCGTTGAACACACTCGTCCCCAGAACCGCGACCACCGGGTCCGCGGTAATTTGATCGCCGTTAACTTGCACGCTGGCGCGCGGAAGGTTAAGCGGCTCCGTCAGCCCCGGAATCAACAGACGCGCGGCACGTATTTCCGCGCGCGCGGTCAGCACTGGGCGCGCCAGCGGCCACGCGAGCCCCGCCAGGTGGAGGCTGGCAGTGACCGAGCCCGTAGCGTCGATCCCTTGAAGTGCGTGAATGCCCAGCCCGCGCCCAAATGACATGGCGTCGTGCAAGGGAACACCTTTGGCCGCGAGTTGCACTTCATATTGCGGCCCCTGGCTCGTACGATCAATCGTGCCCTGCGCCGTAAGGGCCACGCGTGGGGCCAGGGTGATTTGCACCGGACCGAGAATCGCCCCTTGATTGTTGATGCGCAAGGCGATTTCGGAAAGGGGGAACGACCCGGAGGGCGTTTCCAGGCTGACCTGTTGTGCGCCCACAAAACCGCCATACCGTCGCGCCTTCCAAGGGCCCTGGATGGCGAGCATGGCATTAATCCGGCCCTTCAAGTTCCAGGAACTGGCGTTCGGCCACAAGCGGCGGACGACCGCCACCACATCCTCCAGGCGCGAGTGATCCAGCGCCACGACGCAGTCCAATTGCGGGTCAGATTGCAGATTGTCCGCCGAACCCGAAAGGTGCAAGTGCGAGTCCGCGAAGGAGGCATCGAGATTTTCTACCTGCACGCGTTCCCGTCCACGCACCAACCGTCCGCGCAAGTGGATCGTCCACGGCATGGGATCAGACGGCGGGAGTTCTCCCCATCGCTGGAGTTGCGTGAGATTCGTTTCTCCCTCCACGGTAAGATCGGGCAAGGATCCGGAGAGGTGAACGTCGGAATCGATCACGCCATAAATCTGCGGGTTCTTGCCGGTGACGACGGGAATCCAATCATAAAGCAAGGCACCCCGCATGCGCAGCCGGGCCTCGATGGGGCCGCGCAAATCAGCTCCGGGCGTCCAGGTGCCACTCGCCTCAACCGGGCCGGGAGTGGGAATCGTGAGGTCTGAGCGCAACGGGCTGGCGGTGATTTGGAACTGGATGCGACGCTCGGCTGGATTTACCTGCAAGCGCGCCCGGACGCTGGTAAGAGCAAAAGCTTTCTTGTTAGGCCCGACTTGAAAGTTAATGCGCGCTGCATCCACATCGAGGTTCAATTGCTCCGCCACCACCAAGGATTTTCCCCCCGTCACGGCGCCGGTGGGAGCGGTCACGCCACTTTGCAGCAACAGCTTTCCCACATTCCACTCCCCGCGGGAGTTCAAGACAACGTTAAAGCTGGGATGGTCCAGGTACAGGTGGGCGAAATCCATGCGGGAGCGCCAGAGGCTGTGCCAGCGGAGGTCGCAGTCAATATGGTCAACGCGGGCAAAGGGCTCGGACCCGAAATCGGAGTCCTCGTCGACCTCCACGTCTTCAATGGAGAATCCGGGACGCGGCAACAAACGGAATGACACCGCCCCAAACTTAACCGGCCGGTGTAATGCGCGCTCCAGCCCGGCTTGCAGGCGGCGGCGATAGCGTTCGGCGCTGAAGTAGGAAGGAACAATCCACGCCGCCAATCCCAGAAGAAGAAGGGCGATGGTAAAATTGCGAACGCGTCGGCGGTTGCGGGAAGGCATCAGCGTACTAAGTTAAGAGTGCGCCGCCAGCGGGTCTTGGTCGGGAAGTGGATAATCAGGTCCACGACTTGCGAGATGCGGTCGCTGAGAGTGTTATGAATATACTCATCGCGAGCGGTCTCAAAGGACCAGTAAATCATGACAGGGCGGCCAATGACCACGCTGCGAGAAACGAAGCCCCAAAAACGGCTGTCCCAGCTCTGCTCGCGATTGTCCCCCATCACGAAGTACTTTCCCGGCGGCACGATGAGTTCACCATTCTTAACCGCACTGGCAATTTCCGCGTCCCAGGAGGAAGTGGATCCGGATAGATACTCGGAATCCGGTGGCGGGAAATCATCGCCGGGGCGGAGCTCATCGACGTAGGCGGGGTCATGGCGAACGTACGGTTCATTCTGGGGCTGGCCATTTACAAAAACCTGGCGGTGGAAAACTCGAATATGGTCGCCAGGAACGCCAATCACGCGCTTCACGAAGTGCTCGCCGGGTTCCGTCTGTTCGTCGGTGGGCGTGAACTTGAACACGACCACATCCCCCCGGCGCAAATCCCGGTAAGGAAAGATGTACGTTATTCCTCCACCCTGCGGTGCGAAAATGAATTTATTCACCAGCAGGTGGTCGCCGATCAAAAGCGTATTCTCCATCGAACCGGTGGGAATCTTGAACGCCTGGAGGACAAAGGTAGTGCCGAAAATGGCCAGGATGACAGTGACCACCAGGGATTCAAAGGTGTCGCGCGTCGACGACTTCTTGATCATTTCATCCATGCGTTTCGGGCTTCCTCTCCAGCTTTTCCAGAATCACGCGCGCCGCTTCCTGCTCGGCAGCCTTCTTGTTGCCGCCGAGTCCCCGGGCAATAAGATTGTCGCCTGCCAGGGCCTCCACGGTAAAGGTTTTTTGATGCTCAGGGCCAGATTCCTCAACCACCCGGTATTCGGCAGGAGGGGTTCTTTCCGCTTGCAAATACTCCTGAAGGCTCGATTTATAGTCGATGGAGAACAGTTCGTCGGCCGCTGCTCCCAGATCCTGGGGCACGATGAAGAGGGCAATAAAATCGCGAGCCGCCTCGATGCCCCCATCGCGATAAAGCGCTGCCACCACCGCTTCCAGCGCATTCACCAGCAGGGCGGGTTTCTCGCGTCCACCGGTTTTCTCCTCCCCCCGCCCCAAACGCAAAAATTGGCCCAGATTCAAGCGGATGGCCACGGCATACAAGTGAGGCGCCGCAACCAGATGGGCGCGCGACCGCGTCAGCTTGCCTTCCTCCCAATCCGGAAAGGCATCCGCCAGCATCACGCTGACCACAAAAGTCAGCACGGCGTCGCCGAGGAACTCCATTTGCTCATTGTCGCGCGGCCGGGAGGCCGACTCTTGCGCAAAGGAGGAGTGCGTAAGTGCTTCCAGCAGGAATTGAAGGTTGCGAAATTGGTAACCAACCGTGCTCTGAAACCGCTCGGGATTGTTTTCCGCCATGCTTTTCGGGCGCCGATTCCTCTCGTCGTGGGCGAGGCGACGCTCTCATCCTGTCCGGCAGGTCACACGTGGCGAGATCCCTAGAGGATTCACACCATCCCCTTACGGGACCTCGGGATGGAAGTGAGTTCCCAAAGCCATTGTCCCCCGCCTCGATCCCTCTCGGAAATCGAGCCTGCAATCCGCAGGCAAGAAATGCCATGCCGCGGCGATGGAAAAGAATGAATCCCACGCACCGCGGCTCGCCCCTCCTTCGGTCTAGGGCTTGGCGGGAGCCGCAGAATTTGCCTTCTCCTTTTTCAGCCGGTCGAGTTGCTGAACAGCGTACTGTTTCAACACACCCTGGCTGAGATCACTGCATTTGGTGAAAGCAGCTATGGCGTCATCGATCTTGCCTTGCAGCCGAAGGGCATCACCCAACCGGTAGTAATCGGCGGCATCGGGGTGATCGGCAGTGGAAACCGCCACCTTGAATTCTTTTTCCGATTTGATCAGTTCATCCTGATCCAAAGACATCAGGCCGAGCTGCGCCCGCTCCAAGTGAATCATCCCCATGTCGGCGTGGATGCTGGCGTTATAATTGGCTTTGCGTTTGGCAAAGTCCGCGTCCGATTCTTCCGCCGGTTTCTGGAGACTATCGACGGCCTTGAAAGCGTCCTGAGCATAACCCTCGGCTTTGGTAAGTTCTTTTTCCTCTTCCGCCTGGTGCTTCTTGATGTATTGCGGTTGGGGGATGGCGTAGGCAAGCAGAAGGAGGCTCATCAGGTTGTCTTTTTTCAGCTCCACGCTTTTGTCGGCATATTCGACAAGCTTCTCCGCATCGCCCTTCGTCTGGTAGGCATTTGCTTCAAATGCCTCGACGTAACTATTGACCTGGCTCTGGGGATACTTCTTCACAAAGGCTTCCGCCAGGGAGATCGCCCGATCCGGGTCGAGTTCAGTTTCTATCGCTTTAAAATCTGCGCTCTCCCCGGGAGAAAGGTCCAACTTGCCACCTGCCACGGCCTTCGCTTTTTCGGCAGCCGCCCTTTCCTTCGGGCCGGCGGCGGTTACGGCTTTGATCACATCGTCCGTCGCTTTGGCTTTGCGCAATTTTTTCTCGAGATCCGCATTCATTTCAAAATCCACGCCGCGCGCGGTAAGGTCTTTGAGAAGCTGGGCAGCCCCGCTCGTCTTGAGTTCCGAGAGGACATCCTTATCCGACAGCGGCCCCGGCGCCAAAGTTGGCGTGGGCGTCGTCGCCGGGCCGCTCGGCACTTGGGCAAACAGGACGCTCGAAAGAAGCAGTGCCGGCCCCAGTAAGATTACAGATTTCATTTTCATGTTCTTTCTCTCTCTCCTAATTATTAAGATCAGGTCATTTGGCTCGTCCGGGCAGAAGTGTTCAGCGTACAAGATTCCGGGCGTGGCTGTCAATCCAACCTGCCAACTGGCCAGGGTGAATTCGTCCCGGTGCCCAAGTGGTATAAATCTTAAGCGGTTGTAATTTGTTCTGGACAATTTCCCCGCGGCGTTGTATTGTTCCCGGAGGAAGCACCGGGAAGCTTGGAGG
>Ga0182027_10009964_pt1 | contig 13568 bp, 7 predicted proteins | sample 712E1DmetaG_FD_121300 | JGI IMG/M metagenome (GOLD analysis project Ga0182027, IMG submission 121300) | Permafrost microbial communities from Stordalen Mire, Sweden - 712E1D metaG (Illumina Assembly) | ecosystem: Environmental > Terrestrial > Soil > Wetlands > Permafrost | place: Sweden...
GGCGACCGGTCTCTACCGGGGTATGCATTCCGGGTTCTGGGCCGGCCGCCGACCATCACGTTAGGTCGACAGATCCGCAGGGTCAATGCCTTCTGCGTACCATTGCGCGTACCATCGCGCTCAGCAGCGACGGGAGTAGCAATACGCCAATTCAAACCAGAACTTGATTGACACACAAGGGCGTGCAGTGTCAGTGCAGTGAAGGGAATGTCTTCGCTTGTCACAGCCATTGACACGACGGTCATTGGTGACCCATAGGTCCGACCAGCCAGAGCTGATCTTCGCCTGGCTGCCATTTGGACATTGCGCTCTCGATTTCGTTCGGCCGCAATGTCATCCTAGGTGTCACGGCGATGCGGATGATGGCAAGCAGGAAGCGCATGCCTCGGAACTCCTTCGAGGATCATCGCCAACGGAGGGGAGCCTCTTCTCGTGGTTGTAAGTCCGATGGCGAATCGGCCCGACGAAGCCGGGGGTGATCCCGCTTCGGTGCGTGCGCCTGGGCGCGGTCGTCGACTCGGCGGCGTCCCCGCTTTCGACTACCTGAGTTCCACCCTCCCGCTCGCCGGCACCTACCGCGCGATCATGGGTGTCTTCCTAGCTAACAGCGAGACGTTCGGAATCAGCATCCCGACCGACGTCGTGTTCGCCAAGCTCGAGTCTTCATGCGTGGCCCATGAGGCTCGGTCACCTGAGCATCTCGAAACACTGCTGGAGAACCTGGAACGCTGGAGTAACGTCAGCCGAACACAAGACACCTCGCTCGCCCGGACGATCGAGGACCTCAAGCGCAAGCGTTCGCTCTGGCGCATCACTGAGGAGGGTCGCCTAGCCGAAGAGGCCGCGCGCCGTATCGAGGCGACGTTCGGGGCATCCGGCGCGCTGCGCTCGAACTTGCTGGCAGCCCTTGGCGTCGGCATAGACGACCTAGTCAAGCTCGCTGGCAAGACAACTCTCGACGCCGCGGACGGGCGGACCGCCGACAACCTCATGCGCACGATCTTCGCGCAGGCCAAGGAACTCGCAGACAGCGCGTCGGCCTTCATCGCACAGCTCGACGACTTCCTCGGAACCCCGGAGATCACGGCCGACTCATTTGTGCTGGCGCGCGAGGTGATCGTCGACTACGTCGGTGGCTTCCTCACCGAGTTGCGGCGCACGGCACCCCTCATCGCTGAGGCGCTCAAGGAGGTCAACGGCGCGGGGGCGGATCTGCTCATTACCGCGGCGGCCACATCCAACCCCCCGCCGACACTGGACCCAACTCTCGACCCGATCGAGGTGGAGGCTGCGAGGATCCGTGAACGCTGGGAAGGCGTCGTAGCCTGGTTCATCGGCTCTGCCTCGGAGCGTGCGCGCGAGCGTGACCTGGCGGACAGGGCTGCCGACGCAATTGCGTCGCTACTGCGGATCATGGCTCGGCTCAACGATGCTCGTCGCCACACGATCAGTCGATCACGCGACTTCGTCGAACTCGCGCGCTGGTTTGAGAAAGCCGACGATGACGGGACAGCGCACCGGATCTGGCATGCCGTCTTCGGCCTTGGAAGCTCGCGCCACTTCATCCAGGGCGAGGACGAGGACCAGTCCCACGCCGGTGGATCCTGGTGGACCCGGCGCCCCCTGATCGTTGATCCTCATCTGCGCTCGTTTGCACGAACCGATGGCCGCCGCGGACCGATCGAACTCGAGGACACAAGCGCCGCCCAGGCTCGAATTCGAGCGCGCGTGCTGGCGCGGGCCGAGGAACGGAATCGAGCGCTCGAACGTTTCCTCGATCATGGCGAGCAACGACTTTCAAGCCTCGGCGCATTGACCAACGCGGAATTCGACCTCGTGGTTGAAGCTCTTGGGCTCGCCACCGTGACCCATCCTGAGCCCGATGGGAGCCGTCTCGCGGTCGCACTCGACGATCGATACATCATCAGGCTGGTCCCGCCCGTCGCCGGCGAACCGCTAGCCATCTTTGGCTGCCCCCGCGGCGAACTGAGGGGGCTCGACTATCGTCTCACGCTTGAATCCGCCCAAGTCGTATCTCGACGCTCAGTAAGACACGCTCCGGCGCGCGCTTCATGAGCGGCCAGGCCAAGCTTGTCCGTCCTGCGCAGTCTCCCAGGACAGCGAGCGACTCCGAGATTGCGCAGGAGCGACGGCACGCCCTTCGCGTCCTGCTGGCAAGTCCACTGCTGCTATCCGAGCGGACCGGCGCGGATGACTGGTTCGCAGTCAAGCGCAACATCGGCTGGCTGCGAGATTGGTTCGCCGACCAGACCGGTTGGAACCTCACGTTCGACGCCAGAATCGGCGTGGCAAGGTTGCGCAAACAGGTCGGCTGGGCCAACGCGGATGCTACTCGGGGCGCGGTCCTCCCAAGCACGACAAAGACTAGACGGCGCGCTTTCTCACGTAGGGCATACGTCCTCTTCTGCCTCGCATGCGCCGAACTAGATCGCACAGCCGGCGCGCAAACACTCGTCTCAACGCTTGCCCAGGAGATTGGTATTCGCTCGGCAACCGAGGGACTCGATCCCTTCGAACACACCGAGTACCACGAACGCATGGCCCTCGTTGACGCGCTCCACCTTCTCGAGTCGTTCGGGATCCTTGCTCTTACCGATGGCGACACCGATCACTTCCTCTCGGACACCGGTGACGCGCTCTACACGATCAACAGGGACCGCCTCGGACGGCTCGTCGCGACACCGCGCGTGCCCTCGGCCGTAGGCAACGTAGCCGAGCTCGTGGCGGAAACATACCCTGAGGGAGACGAGGGCAGGATCAGGCGAACCCGCCACGAGCTGATGCGGCGCCTTCTGGACGACCCCGTTGTGTACGACTTCGAACTCGACGAGCGCACGAGGACCTATCTGCGCACGCAGCGCTCGTTCCTCGCAGCAAGGCTCCGCGAGGCCGGCCTCGACCTCGAGCGCCGCGATGAGGGTGCTGCCGCAATCGACCGAAACGAGGAGCTCACAGACCAAGACTTTCCCGGGAGCGGAACGCTTGCCCACGCGAGTCTGCTCTTCTGCGAGTTCCTCGGGGTGCGCGCGCGGGAGGGAAAGGGGACCGCAGAGATAGTTAGCGATGAGGAGCTCGTCGCTTTCGCCCGCGTGTTGCTCGAACAGCAGGGAGCGCGTTGGTCCGACGAAGTTCAGCGCCGCGGCGCCTCCTTGCTCGTTGAAGATGTGCTCGCTCACCTAGTGGCGTTTCGGATCGCTCGCCGCGTTCCCGGCGGGATCTCTCCCCTGCCTGTCGCCGGCCGTCTTCGGAGCACCGAGGTGAACGCTCTCGCCGACGCCTGCAACCAACTCGCCCTCGATCTCGGAGACAAGACGGATGTTCGCTGACGTCCTGGCCCCCGCGGCGCTTCGGCCGTCGCTTCCGCTGCCTGAGCGCGAGCGCTGGGAACCGCTGCGCGCCGGCATCATCGGCGTCTGGCAGTACTCCGAGCAGGAGTTCGTCTTCCACCGCGGCCGTCTGGTTCTGATGGGCCGAAACGGGGCGGGTAAGACCAAGGTCCTCGAGGTCCTCTTTCCGTTCCTGCTCGACGCCCGCAACGACGCCCATCGCCTTTCGCCGGGCGGGGGCGAAGGGCGTACGTGGCGCTGGAACCTGCTAGAGATCGGTCGCGACGGCCAGCCGCACCGCCAGCGCGGTGACGGCATCGTCTGGCTCGAATTCGGCCGACGCGGCCATTCGGGATCGATGGAGTTCCTCACCATCGGGGCGCGCCTACATGCCTCCGCCTCTTCCAAGCACGTTGCTATCGCCTACTTCCTGACAGACCGACGTCCGGGCGAGGACCTCTCACTAACGACGCCTATCGGCAACGCCTCGGACAAGCGGACTCCGGTGACGCGCGACGGTCTTGAGACTGCCATCGGCGACCGCGGCCAAGTCTTCGAGAATCGAGCTTCCTACCAGCGCGCGGTTGACGATCGACTTCTCGGACTTCACAACCGCTACGAGGGCTTGATGAACCTGCTCATCAGCCTGCGCCAGCCAAAGCTCTCCGAGAAACTCGATCTCGAGCGCCTCGTCGCGCATCTCGGAAATGCCCTCCCGCCGATCAACGACGACAGCATCCGTCTTCTTGCCGACGCCCTCGAAAGCCTGAAAGACGATGAGGCGGGCCTCGACCGGCTCAAGCAGGCTCGTGTGGCGGTCACTCGATTCCTTCGGGACTACCGGACCTACGCGACGATCGAAGCTCGGTTCGCGGCGGACCGGGTTCGCGCGAAGGAGGAGGCGGTTCGTCAGTCTGCCGCGCGACTGCGCGCCGAGGAGGCCAACGCCGACCGAGCGAGCGCAGAGGTGGAGCGTCTCACGGGGGAGATCGCCACTCACCAGCAGACGCTCGGAGATCTCGATGGCCAGATCGCCGCGCATCTCGAGACGCCCGAGATGCGCGCAGCCGAGCAGCTCCGTGCCGCCGACGCCGAAGCCACGAGAGCCGAGACCGAGGCCGTGAGGCTCGACGAGAAGGCGGCCAAACTCGAGTCGGAGCTGGCCATCCAGGACGAGAGGCTGGACACCGCGCGCGTCGACGCGCAACGGACCATGACCGAGTTCGAAGAATCACGAGCGGCCGCCACCGCGGCGGCGGCGCGTGCGTCGTTTGTCCCAGCTCACGAAGCCCTGCTGGCTGCCCTCGAGGCCGGGACTGCGACTGCTGGCGCGACCATCGAACGAGCCGTCGCGGACCGCCGGAAGCTGCTGGACTCGCTGGCCATCGACGCGCGCGATCTGGCTGGGATTCGATCGAAGATCGAGGAGGCGCGACGGACCAAGGCCGACGCCGAGGCACGTCGCAACGCGGCCCAGGACGCCGAAGCGGCCGCGGCTAAAGGCCTTGACTCCGCACGCGAATCACTGGTCGATGCGATGGAGCTCTGGGCGGCTGGGCTGGTCGAGCTTGTCGTCGACCGGTCGGCGATCGACGAACTCCTCGACGCGGTCAGCGGAGGGCGCCGTGCGCTCGATGCTGGCGCGGCGATGGCAGCGACCGTTCGCGCGGAGCTCTCCGCCATGAAGGGCGCCCTCGAAGTCGAGCAGACGTCTCTGGGCGCCAAGCGCAAGGATCTCGAGGTCCAGCGGGCGGCCATCATCGCGACACATATTGCCCGGCCTCATCCTGACCAGCACCGACCCGGGAATCGCGACGGCCGTCCGGGGGCGCCGTTCTATGAAGTTGTGGACTTCGCACCGGGCTTGGCCGGAGGAGAGGCCGCCGGCCTCGAGGCGGCCTTGGAGGCGTCGGGCATACTCGACGCCTGGGTTCTCCCCGATGGAGGGATCCTCGGCGGCGAGTTCGACGCAGCGGTCTCGGCATCACACCCCGTTGTGGGGACGTCCCTTTCGAGCGCACTCATTCCCGCAGGGGACGCGGTGCCGGCGGCGGTCGTGGCCGCGATCCTCGACTCGATCGCCCTCGGCAAGAGCTTTGATGCCCCTTGGGTCTCGATCGATGGTGCATTCTCGCTGGGCTCGCTCGCCGGACGTCTGGGCAAGGCGGAGGCAGCCTATATTGGAGCTGGAGCTCAGGCCGCAACCCGTGCTCGGCGAATCGCGGAGATCGATGCCGCACTGGCCCAAGTTGCGATCGAGCAGGATGCGATTGCTGAGCGCCGCCTCGGGCTCACCGCGCGTGAGCTCGTGGTCTCCAACGAGATTGCGACAATGCCGAGCGACGCGCCGTTCGTTGCGGCGCGCCGCGAGCTCCGCGAACTGCAGGTAAAGATCGAACAGGTCGACGCCGACCTCGTCCGCCAGGCCAATCGAGAGCGCGACCTCGCGAAGGACGAGGCCAAACGCACGAGTGCGCTTGCTGAGAAGTTCGCGGGCCTTGGCTTCCCGGCCGGCATGACCGACATCGGCTTTGCCCGCGAGTCCTTGGCCGACTATCGCAGTGCGGCATCGGCGCTCGCACATACGGCCGAGACGGCAGAACGCGCAGGAAAGAAGGCCGACGAAACCGCACAGAGCCGCGATCAGATCGCGCTGTTGGCTCGGAGCGAGCGCGAGGCGCACAAGCTGCAGGCTGCGGAAGCTCGCCGTCTGTCGGCTCGGGTAGCTGAAATCCGCGGGATCCATGGCATCTCGGCAAACGCCGCGATCGCGCGCCTTTCCGAATTGCGCTCAGATCAGAGTCGGACCAAGAAGGCTCTAGAAGAGGCCAACCATGCGTTCGGCGACGCGCGCGAAGCCCGCGGACGCATGGAAAGGACGCTCGAAGAACTGAGGGGTAGGCTCGCCGAGACTGAAGGAAACCGGACCGAGGCCGCGAGCGCCTTCGGACGATTCGCAGTCACACCGGTCTTCGAGCTGGCGACGAACCAGATCACTGACGGCGATCCGCGATCCTGGGCCGTTCGCCGAATTGTCGAACTCGCCCGCAACGCCGTCGATACGTCGGATCGGGGCAGCTTTGACCAGCAGGCTCGAAACGCCGCTGTCTCCAATGTGCACGCCCGCTTCGGCGAACTGCATGCGGAGATCGGCACCGATTTCGCACTCGCCGTGAACCCCACACCCGACGGGTTGCTTCTGGTGGATGCCCAGCACGAGGACGAACGGATCAGCATCGCCGCTCTCGACAGCTTCCTCGAGGTGACCATTGCCGAGCAGGAGTCTCAGCTCGATACGCGCTCACGAGAGATCCTCAAGCGCTACCTCTTCGAAGGCGTCGGGCAGGAACTTGGCGATCGGATCCGGGAGGCGCGGTCGCTCGTGGAGCGCATGAACACCGAGCTCGCCAAGTGTCCAACCGCGTCGGGCATCAGGATCTACCTGCGCTGGGAGCTTGGTCCAGCGGTCTCTGAGGCAGCGGCCGGCGCGACCAACCTCCTCTTGATTCCGGCGGCCACTCTCAATGAGAACGATCGCACACGAATCGTCGAGTTCCTCCAAGGCCGAGTGACGAGCGCACGGGAGCAGGAGGCTTCGCAAGGCTTCGGAGAGGCCCTAGTCGACGCGCTCGACTACCGACACTGGTTTGAGTTCACTATCGAGGAAGTCGCACCTACCGGCCGCCATCACAGGCTGAACTCTCGCGACTTCCCGACCGGATCGGGAGGCGAGAAGTCAGTAACGCTCCACCTGCCTCTCTTCGCCGCCGTGGCCGCCTACTACACCGGCGACGCTGCCAAGGCTCCGCGCCTCTTCTTTCTCGACGAAGCGTTCGCCGGTATCGACCGACCGATGCGCGGCTCCATGATGGGCTTCATCAAGCGCTTCGATCTCGACTTCGTCATCACGACACCGGACGATTGGTCCACCTACGCCGAGCTCGACGGCACTGCCATCTACCAGCTCTACCGCGATCCGGCCGAGCGTGGCATTTACGCCCAGCGCTGGGTTTGGACCGGCAAGGAGCTACTCGACGAGAACGCCTTGCGCGAACTCGACGAGGTCGCAGGATGACCGACACGGGCGGACTCGTTCGCGAACTCTATGGTGACGAGGCCCTACGCCCGTTGTTCGATGCCGCCCGCCACCGCCTCGAAGAACGTGACCTCGCGGTCGGGGGCATCGTAACTCTCCGCGACTCGAGTGAACGCGAGCGACTCGCGATAGGTCGTTTGCTAGGCGCCGACCGCCTACACGAGGGTGACCTGCGGGTGAGGCTGATGGACCTCGACGACGCTCTTCGCCGCCAAGCGACCGGCCTCGGATTGCTCGAGGTCATCAGCGCCCTCAGCGGCCCCTTGGCCGCCCGCCGCGCCGAACGGAATCGCACTCGTGCCCTTCGAGCATCGATCTTCGACGTGGCGACCGGACACCCCGCTCTCGTCCATCATCCTATCCTCGTCGAATGGCTGGCATGGCTGCGCGCCCGTGGCACCCTCAGCCGGCTCGATGCAGACCTCGCGGAGTCTCTGCTTAAGCAGGCGCTAGATGTGCTCGCCGCTCTTCCTGTCGAGGGTATCTCCCTGCCAGTCCTGGCCGGCCGAGTAACCGGGTCAACGCACGCTCTCGACCGCGGCTCGGTTCTTGCGCCCCTCGTAGATCGAGGCGTGGCCGCTATAGCCGGCGCGGACCCGACCAAGGCAAGCCGACGAGACCTCTGGGCTTGCTGCGGCGTCAGCCTCGACGCGATCAGCTCTACTGTGACGGTGCTAAACCTGCGGCCGGCCGCCGGACCGATTCGGCCCATTCTCACCAGCGCCGCGGACATAGGCGAACCCCTGCCGGTCACACTACGGATGCTGCGCGACCTCGAAAGTCTTGATGTCGGCGGGGCCACGGTCTCGCTCTGCGAGAATCGGTCCGTCATCGAAGCCGTAGCTGATGAGCTCGGCGCCCAGTCGACACCATTGGTCTGTCTGTCTGGCGAACCGACGGTCGCCGGCCGACAGCTCGTGCGCCTACTCATCGCCGGTGGCGCCCAGCTTCGCTACCACGGCGACTTCGACTTCGAGGGCATCGCGATAGGAAACGGCGTCATTGGACCCGACGTGGCCCCTTGGCGCTTCCGCGCGTCGGACTACCTTGCCGCCGTCGCTGCGACGCCTGTTCACGATGACCTGAAGGTGGCGACGACCAAGGCGCATTGGGATCCAGGACTCACAGAGGCTATGAGAACCGAGTGCGCCCGCATCTACGAGGAGCATGTCCTTGCCGACTTGATTGCTGATCTGGGCGTCAGCCGGTCGACTGACGGCTGATGCCGCGCTGTCCAGAAGGTGCGAATCGAGGGCGATCCAGGGCTCCTCACTTATCTCTTCCGACGAAGCGTACGTGCCAAAGGCACATGACGAGGCCCTCGTCGACGGGTACCGCTGGCACCGAGTGTCGAGCCTGTCAGAGCCCGGACCGTCGACGCGTTCGATTGATGCCATGGGGCCAACCGGTGCATGATGTTGCCGCGCGAGCGAGGGACCTCGCACAAAGTGGCGATGGAGAGATATGACAGTCACCGCCGAGCAGCTAAAGGCCCTGGTGCGTCGGCATATCGAGGGTGACAACGACGGCTTCTATTCCGTGGCCCTTCAGGTGGCGGCCCACGCGGCCAAGAGCGGTCAGAACCGGTTCGCGCAGGACCTCAGAGCTCTCGTCGATTCGGCGGCCGCGCCAGGCCTGGGGCAGTTGGCCCGGCCGACTCCGCTGGTGCAGCCACGCGGTGAGCTCGCCGGCCTTGTGTCTGCGAGCTATCCGGAGACCTCGCTCGGCTCAATGACTCTGGATCATGTCGTAAGGGCCAAACTTGAGCGAATCCTGTCTGAGCAGCGGCAGAGGGATCGATTGGCCGAGTACGGTCTCGAACCGATTCATCGCATCCTGCTACTCGGCCCCCCTGGCACGGGCAAGAGCATGTCCGCATCCGCTCTCGCGCACGAGTTGAGGTTGCCGCTCTTCACCATCCAGCTCCATGTTGTCATCAGCAAGTACATGGGCGAGACGGCCGCGAAGCTTCGTCTCGTGTTTGATGCAGTGGCCGCGACCAGAGCCGTCTACCTCTTCGATGAGTTCGACGCGCTCGGGTCCCAGAGGACTTCCGGCAACGATGTTGGCGAGGCGCGCAGGATCCTGAATTCCTTCCTTCAGTTCCTCGAAGAAGCCGCTCCAGGCAGCCTGGTAGTCGCAGCGACAAACCACCCTCAGCTGCTTGATCGAGCTCTCTTCCGGCGGTTCGACCAGGTGGTCGAGTACGGCTTGCCGAACGAGGAGGCCGCAGTGGCGGTCCTCGCCAACCGCCTCGACAGGCTCGACACTCACGCACTCGACTGGCAACGAGTAAGGGTCGCCACTGTTGGGCTGAGCCACGCCGATCTAGTCAGGTCTGCAGAGTCATCTGCCAAGCTTGCCGTTCTGGCCGGACGGGACTCGATTTCGACCGACGACCTCGAATCGGCTCTTCGCGACCGTCACCAAGCTGATGACTGAAGATGTCAGAGGCAGGGGTTACGCTCTGCCCCACATCGTTGTTGAGGGAACGGCAACTTCCCTGGCGTTCCGGGGCAAAGGGGGCGGCAACACCGTCCTTCGTCCGATCGAGAACAGACGAGAACAGGCTCAGGGGTTGGTTCACGAGCTCGAGGCGGCGCAGGCGTCGTGCAAAGCCGCTTCTGACGAACTCCCTGTAGAGGTCCGGTCCGATGGGTTGATCCTGGCCTTTGAAGCCTGGCCTGGATTCGAGCTCGCCCTTGAGAGCCTAGACCTCAGGAGCGCCGGCATCGAACTCCTGGTTGTTCAACCCGCATTTGGCGATCCGCCGCGACAGCTAGCCAGCGTCTTTGTTCCCTACGACAAGACGGACGAATTTGTCCGCCGGCTGCAGGAGTTTGCGGATCACGACACACCGAAGGGTCGTCCCAAGAATCAAAGACTTGTGGCCAACATCGCAAACATCAGGTTGGCCGTGCTTCAGGCTCTCTGGACCGACGTCGCACCGTTTCCGGACGCGAAGGAACCGATTTGGTGGGAGGTCTGGCTTCGAAGGAACCCGGACACTCTGGAGGCCCTGGAGCAGATCGTTGCTGCCCTCCAATGGGAGAAGGCTTCGCACTGGGTGATGTTTCCAGACCGGATCGTGACGGCAGTGCTGGCAGATGTGGCGAGCCTTACCAAAGCACTCGGGACACGCTTACCGATCGCCGAGATCCGTCACGCTCGTTTCGCCGAGTCGCCGGCCGAGCTGCCCCTAGATTACCAACGGGATCTATCGGCTGATCTGGCCGATCGTGTTGCGCCATGCTCCGATGACGGGCCCAGCGTTTGCCTGCTCGATACCGGCGGCTATCGCCACACCTTGCTTGCGAGCTCGCTCTCAAATGACGACATGCACTACGTGGTGGGGACGGATGCATATGACCGGCGCGGACATGGGACGCGGATGGCCGGCCTTGCTTTGTATGGATCCCTTGAAGAAGCTTTGGGGACTCTCGGCCCGGTCGCTCTCGACCACCGCCTCGAGTCGGTGAAGATCTTTCCAGATCCCAATACCCCTCCTAACGCGCCGGATACGTACGGTTTCGTGACGGCCGCGGGGGCCCTTGTCGCGGAGCAGGTTCGCCCAGATCGACGTCGGGCGTATTGCATGGCTGTCACCGCGGATGGCGATTCTGATGGGCGGCCAACGCTCTGGTCCGCGACCCTGGACGCCCTGACCTTCGGCACCGATGTCACGAAGACCGACAGAGGCATTGAGCTCCTGACGGAGCCTGAGCCCGACAAGAGTCGTTTGTTTGTTGTTCCGGCCGGCAACGTCGATCAGCAAGACTATTGCCGCGACTATCTCACCGCCTGCGATAGCCATGCCGTCCTAGATCCAGCACAGTCGTGGAACGCGCTCACGGTGGGTGGGTTCACCAAGTTGGTAGGCGTACCCGCCGGCAGGGACTTCGTCGGCTACTCCGCGCTTGCTGCCAGCGGGTCGCTCTCACCGTTTAGCCGCACGTCCCGGCGCTTCGCGAGTAAGTGGCCGATCAAGCCTGAGATCGTCCTGGAGGCGGGAAATCTGCTCATTTCCCGAGGTGATCCGCCTTCCATCTACGAGCACGACGTGGTGAGCATCGTTACGGCCTCACTTGAGGAACAGGTTGGTCGGAACCCGCTTGGCACGATCTCAATGACAAGCGCGGCAACCGCTCAGGCGGCACGCCTGGCTGCAGTCGCTTCCGGACACTACCCCGACCTCTGGCCGGAGACAATCCGCGGACTCCTTGTCCACTCCGCCGAGTGGACGGGTCCCATGTGGAATGAGGTCCGACCTCCGGCAACCAAGACTCAACGGGCCGAGCTTCTCAAGCGATACGGCTATGGGGTGCCGACGGAGGAGAGGGTCCTTCACAGCGCGTCGAACGCGGTCACACTCATCTGTCAGGACTGGATCCAGCCCTATGAGCGAGATGATGGGCGAACCCGACTCGCCCAACTTCGAGTCCATGAGCTTCCCTGGCCGGCACGTGAGCTACTCGATCTCCAAGACGCGGAAGTGCGAATCAAGGTCACCCTCTCGTACTTCGTTGAGCCAAATCCCTCGTCGCGTCTGTGGAAGCAGCGGTATGCGTACCGCTCTCATGGGCTTAGATTCGCCGTGCGTCAGGCTGGAGAAACCGATACGCAGTTTCGTCGGCGCGTCGGCAAGGAGACTGCGACCGACGACGATTCAGACGGGGTCGAGGACACCGCTGAAGAGCGCCATTGGCTCATCGGAGCAGCCGCTCGCAACCGAGGTTCGATACATTCGGACGTGTATACCACCACGGCTGCGGACCTTTCTGACAGTGGTGCCATCGGGGTATTCCCGGTTGGTGGCTGGTGGAAGAGTGGAACCCGTCATGACCGCGCCGAACGGAGGGTCAGGTACGCCCTCCTGGTTTCTCTAACGACCCCTCGTACTGATATCGATCTGTACACCCCCATCGCGATCAAGATCGGCCTTCCAGTCGAGATCACCGGATAGACGTCTTCGTCCCTTGGCGGATCCGGTGCCATAGCACTAAGGCCCCAGAACCCCGTCCTCGATCTCACCGCCTCCAATCGCAAGAAGTTCTAGCCAGGCACGCGAGCCGACCGGCGCGGGCAGCAGCCGCTGCGGTGGCTTGAGCAGCGCCCGTATCGAACTGGGCGGCAGTTTCGGATCGAGCGGCCGGAGCACGCAATCGAGCGATTCGCGGGCGAGATCAGCATGCGTGACGACCCAGGAGCGCTCGCCGAGATCGACCGCAGCCGCCTGTCGAATCATCCAGTCGGCTCGGAGCGGTCCCGGCACAACAACGAGCAGATGCCACGATGGGCGGAGGGACAGCGGCCGTCGATAGGCTGCGAGCTTGGACCGGATCGTTCTGATGTGCTCGGTGCCTTCGTCGATCTCGAGCGCCAGGACGGCGGAGCCGGCGTCCGTGGTTACGACGGCGACGCTGTCGGGTCGGACGAACCGTCCGAGGATGTCCGCTGTCATCGTATCGGTGAACCAGAGCTGGACAGGCGGCCGTTCGCGGTCACTCGTCCGGTTGAGAGCGCAGATGGCCCTCACGGTGTCGATGCTGTGGCGTAGGTACGAGGCGGGAGCTGTCGCGCGTCTGGTTCCGAGACGCTGGTGGCCGAGAGCGCTGAGGCGATATGCGAGATCGGCGCGACCCGGGGTTCTTCGTGGCAGTGGCGTTCGCTCGAGTAGACCTGCGCGATACAGGCGGAGCAGTCGTTCCTGGGCGCGGCGGAGGTCCACGTATACGAGCAGTACGAGCTCTGCTGGAGTAACTGCGCCGTGGCGAGCCAGGAGACGAAGGAGGGCTCTATCCGCAGTGGGGAGCAGGTCAGGATCTACATCTGTGGCGCTGCCGGGCTCGATCGTTCGGAAGGCGGCGCTCATATAGGGTCTTCCGCTCGCCGCAAGCGTCGATTCGTGCTCGAATCGGCCGATTCCGGCTGGCAATTGACGCATAGCTCGGCGCATAGCCTGGCGCATAGCCCGGCGCGGATCTTGGGCTTCACTACCTGTCTCCCTTATGCCGAGGCTGTGCTTGCTCAACCGTCGCTTGGGTCGAGGAGGCGGCCGTCTCTGGCGCCTTGGTCTCGCTTGACTTGTCCTGCTCCGGCTCGTCGCCACCCGAGCGCCGGTGGAC
>Ga0182027_10009965_pt1 | contig 13567 bp, 4 predicted proteins | sample 712E1DmetaG_FD_121300 | JGI IMG/M metagenome (GOLD analysis project Ga0182027, IMG submission 121300) | Permafrost microbial communities from Stordalen Mire, Sweden - 712E1D metaG (Illumina Assembly) | ecosystem: Environmental > Terrestrial > Soil > Wetlands > Permafrost | place: Sweden...
CCCGATATCCACCACGCTCTGGCCCGGTTTCAGGAATGAAAGCATTAACGCCGTTAGGGCCTCTTCGGAATACCCAAAAGCCAGGAGCTGGGACGATACCGTCTCCCCGGTGACGATGCGCATCGATTCTCCCCAGAAGAGCGAAGCGTCGGCTTCCCGATGCCAACCCAGCTTTTGCTCGATTTGCGTCCACCAGCTCTTGCGCCGGCGCCAACGGCACGGCCAGCCCCCTTGTTGGTTTTGCCGCCACCAGGTCCGGAACGCCGCTGTTAAATCGGGTGTATCTCGTTCCAAGCGCGTCATGATCGAATCCCCAGACTGGCCGCAATCCGCTCTAGACTGCGGGGAATCGAATGCTCTGCAAGAGCGCGGCGCTGGCCGGCCTTCCGAAGCTTCTGGCGGCGGCCGCGATCGGCCGTCAACTGCTTGATTTTTTCCGCCATGTCGTCGGCGGTCGTATAGGTTTCCACTTCCGTTCCCAGGTCGTAAAGCCGGCTGAGGCCCGCGGTTTTTTCCGTGAGATAGCAGGCGCCGAGCATAGGAGCTTCGATGTCCCGCAAGCGCGAATACAAGATCGGCTTGTTCCAGGAGCGTCGATAGTGCGGCGTGCGGTTGATTCCGAGAGTGACGGCGCTCTCCTGGATGACGTTCATATAGTCGACCGGGGAAAGGAGTTCATGAACATGATTTTTGAAGAGGGCCTCCGGGACCTGGCGGCGAAAAGACCAGGCAAGCTTCCAGAACCAGGCGGGAAATCCTTCCTGCCGGAGAAACCGGCTCTCGCCTCGGAGCCTTTCCAGAAGCGGCGGGCGATCCGAGCTGGGCGACAGCAGCCTTACAGAAGCGGGGCCCCATCCCGGCCCGCGGATTTTCAGATCGACCCCGCGTTCCAGAAGAACGGAGAGCAGCCTTTCACGCAGCGGATCTCTCGATCCGATAAAACTGACTCCATGCGTTTCAGGATGGTCCCACACTCTCCGCTCCGGCGGGACCCAGGCCGGCATCGGAAGATGCAGGTGACGCGCGCCGGCGGTCTCGTATATAGGAAGCGCCTCGAATTCCGGCACCCACTGGAGCGCAAAGGGCTTAAATTCTGCGGGCATCTCCGAAAATTCGCGAACGTTATCACAGAAAAAATTCACGCAGGGGATTCCCTTGGATTGGATGGCCTGAATCGCGGTCGAATCCACTTGTCCGGGGAACAGATAGCTTAAGACAAAGTCGATGCCACTCGGTTTCTGGCGCTGGATTTCGGAGAGGGTGCGCTCCCAGGCTGTTTCACGCCACCGTCGTAAGGCCTGCGGATCGGCGCACGTTAATCCTTCAGCCCAATCCACCCCTTCGGCTTCCATCCAAACGCCGCCCGCTTCCTCAATCCCATGCTTGAGGTAGCCTTCCCAAAACTGATAGGACGGCACCGCATGAGAGCGCTTGGACTGCTGGCAAATGAGGAAGATTCTCACGGTGTTATCCGAAGCCACAACATAGGATTCACCGGATAGGCTCGAAGGGCGTCCGAAAGAGCTTATCGAGGAAGGCCTGTGAGGCGCGGCGGAGGGCGGGTTGAAAGCGCCCGGGCACGGCGGAAATGGCCCAGTCCAGGGCCATGGGGTTTTGCCAACAGGACACGACCGCCCAACCCATGCTCAATGGCAGCGCGAGCGCCCATCGTCCCGTGCGCGGAAGAAACCAGGCCAGTACGAGGATCGCCGTCACAATGACTTGAAAACCATAATATTTTCCACGCGCCGTGCCGGGAAGGATGCCTTGGGTCACGCCATATTCATAGAGCGTGATATTATAAATCGACTGCGCGGCAAAAAAGGCCCAGGCCAGACCGATGCTCAAAAATCCAGGGATCCACAAGCGGGCAAAGCCATACAAGAGGAGCGCATAGAACAAAGCAAAGGCCTGCAAGGTCCAAATCTTATTTCGTCCCACCATCCCCAAAACGACCGGAGCGAACGATAACGTGAGGGCATAACTGCCGGCCAAGGGGAGGAACACCGCGATGGACTTGATGTAGAGCCGGCCATAAATGAGTCCGAGGAGATCGCTCCAGAAGAGGGTCAGGATCAAGACGGGAATGGTCAAAAAACTGATCGCCATCAGCGCGTTGGCAAAAAGCTTCTCGAAGGCGTCGGCGCGCCCGCAAACGCCGGATTCCTCGATGAGCACCGGTCCCAGGACGGTCGTCACGACGGCCGGCAGGATGCCTATAATGAACTTCACGGCGCTCGCCGTGTCCATGTATCCCATCTGCATGGCCCCGCCGGGCTGCCGGCCGAGAAAGGACAAGGTCAATGTGGTCACGGGTCCTATCGTAAAGTAGCCGAGCCACGCCGGGAAGCTGAAATTCAAGATCGCCTTGAGGTCCGCCCACTGAATGATCCATGGGAACCTGAACAGCCGGCGATCGATGCGCCAGATCATCGCCGCTCCGATGAGGGCGGTGCAGATACTGCTTAACACGTAGCCTTCCATGGCGCCGTTGGTCCCCTTCCAGATCCCAAACCCGAGCCCCAGGACCCCCATGAGCGTGATTTGAATGATCCCCAGGATGGCGATCTCACGGAAGAGCTGCAATCCCGTCAGCACATTATTCCAGAGCGTCACCATGACGAAGATCCAACCGAGCATCAGGCAGTCATTCACCAACTGGAGGGAGGTGTGCGCGGGGAAAAATCGCAGAATCCAGGATTCTCGGGAAAACCCGAGGACCGTAAAGACCAGCATCGACAAGAATATGCTTCCCCAGACAATCAGGGAAGTGAACGCGATGCCCTTTTCGGGCCATCGGCGATAATACTCGGCGACAAATTTATTGGCCGCGCCGTCCAGTCCAAAACTCACCAGCCCGGCAAGACTCACCGCCGCGGAATTGGACAGACCGAACAATCCAAAATTCGCCGGTCCCAAAACCCGAGCCAGGGCGACGAAGGTCAGGATCTGCAGGGGCTTGGCGGCCATCGACCCGATAAAGACCCACCGCCCTGAGGCGATGTAGCCTGTCTTAAGAGAAGAAGAGTCGAGCTCGCGGAGAGGCCCCAGGGCCGATTCGTTGATCAGAGGCCGTTGCATCGTTGGATCAGGCCGCCTCGGAGACTCCGAGGTCCTTTAGAAGTTCCGAGAGTCTTTTATCCCATTCGTCGATGAGGGTGTGGTCTTGCGCCAGCACATGGCCTATCGCGGAGAGTTCCTGGTCCCAGGTGGCCCGGAGGTCGATGAGGAGACGGTGAAATTCCTCCTGAGGCGTTTCCTGGACACTGCCGGCGGCGGCCGGCTCGGCGGGCGGTTGGACCGGCTCCTGCCGCCGGTTCACCTGCTCGGCGAGCCTCTCAATCTCCGCCTGCAGGGACTTCGCGACGGACTGGATCTGCTGCGACAAATCTTTATGGAGTCTCTCGACATCCTGTTCCGGCGCCGCCGGCTGAACCATCGCCGGCGCGGCTGGATAAGCCGGCGGCGGGGAGTCGACCGCTTGAGGATAGACGATTTCGAGGGGCTTCCGGGGGGTTTCCGGCGGCTGGCGCTGTGTTTCCATGGGCTCTTCCAGAGAAAACTCGTAATCCTTGTCCAATAACCCATGATAGATGACTTTGATCGGGTCTGTAATCACGCTCAGCCGCAGGCTGATCCGCTCTTCGAGGCTGGGATCGCGCTCGAACAGAATGGGCGGGTTGTACCAACGATCAAGACAAATCGCTTTCGCCTGTCGAAGGATATTTCCAAAGCGTTGTAACGCCGGGAGAAAGTGCTGCGGGACGGAGGACCGCACAAGGGTCAATTTTTCCGGATCGGGATCCGCGCGTGCCACGGGATTGGCCTCACTTTTCCCCAACCCGACGCGGGACATGGCTTCGATCAAGTCTTCGTTCCTGAACGGTTTCAGAATATAGTGGTTAGCGCCTCTCCGGAACGCTTCACGCTCGGTCTCGGGATTGCCGTATCCGGTCATGATGATCACCGGCAGCGATTTATTAGATTCACGAATCTTTTCCAGCGTTTCGAGGCCGTCCTGGCCGGGCATGCGGACATCCATCAGCAGGAGATCAGGCGGCGCCCCCTGAACGCGTTGGCAGGCGTCTTCTCCGCTGGCGGCTTCTTCGACGGTGTGGCCGCAGCGCTCCAGGATCAGCCGCACCGCCAGACGCATGTCCGGTTCGTCATCCACCACCATTACGCGGCCCATGACGCGGCCTCCCCGGGTTTCACTTTGAACCGGCAGATGACGGTCGTGCCGCGGCCGAGTTCGCTCTCGATCTGGAGATCGCCGCCGTAAGCCTGAAGGATCCTCTTGGCGGTCGCCAGGCCGAGGCCGATCGAGCCGGTCTTGGTGCTGAAAAAAGGCCTGCCGATTTCTGCCAGATGTTCCGGCCGGATGCCGGACCCCTGGTCCTGCACGCGCAGATCAAGCGTTTGAGAACCGGAATTGTATTCGGCCTGGGCCAGGAGGCGGCCCCCCTGCGGCATCGCGTCCACCGCATTCCGAATCAGGGTGACAAGGATCGTGTGCAGATGATTGGAATCCAGCATGAGCACCGGCATTTTTTCGTCGACGGCCACCTGCAGTTCAATCCCCTGCTTAAACAGGCGCGGCTGCTCCACGCTGGCAGCGCGCTGGATCGCCTGCGTGAGGACAACAGGCTGCGGGGCCGGCCGGATGGGCTTGGAAAATTCAACCACGTCTTTCAATCGGTCATTCAAGCTGTCGACGGCCTTCATCACGGTCTCCAGCGAGGAGCGGTCCTGCCGCTTGCCGCCGGATTGGACCAGCGATTCGGCGATGCTGCGGATGATGGCCAGGGGATTGCGGATCTGGTGCGCGATCCCGAACACAAGATCCCCAAGGGTCTGGTCGGAAGCCGGGAGGGCGGTCGTGCTCGGCCGGCGATCCGCTGCCGTAATGGCCGTGCGCGCCCTCTCCAGTTCGGCTTCGAGTCCGCGCAGGCGGTCCTGCAGTTTGCGGACCACATCCTGGTCTCGCCCGGCCGTCTTGGCCTGCATTTCCTGCTCGAGTTTTTCGCGCATATCCCGTTCGCGGCGGCGCATCTCGGCGGCCTGTTCTTCAAGCTTCTGTGCGCGCTCGCGCAGGGCCTGTTCTTCTTCCAGAAGCTTCTGCCGTTCCGTAGCTCCCTGCTCCTGCCACTTGGTTTTCAATTCCTTTTCAACCTGTTCGAGGCGGGCCAGGAGCTCTTTTTCTTTCTCTTTCTGTTCCTTCTGCCAGTCCTGGCGTTCGCGCTCCAGTTCTCGTTCCATGGCACGCTTCTCGGCCTCGGCCTTACGCTGCTCTTCCGCCAATTTCTCCTGATAATCGTCTACGAGGCTTTTCTCCTTGCGCTCCCACTGGGACATCAAATTCTTTTCCTTAAGCCGGAACTCTTCCTGGAGGGTCGCCTTCAGGCGCTCAAACTGCTGTTCCATCGTCTGCCGCTGCTGCACCGAGAGCTCCCCCTGGCGCTTGCCGGCGTCCTGCGCCTGGCGCTGGGCTTCGGCGAGCGCTTCTTCGAACCGCGCGCGCTCGCGGCTCAAAATTTCCTGGTATTTCTTTTCCAGGACCGCTTCTTTTTCCGTCAGATTGGACCGCAGCGTCTTTTCCATGACGGTCTGGCGCTCTTCCAGCTCCGCCTGCCGCCGCTGGCGTTCGCGGTCGAGCGCCTGGCGCTGCGACTCGATGACCGCCTCCGTCTCGCGCAGCTTCATGCTCAGCGCCTTCTCGGCATTTTCCATGGCTTCGCGGTGCTCGGTGAGCCATTCCGCCTGTTTCTTTTCCCAGGCCGCCATGAGCGCTTGCCGTTCCGCTTCCTGGCGCTTCATAAATTCGGCTTCTTTACGGATCAATTCCTCTTCCATGCGGTGACGCTCGGCGGAAAGCTCTTTCGCGCGCTTTTCCTGCTCATCCCGCCACGTCTTGCGTTCGCGCTCCAGTTCCCCCTGGAAGATCGTCCGTTCCCGCTCCATGCCTTCCTTCAGCGCCTTCTCCCGCTCCGCCAGCGTCCGCTCCTGCCGTTCACGCTCTTGGGCGAGCATGGCTTCGCGGCGCGCCAGTTCCTGCCGGAGCGCCTCTTTTTCCTTCTCGAGCGCCTCGGCGTAACGCTTGTCGAGGGCCGCCTTCCATTCGCCGTCCTTCATCTGGAAATGGGCCGCCAACTCTCCTTCCACGTCTTCGCGGCGCTTGGACAGCTCCTTTTCTTTCTCCTGATAGTCCCGTTCGAGACGGACGCGCTGGGCTTCCAGATCCTTCCGGGTCCGTTCCAGATCTTCCTGAGCCGCCGCGCGTTCCGCGGCCAGGGTCTCCTCGAGACGATCGAGGGCCTGTTTTTCCTTTCGGGCCTCTTCGGCGACAAGGCCCGCCTCCTTGTCCAGAAGTTCCTGACGGGCCGCCTCCATGGACACTTTCAACTGGGCTTCAAGGGCCGCGTAATGCTGTTTCATGAGCGCCTTCTGATGCTCCTGCTCGCGCCGCAGGCGATCGGCCTGCGCATCCATCTGCGCTCGGAGCTCTTCGCGCTCTTTCTTCAATAAATTTTCGTAATAAGCTTCGAGCTTCTTTTCTTCCTTCGACAATGTGCTCTTCTGGTCTTTGAGAACGGCTTCCTGATAGGACCGGCGTTCTTCCTCCAGCCGCGATTTGGCCGCTTCTTCTTTCTGGCGGATTTCTTCCTCGAGCCGGGTACGCTCAGCCGCGATCTTCTGCCACTGCTTCTCCTGCTCTTCTTTCCAGGCCGCGCGTTCTTTGGACAGTTTGGTTTCGAGCCTTTGACGCATCTGTTCTAAATCCGCTTTCAACGTCTTTTCCTGGACTATGAGGCGTTCTTTTTCATGATGGATGCCCTCGTCCCGGAGCGCTTGCTCGCGCGCCATGGCTTCCTTCAGAGACTCCCGTTCGCGCGCCATCTCGGATTCCATTCTCAGCTGCAAATCTTCTTCCAGGCGCTTGCGGTGTTCCGCGTCTTCCGCGGCGACGCGCTCGCGGCGTTCTTCTTCCTCCCGGCCCCATTCCGCCAGGCGTTCTTTTTCACGCTGCGCGATTTCTTCCTTCAACTCTTTTTCCCGGGCTTTGATTTCTTCCTGCAGGCGGGCTTTTTCCGCCGCCAACTCGCGCGCGGAGTCTTCCATCTGCTTCTGGAGAGCGGCTCGTTCCGCATCCACGGCCCTTTGATACCGTTCCGCCGCCTCTTTATCTTTTTTAGCCCATTCGGCCGCCAGACGCTTTTCCTTATCGGTCAATTGTTCGAGGAGAGCGGCTTGGGACTTCTGATAGCGTTCCTCTAGAGCGGATTCCTGATGGACCAGGAGCATGCGTCTTTCGGCATGCTCTTTTTCCAGGCGTTTGATCTCGACGGCCAGGCGGGCCTGCGTTTCCGCTTCCATCCGTGCCGTCTGTTCCAGGATCCAGTTGTTGTGCTTCTTGTCCCAAGCGGCCTGGAGGACCGCCCGCTCGGTGTCGAGGCGTTTCTGGAGCTCATTTTCTTTCGCTTGCAGAATTTCTTCCAGTTTGGCGCGTTCCTGAACCATTTCCCTGGCTTTGCGCTCCTGGTCTTCTTTCCAGGCCGCGCGTTCACGCTCCAGTTCGGCTTCCATAAGCTGGCGGGCGCGTTCCAGTTCCTGTCGCAAAAGCTGTTCCTGAGCGAGAAGCTGGCGCCGGTGGCCTTCAAGATCTTCCTCCCGCAGGGCCTGCTCTCGGGCCGCGGCTTCCTTGATCGCGTCCCGCTCGCGGGCCAGGTCTTTTTCCAGCTTCTCCTGGAGATCTTTTTCGATGGACTGGCGCCGGGCGTCCGTCTCTACCGCCAGACGCTCTTCTTCGTCCGCCATTTGCTTGTCCCAGGCCGCCTGACGTTCGGCTTCGGCTTTCGCCGCCTGTTCTTGCATATCCTTTTCCCGACGGTGAATATCCTGCTCAAGGCGTTTCTTTCCTTCGGCCAGCTCCTGGCGCGCCTTTTCAACCTGCGCCTGGGCCGCCGCCCGCTCGATGACAACAGCTTCTTCAAATCGTTCCGCCGCGCTTTGGTCCTTCTTGGCCCATTCGCCGGCCAGACGCTTTTCCTTCTGGACGAATTCTTCCAGCAGCGCCTTCTGCGCCGCCTGGAACTGCGCGTCCAGCACGGCTTCATGCTGGCCAAGGAGTTCCTTCTGCTGCTGGTGCTCACGCGCTAAACGCTGCCGTTCCTCATCCAGATGGACCTGCAGGGCCTGTTTTTCTTTGGCCAGAAGGTTCTGGTACTGCTTCTGCAGCTCTTCTTTTTGGGCCGCCAGCTCCTGCTGAAGGGCAGTCTGCCGGCCGGAAAGCCATTCTTCATGGCCCTTCTGCCAGGTCTCTCGAAGCGCGGCATTTTCGTCTTCATATTTCTGCGCGAGCTCCGCTTCCCGCTCCGCTAGACGCACCTCAAGTAGAGCCTTTTCTTCCTTAATACTCTCTTCTAGGGCCTCGCGTTGTTTGGCCAACTGCTGGCGCTGGCGGTCGAGCTCTCCTTTCCGGGTGGAAATATCGTGTTCCAACTGAACGCGCAGCTCCAGAATCCGCTGTTCGACCTGAGAGGTGGTCTGCTGCTTCGTTTTTTCCTGGAGCTCGCTTTCCCTCTCTCGAAGTTGAGTCGCGAGCTGGGCGCGCAGCGTCGCCTCATTCTGCTCCCATTCGCCTCGAAGTTTGGCTTCCTGCTGTTTATAGCGCGCGTCAAGGTCTTGCGCACGTTTCTCCAGTTCGGTCTTAAGCACTTGTCTTTCCTGAGAGAGAGACTCCTGGTAGTTCTCCGCAAGCTGCTTTTCCTTGAGGGTCCAAGCCTGAGCCAGATTCTTTTCTTTCGCCAGGAAATCCTGAACCAAGGTCACCTTCGACTTCTGATACTGATCTTCCAGGTTCCGCTGGTGTTCCTCGAGAAGCGCCTTTTGATGCAGGTGCTCGGCTTCCAGATGCTTGACGCGTTCTTCATGCTGTTTCTGAAATTCCTCCCGCTCACGCGCCAAGCGCGCCTGGGCCCGCTGATCCAGATCTTTCGCCTTCGCTTCTTCCCATTCAACTTGCTTCTTTTTAAAGATCTCTTGAAGGGCAAGACGGTCCGCTTCTAGTTTCTTGAGAAGTTCCTCTTCACGCTCGGCCAGGCGGGCTTCGAGGCGGCTGCGTTCCTGCGTCAGCTCGGCCATCTGGCGTTCCCGCTCTGTCACCTCGGCTTTGTTCTGGACTTCAAATTTTCCATAGAGACGGGCCTTTTCATTTTCAAAAGCGGTTTCCAGATCTTTTTTGTATTGCGCCAACTGCTCGCGTTGACGAGCGATATCGGTCTCCTGGAGCGCCTTTTCCCGGGCGGCCCGCTCGTTCATGGCCTGAGTTTGACGTTCCAGTTCTTCTGCGATCTGCCGTGTCGCCAACTCCTGGAGTTCGGTTTCTCTGGTCTGAAGATGGATCGCCGTCTGTCCCAGAACCGCCTTTTCTTTGGCTTCCCAGTGTTCCTTGAGCTGACGTTCCCTCTCGTGATACTGCGCTTCGAGCGCGGCCTGCTTTTCGGCAAAGGTTTTTTCGAGTCCCTTTTGTTCGCGCTCCGCTGACTCCAGCGCCTTGCGAATTTGCACCTGAATGGCGGTGCGTTCGGCGGCCAGAGACTGACCGTATTGGTCGTTCAGTTCCTGCTCACGAACGCGCAGTTGATGCGTCAGCCGATTTTCTTTTTCAAGAATTTCGGCGAGGAGCGCCGCTTTGGACTGTTCAAACTGGGCATCGAGATTCTTCCGGTGCTCCTCCAGAAGCCGGCTGTTCCCGCCGACCGCCTCGTTCAATTGGCTCTGATACTGCTGGCGCAGAGCCTCTTCTTTTTGGGCCAGTTCCTGACGCAAGGCCTTCTCGCTCGTCGCATAGTTTTGGGACAGACCCAGTTCCCGCTGCTGATATTCCTTCTCGAGAACCTGGCGCCGCTCTTCGAGACTGGCTTCCGCTTCCCGAAGTTTCGCCGTGAGGGCGGATTCGCTCTTCTGGAGCGCGGCCTGGTGTTCGAGAAGCCATTCATTCTGCTTGCGGGTCCAGGCTTCCTGAAGGGCATGGCTTTCCGTTTCCCTTTCCTTTATAAGTTGGGCCTGGCGATCGGCAAAATACTGCTCTAAGCGCGTTTTTTCCTGGGCGAGTTCCTGGATCTGCCGTTCCCGCTCGGAGAGCCAGACCTTCTTTTCTTTTTCCAGGTCGGTCAGAAGACGGACCCGTTCCTTCTTGTATTCCTCTTCAAGAGCCGCCTGGCGCTGAGCCGTCTGTCTGCGCTGGCGCTCCAGCTCTTCCTGACGGACGGCTGTTTCCCGGCTAAATTTGTCCTGGAGATTCTGGGTCTGCCGAAAGACCTCGGCTTCAACCTGCTTCTGGCTCTTCTCCTGGAGGTCCGCCTCCCGCTGGCGCGCCTGAAGGGCCATTTCATTGCGGGACTCGGTTTCTTTGCGCTCCCATTCATGCGCGAGATCGGCCTGCTTCTGGCGGTACTGGGCTTCCAGCAACTGCTCTTTGTCGGTGAGGTCCTGCTGCCAGAACTGTTTTTGCGCTTCCAACTCCTCTTTGACCTTGCGGATTTCGGACTCCGCCTTGGTCCGCTCCTCGGCCAGCGTCTGCTGGTATTGGTTCGTAAGCTGCTTTTCGCGCAGCGCCCACTGGGTCGTGAGCATCCGCTCTTTCTGAAGAATTTCTTCCGTCAAAACGGCTTTGGATTTCTCGAACTGCTCCGCGAGATGTTTTTCCCGCCCGTCCAGGAGGGCCTTTTGCCGGGCCTCCTCATCCTGCAGGCGCTTGAGTTGCTCGTCGAGCTCCGTCTTGAGCTGGGCCTGATCCTGTTCCAGCCGGGCTTGATAGGCCTGATAGATCCCGGATTCTTCGACGGCCACCGCTTCGTGCAGTTCCTTTTCTTTCTGGCGGAACTGTTCGTTGAGCTCGGTTTCCCTGGCCTGGTAGGCGGCCTCGAGCGCCTCGCGGCGCGCTTCAAACTCGTCTTGCGTGCGCTTCAGTTTCGCATCCAGCTCTTCTCGGCTTTGCGTGAGAAGCGCCTGGTGCTCCTTGATCCATTCGGCCTTCTGCTTGTCCCAGGCCGCCTGCAGTTTTTCCTTCTCAAAACTCAGAGCCTGCTGAAGTTCCCCTTCTTTCTGCAGGAACTGATCTTCGAGCGCGCTCTTCCGGGCGGCCAGCCGCTCTTCTTCGCGGCGGACCTCGTCCTGCCAGAGGGCTTTTTCACTTTCGACCTGCTTGTAAAGAGAGGCTTGTTCGCGCTGGATTTCCGCTTCCAGCGTCGCCTGGACGTGGCTTTCGAGCTCCTGCCGGCGCTCCTGATATTCGACGGCCAGACGATTTTGAAGCGCTTTCTCTTTTTCCGTCCACTCAGTCGTCAGCTCATGTTCCAGCTGAGTCGCGCGGGCCAGGAGGGCCTTTTCTTTCGACTGTAAATCGAGTTCCAATGCCTTCTTCTGGGCTTCAAATTCCTGTTGGGCCTTCTGAACTTCCGCTTTGGCCAAGAAGCGTTCATGAGAAAGAGCGCGCTGATATTCCTCCGCCGAATGCTTCTCCTTCAACGCCCACTGGGCGGCGAGACTGCGTTCCTTGTGCAGGATGTCCTGCTGCCAGGCGGCTTTGGCCTGGGTGAATTGCTCCTCGACGAGCGCCTGTTTCTGCTCGAGCAATTCCGCCCGTTTGGCAAAATCGGCTTCCAGCTGATTTTTTTGCGCTTCCAGACGCGCCGCGATTTTCGCCTGCTCTTCCTGAATGAGCGTCTGATAGCGCTCATTCAGCTCGGATTCTTTCTTGATCCAGGCTTCGCGTCGTTCCGCTTCGGCTTCTCCCGCGCGCGCTTCCAGGTCGGCCTGGCGTTTGCGGAAATCCTCTTCCAGCGCCTGCCGACGGTCGACAAAAGCCGTCTCCATGACGGAAAGCTTTTCGGCGAGAGCCTCCTGGGCTTTATTGAGGGCCCCCTGGTGCTTTTCAAGCCATTCCTTCTGGTTGGCGTCCCAGGTGGCCTGCAGCGTCTGAAGTTCTTCCTGCTGCTTTTTCTGGAGTTCGGCTTCCTTGGCCAGCCATTCCTGAGCCAGCCGCGAGCGCTGCTCGGCGGTTTCCTGGCGCCATTGATCGCGTTCGGCCCAGAGCGCTTTGCGCTCTTCTTCCATCCGGGCTTCGAGCGCTTCTTTTTCCTTCGCCAGATCGGCCTGGAGCTTGTTTTGGCGTCGGGCCATCTCTTCGTCGACGGCCCGGCGAAGGTCGGCTTCCAGCGCGCGGAGATTGTTCCGGAGGGTCTCTTCTTCCTGACGGACGCGGCTGATGAGATCGGCTTCGCGGCGGGCGGCCTGCTGTTCAAATTGAATGCGCTGGGCCTGGAGCTCGCCTTCTTTCTCGCGGAGTTCCGTGACAAAGCGCTGCCGGATTTCGGCTTCTTTCTGCTGGAAGGAGGCCTCGAGCGTCTTTTCCTGATCGACGCGCTGATCTTCCAGAGCCGCGAGGCGCGTCCGGTATTCGGCCTGCTGTTCTTCTTTTTCCTTGGCGAGAGAGTCCAGGCGGGCTTTGAGCTGGATCTGGAGCGCATTCTCGGTCTGCAGGCGAAGCGCTTCCGACTGCTTCCAGCCTTCTTCCTCGCGTTCCCGCCACATGGCTTCCAGTTCGCGACGCTTCTGATGAAAGTCCTTCTGAAGGGATTCTTCCTTCAGTTTCATCTCGATTTCGATGCGGCGAAGGGCGTCTCTCAGTTCATCCGTCTCGTGCAGCCACTGGCTTTTGATTTCCCGGATTTCCTGGTTCTTTTCCTCGACGGAATCCTGGACCGCGTCTTTGAGCGCCTGGCGGGATTTGTCTAGAAGAGACGCGATTTCCGTCTGCGTCCTATGTTCGAAAGCGATTTTTTCCTGCTGGAACCGCTGGACTTCCTGATCGCGCTCGGAGAGCATCTCTTTGGTGCGGCCGAGCTCCGCCTCCCGCAGTTCCCGCGCCTTCTGCCATTCCAGAAGCGTGTTCTGGATTTTTTCAATCTGCGATTTCCACTTCTCCTGTTCTTCGACGGCGATTTCGCTGCGCAGCTGGCCGGCGATTTCGTGCTTGTAGTCCTGGATGAGTTTCTGGCTTTCCTGCCATTTGGCATGAATTTCGCCGAGACGCTGTTCCATCGTCTCGACGCGGGCTTTCCAGGCTTTTTCGCGGCCGGCAAGCTCCTGATTTTCCGCTTTGAGGTTGGCGACCAGATCCTGCATGGTGCGCAGCGTGGAAACGGCTCCGCGCAACGCTAAGCGCGCCGTATCAAGATCGTTGATCTGTGCGTCAGGATTAGGTTTTTCTTCTTCGGGAAAACTCATCAGTACTGTATAGACGCACTCTATCGCTTCTGCAAGGTTTATTATTGAGATGTAAAGGAGTGTAAAAAAGCTCGGATTTACGCGGAGATTCCGCCGACCACACGCCCTTGGGGATGCGCAAGGTAGGGAGGCCGTCCCCATTTCGTTTTTTAGGGAGGTAGGATCAAAAGTGGTGGAAATTCCTGGTAAGGATTTGCTGGGGAAATAAGAAACGGCGTATTCTTTCGTTGAAGACAAAACAACTGTCCGTTACGAGCGGACAATAAACGAAAGGAGA
>Ga0182027_10009966_pt1 | contig 13565 bp, 10 predicted proteins | sample 712E1DmetaG_FD_121300 | JGI IMG/M metagenome (GOLD analysis project Ga0182027, IMG submission 121300) | Permafrost microbial communities from Stordalen Mire, Sweden - 712E1D metaG (Illumina Assembly) | ecosystem: Environmental > Terrestrial > Soil > Wetlands > Permafrost | place: Sweden...
AAAACAGTATTTTTTCTCAAGGGCGGCCTCCGTTTCTATCGTCAAATTGTTTTTGCAAATCCAACGATAAAAATAGATTCGCTGCCCCTTTCTATTCCAAATTTAAACCGGACACTTCTGAATAGCTCTGTCACATCACCCCCCAAAAAAAATTAGAAATTCGCCAAAAATGTGACGCCCGTCACATTGAAGACTGAATACCGTATTGTATATTATTTTAAGTTCAATCGGATAATTTCGTTACCCATTCGGGCGGTATTCATGGCGGAACCTTTAAGCGATCCTCGAACCTATTTCAAATTCCAGAGCTGCGGCAGGTGTTTTTATAAACCGTGCGACGGCCTTCGCTATGGCGGGGTCATTGCCGGGAAATTCCTTTTCGTGCATAACAGCCATTTGGGTCTTGGGTTTTTCGACTGTCCTTTTACCGTCCAGGCGTTTGATGAAGTCGAGCGGCTTACCGAAGGTCTTTCAAGCTCCGAGCTCGATTCCCGGTTAAACGACGCCTTTGGCATGATGACCCCCGCGCAAACTCTGCAATACCGCATGGACGACTATATCGCCGATTATTCCGATTTCGGCGGCCGCATTGCGTTTATAAAAGCCCTTTGGGACGATCAGGTGATAAGCATACTGCGTATTCCGCTGTTTTTTACAGCGGACCCTAAAATGCGCAAGTGGCTTTATGCCAACGAAAATTTAATGTACTCGCTTAAAAAAACCGTCGTTGATGACGGTTTGAGCGGCGCGGCTGCGACTGATTCCATGGCTGCAAAAAAGCAAACCAAGTCCGCAGCTCCCGAAGCGGATGCTGCCCCCGAAAATATGGAAGATACGGACCCGGTATTGACCGAAATAGAAGTTTTTGTTGAAGGCAAGGAAGGGCCGCGAAAAGTTACGTCAGGCGGGACTCTGGAAATTGTGCCGGATTTGCTTATTGGTAAGAAAATAACCTGTCGGGAGGTCAAGGGTGTTCCGGTTACGTGGAAAGCAACTGGTTGCTTTTTGGATGAAAAAACTGGAAGCGAAGCAGATTTTCAGATAAAAGGATGGCCTAAAATTGCACACGCAATTTGGTTCCCCAATGAGAAACCACATTCCGCAACTATAACCGCAAAAGATAAACATGGCAATCAATTATCGGTACAACTGTATGTTTTTTCAGGCTCAAAGGAATTATTAGAGTTTAATTTTATTAAAATTCCTGTTTGGAAAAAATGGAATGAAATCAAGGATAAACTAGAAAACCTCATAGAACAAGCAATTGGACAAAAAATAGAAATAAAATTATTGGAAGGCGGCGTTTCATATAGCGCCAATTTCAAAGAAAGCAAAGAAGAAAAAGTCTTTTTTTCATATGATATGGCCGGCGGATTCAATCCACTTATGTCAATCGAAATGAAAGTACCTTTCGGAAATATTCCTGGGCCAAAAATTCTTGAAAAATATTTTAAATTAATTAAATTTGAATTTATTGCAAATGGGGCGGTTGGGCTAAATTTCCATTTTAGCAAATCTGATGTTGAGAATCATAAAGCTGAATTAACTTGCGAGCCAAAATTTGAATTCGGAATAGAGGGCTCATCACATATTGAGGCTCAAATTATAACAAAAAAAATAATTGTAATCGATGCAAAACTTAATGCAATGTCAGGATTAGAAGGTTCTTTTGGGGGCTTTACGGAAGGCGAAGGGCTTGGGATACAAGGAGAACTCTCTTGGAGTGGGCTAAAAGCGTCCGGATATATTGAAGCTTTAGATGGCAGGTTTAAATATTCAAAAGAAATTACCTTTATTGATTCAATAACCCTGCTAAAAGGTGAAAAACTGTATTTCGTAAATAGCCGATCCGATCAACAAAGCGTCGAATAAATAATAAGTTTAAAAGAAAATTCAATGATTCCCAAGTTATTTCATAATTTAAGCAATACGGCATCAGTCATATTTTGCATCATTTTTCTGGCTGTTGGATTTTGTATGTATGTTGGAAACATGCAATTGTTTTCAGCAATTTTTAAATATATACGACTTTCAGGAAGATCTGGATTGTATGAAAGAACTGTTGGGCAAATCACCCGAGTGACTATTAACATGTATCAGACTAGTTCACGAAGAAATTTATTTCCGAATTATGATTTATCAATGAATTATAAATTTACCATTGATGGTAATGAGTATTTTGGTGCAAATACCTTTAATACGCCTTTTAGCACGATAAATAATGCAATAAGAAAATGCCAAAAACGTTATCCCAATCAGAAAATTCATTTGATAATTAAGCCTGATTCGGCGCGTAAACTCCCACCCGATTTTGATGAATATAAAGCGTACTTGAAATTCATGGATTTTGATTATAAACCCAGTTTAAATTCAACGCCGATAAATATCCTTTATAATAAAATTCACCCGGAGGAAAATTGTTTGGAATCGGAGACAACATTATCAAATATTGTATTAACAATTTTGGGAATCATGCTCATAACTCTTTTTACTTCCTTGCTTTTTGCAGCTTTTATTCCCGGAGGAAATTCTTTTTTGCACAAATATTTAATTTTAGTGGCATTTTTATTAACCGCAATAATTCCTGGATATTTTATAAAACCGACCTTTAATAATTCAAATCATTCTCCTATTAAAAAAGAAGATATAATTTTATTCGATATTGTCGTCGATCAGAATAATTCTGAGGAATATTTAAAGGAACAAATATATCAACAAAAAATGAAGCATCAAAACCAAGAATAGATAACACGGAACCTAAATAAAAGTATATAAAAAAGAAATTGCATTGCTGGATGAAAAAATTCTTATGCCTGAGAAGAAAATCTACATCGTCCATGAACAATCAATTCCTGAAACTTAATTATGAGCGATATCGTTAATAAGCCTCATGCGTAAAGAAAGAAATTTAATGGACACAATAATGCCAATTATTACCATCGCTTTTGGGGTTCTTATTGTTTTAATTACCTATTGGGCGAATATCGGGAACTTTTCAAAGATTTTTCTGCCAATTAAATTATCCCACAAATCTCCGTATTATAATTCCGCAAAGGGTGAACTAAATCGATTGGCAATTCAAATGTCACGAATAAGGAGTGGAAACGGAACAAGGAATTCATTTGACGTTTTGGCCGACTATCATTTTAACGTCGATGGGAACTCTTATGAAGGACGAAGCAATCTTGGCGCAACCAACCTAAATTTAATTAATGGCGCTCTCGAAGAATGCCGGCGATATTTTCCTGACCAGATTGTGCAATTGACGACGGAAATTAATAAAAAAAACGCGATGGATTTTCCGACTGGCGAATATAATTTGTATTTAAAAGGGATGTCTTTTGATTTTCATCCGACGCAAAAAACTACTCCGGTAGATGTTTTTTATGAAGTTCTCAACCCGGCAAATAATTGCCTCTCAATTGATGCATCGGCCTCTATAATTGTCATTTACATTTTGGGTATCCTCCTATGGTCGTCAATTGGGGCTTTTTTTGCAACGCGGATAATACCGGGTGAAAATTTTGCATTAAAGTTTATTTTAGGACTTTTATTGCTTGCAACCGCTTGCGTACCTGCATTCTTTTCTAAAAGCAAACTTCCTCAAGCTCAGGTGCAACAAGAGAAAGAAAGCACGGGCGAAGCCACCTTGGATCTTGTTATCGATCAAAACAATTCCGAACAATATATCAAAGACCAAATTATTAAGCAAAAAGAAAAATTAGGACTTATTAAATAAGGTGTAAAATATGGACCCAAAATACTACCGCTTCACTATCGTTCACCATGGCTATTCCCTTGTTATTCGTCTTAACGACGTTATCATCGATACCGATCCGCAGGGGGTTTTTCGGAACCGAAATTTCATCAACAACCAGTATATTTTAGATGGGAAAAATACGCTAACAATAGAAATCGGCCTTGCCGGAGATCTTCCCAAGGACCTGACTTTGCAATGCACGGTTCAGGAGCTGACGGAAACGGATATTCAGAATAATGCCACGCCTAAACCCGTGCTCGTTCTTGAATTTCCCGGTAAGCAAGCCCCGTCATTTCCCGCCCAAATTTCGGGAGAATTTAAAGTGGAAAGCCCCTTTGGAAGGTGGCAGTGGGAAGACGCGGAAACCCTTGAGATGACCCCGGAGGCCGCCGCGGACTTGACGGGGGTCATTGAAAAACTTCATCAAGCGCTGTCAAGCAAAGACCTCGCGTCCATGCGAAGCATCGTTGACGTTAAAACCCGGGAAATGGCGAAGGCTTTTTACGTTGATCCCGCTGAGCGGCTTAAAGACCAGGAAAAATTCTTCAGCGACATTTTCAGCGACAGCCAATTCGGTATGGAGCCGCTTAAAACCGACGATCTTGACATTGTACCAATGGCCCGCAATCGGCTTTTCTTGGTCCGGCATAAAGGGGGCGGCGTTGCTTTGGAATCGAAGGAACTATCGGAAGGGTATAATTTTTCATTACCGGTCATAGCCGCCAAAGTTTCGGGAAAATGGAGTGTTGTTCGGTAATTCATCATACCGCCGATCGACTTTATTCCTCCCCTCTCTTCATGGGAGAAGGGAAAAAAAGATGAGGTCAAAAGGACCGGTGCGTTTTAATGGGGTCGATACGATAACTTTGAAACAGTTTTAAGGAGGCATCCAATGCCGCAAGCGAAAAAGAAAGCCAACGAAGCGCAGTTTTATTTCTACTGCAACGGACTTCCCGAAGAGACCTTCGAGGTCATGAACTTTTCGGGTTCCGACGCCATCGGGTCGCCTTATAAATTCGACCTCGTGCTCATTTCCCAAGATTCGGACATTGACCCTGAAACGGTGATCGACCAACAAGCCACGCTTTTTATTTTTCGCGACGGCGAATATTACCCGTACTCGGGAATCATATCGGAATTCAGGTTCATGGGGAAAAATTACGACCGCTCGACCTATGTGCTTAAACTCGTGTCCAAGCTATGGCTTCTGGAAATGTTGAAGCAAAGCAGGATTTTCCAAAAAAAGACCGTGCCGCAGATCCTCAAGCTGGTCCTTGACAACGCACAGCTCTCCGATTACTACACGTTTAAGCTTGACGATAGCAAGTATCCCGAACTCGAATACGTAGTGCAGTATCAAGAGTCGGACCTCAATTTCATCTCGCGGCTCATGGAAAATAGCGGCATTTGGTATTTCTTCAACGAAAACCCCCTGCTCGAAGAAGAGCTCGACGGCAAGCCGGGCAAGGAGACCATGCTTATTACCGACAAGCCGGGCAATTTCGACGCCATCGGTTCGCCCGACGAGATCCTGTTCAGGACCGAGACGGGCATGACCGAGCAAATCGAGACCGAGGAAAAGGAATCGATCCACGATTTTCAATTCGACCGCCAGGTCGTCCCCGCCTCGGTCCTGGTGAAAGACTATAATTACCGGACCCCCGAAGTCGACCTATCCGCAAGCAAGACCGTCAAAGACGGCGACACGGGCTCGGTATACGAATACGGCGGCCATTTTAAAAACGTCACCGATTCCTCGAAGGCCGCCGACGTGACCTCGGGCCGATTGGCCTCGCGGCAGGTGCTCGTGGAAGGCGCGTGCAACTGCCGGGGCCTTCGCGCGGGAAAGCGCTTTACGCTTAAGGAGCACTTCAACGACGACCTTAACGCCGGTTACGTGGTCATCCAGGTCCTGCACTTGGGGGCCCATACCATGGCAAACGACAGCGCGAACGTTTTTTCGTACTCCAACCGCTTCCGCTGCATCCCGTCGGCGCGCGCCGATCTCTTTAGGCCGCAAGCTAAAGCGCGCATGCCCCGCCTTTCCGGCATCATCACCGCGCAGATCGAAGCGAACGGGTCGAACTACGCGAGTCTTGACGATATGGGAAGATACAAGGTGCGGCTCCCCTTCGACGTTTCGGACTCGAAAAACTACGACGCTTCGCGCTATATCCGCCTTGCCCAGCCCTATAGCGGCGCGAATTACGGTATGCACTTTCCCTCGCACGAAGGCGCGGAAATGGTTCTTGCCTGCATCGACGGCAATCCCGACAGGCCCTTGGGGCTCGCCACGGTGCCCAACGCCAATACGCTTCCTCCGGTGGTTGCGGCGAACCAGCAGCAAAACCGCATCCTCACGGCGGGCGGTAACGAAATCCTGCTCGACGACACCGACGCCAAGCAAATGGTCAAGATCAGCACCAAGGCGCTCAATGTTTTGGCCATGGACGACGACAAAAAAACCGTTTCGCTGCAAACCACCGACCAAAACCAACTGCTCCTGGACGACACGAACCAGTTCGTTTCATGGAACGGGAAAAAGCACACCATTACCATGACCTATAAAAGCGGCTCGGAGGCCATCACCATCGTTTCCGGCGACGGGCATTCCGTGGTGATCGACGATAAAAACAAAAAAATCACGATCACCTCAAAGGCCGGCCACGCCATCGAAATGGACGATGACGGCAAGAAAATCATGCTCGCCGATTGCGCGGGGCAAAACAAGGTGACCCTTGACGGAAACGGAAAACTGCTGCTCGATTCCCAGGGCGCCATTTCAATCACCGCGCAGCAAGACATTACTATTTCAGGAATGAACATCAAGATGACCGCCAATAACGCCTTTGAGGCCACGGCCACCGCCGACCTTAAGCTCCACGGCATGAACGTCGAGGCCAAGGCCGACATGAACGCCAATGTGGAAGCAAGCATGAACCTGGAACTCAAGGGGTCCGTGCAAGCCAGTCTCGACGGCATGATGACCGAGGTCAAGGGCGATACCATGACCACCATTAAGGGCGGGATGGTTATGATAAATTAGAAACAAACCGCAAATTCAAACATGTATATTATGGTTCTTGTCCGGCTTCGCCGGACAAGAACCATAATATTTTTTTAACGGGACAATTTTAAAAACTACCTAAAAAAGGAACAAAGCCATGTGCGGAATCGTCGGATATATCGGAAACAGGGAAGCGTACCCGGTCCTCATCGACGGATTGTCTTCGCTTGAATACCGAGGTTACGACAGCGCGGGAATCGCGCTTATCGATAAAGACGTCATGTCGGTCTATAAAACCAAGGGAAAAGTCGAAGGGCTCAAGGCCCTGGTCGAGAAAAAATCAAAAAAGGGGACACTAGGAATCGCCCATACTCGCTGGGCCACCCATGGCGGCCCATCGTCAATCAACGCGCATCCTCACGAAGATGCGCAAAGAAAAATTGCCTTGGTGCATAACGGGATTATTGAAAATTATGCCGTTCTTAAGGACCAGTTAAAAAAAGACGGCGTAACGTTCCGGTCGGAAACCGACACGGAAGTGCTTTCCCAGCTTGTGGGTAAATATTACAAAGGCGACCTTGTCGACGCCGTGGTGCAAGCGCTGGCCCAAGTTGAAGGCACTTTCGGCATCGCCGTTATCGCAAAGGACAACCCCGATATTCTTGTTGGGGCAAGAAGGGGCTCGCCGCTTGTGGTCGGACTTGGCGAAGGGGAATATTACCTCGCCTCCGACGCAAGCGCCATCGTGCGACATACCAAGCGCGTCATTTATCTAAAAGACAACAACCTCGTCAAGCTTACTCACAACTCGCACCAGGTGATGAGCCTTGACAAGAAGGTTGTCGCCTCGGAAGTCCAACAGCTTGAGTTTAATGCGGAAGCGCTTGCCAAGGGCGGCTTCGAGCATTTCATGCTCAAGGAAATTTTTGAACAGCCCGAAACCGTGAAAAACGCCATGCGCGGCAGGCTTATCGTGGAAGACGGAACCGCGCGGCTCGACGGGCTAAACCTTGTGCTTCAGGAACTTCGGCAAATCAACCGCATCATTTTCGTGGCCTGCGGCACGAGCTGGCATGCTGCGCTGGTAGGCGAATACATGATCGAGGAAATGGCCGGGGTAAGCGTTGAGGTTGAATACGCGTCGGAATTTCGCTATCGTAATCCCATTATCGATGCGCAAACCCTGGTTTTTGTTATTAGTCAATCGGGAGAGACCGCCGATACGCTTGCCGCGCTTCGTGAAGCCCAGCGCCGCGGCGCAACGGTCCTCGGTATTTGCAATGCCGTCGGGTCGTCCATCGCGCGCGACACGCACGGCGGCGTGTATTTGCATGCGGGCCCGGAAATCGGCGTTGCATCGACCAAAGCTTTTACTTCGCAGCTTACGGTCATCGCGCTTCTGACGCTGCTGCTTGGCAGGATGCGGCGAATTTCCCACGGCGACGGCGTGGCTATTGCACAAGCCCTGGAAGAAATTCCAAACCAGATGAAGAAAATATTAAAGCAGAGCGATTCAATTAAGGAAATAGCAAAAAAATATTGCCGCCATAATAATTTTTTGTATCTGGGACGATCGTATAATTTTCCGGTGGCCCTGGAAGGCGCGCTTAAGCTTAAAGAAATTTCCTACATTCATGCCGAAGGGTATCCGGCGGCGGAAATGAAGCACGGGCCTATTGCGCTTATCGATAAAGATATGCCCAGCGTGATTCTTGCGCTTAAAGACAGCATTTACGACAAGGTTATTTCGAACATGGAAGAAATAAACGCCCGCGGCGGTAAAATCATCGCCATCGCCAGCGAAGGCGACAAGGAAATCAAAAAGCATGCGCATCATGTGATTTATATTCCTCAAACAATTCCCATGCTTAGCCCTTTATTGTCGGTGATTCCGCTCCAGTTGCTCGCGTATCATATAGCCGCGCTGCGCGATTGCGAAATCGACCAGCCGCGCAATTTGGCAAAAAGCGTGACCGTTGAGTAGCAAGGCGCCCATGAAACCGGAACCTGTTTTTTCAAGCGACGCGCCCATGCCTATCGGCCCGTATTCCCAGGCCATCGCCATCGGCGATCTTATTTTTCTTTCAGGGCAAATCGCCCTGGATCCGCAAACCGGAGCAATGACGGGAAGCACGGTCGAAGAACAAACGCGCCGGATTTTCAAGAACATTCGCGCAGTAATATCGGCGCGGTCGCTGAGCCTCGCCTCCCTGGTAAAAACCACGGCGTTTTTAACGGACATGGGATCATTCGGCGCTTTCAATAAAGTTTACGAAGAAGAATTAAACGGCTGGAAGCCCGCCCGAAGCGTCGTGGAAGTTTCAGGGCTCCCTAAAAACGCGCTTGTGGAAATCGAGGCCGTGGCATGCCGCTAAAGCAGGAATACGAGGTCAAACTCGATTTGTTTGAGGGCCCGCTGGACCTTCTATTGTACCTTGTCAATAAGGCCGAAGTCGACATCATGCAAATTCCCGTGGCGCAAATAGCCGAGCAGTACATCGAATACCTCGACCTCATGCGCGAGCTCAATATCGATATCGCGGCCGAATACCTCTACATGGCCTCGACCCTCATACGGCTCAAAGCCCGCGAATTATTACCTCCGGCCGAAGGTGAGGTCATTGAGGAAGAAGAAGGCATTTACAACAAGCAGCAACTCATCGACCAACTCCTGGAATATAAAAAATATAAAGAGGCCGCGTTTTCGCTGCGGCATTTCGAGGCCGAACAAATCGGCTGTTACGCCCGGGGCGCGGCCGACCAAAACTTCATCGAGGCGCCGGTCGACAACGAATGTTTCATCGGGACCATTACGGTCTTCGACCTTCTGGAGGCCTTTAAGCGCATTCTGGGTAGGACTGTTGACGAAAAGAATTATCATATCGTCGCCGATAACGTAAAAATCGACGATCGTATCGAACATGTTTTAGGATATCTGGACCATGAAAAGGAAGTCCGGTTCGAGGACCTTTTCGGCGATGACGTCCGAAAAATAGTGTTGGTCGTGACTTTTATGGCGCTTCTGGAACTCATTAAAATGGGTGAAATATGTTTTCGGCAAGAAGAGCAATTAGGCGCGATTTTCGTTAAACGGAAAATTAAAAAAACCGTTGACCCCGCCCCGCCTGCATAAGTCGTCCATGCTCGATTATCGGGCCGCTTACTGGTCCCTGCAGATGCTGTTTTTAATTGCCCGTTGTTGGTACACCGCAACGAAGCTTTCCGCATTTTGCTCGGCGCTGCCGTAGGTCAGAAAACCCCCGAAGGTAAGCTGCAAAAAGAAATGTTTGAACCGGGCGTAGACAATGATCCCGTCGGCGGGCGAATTGTCGATGACCATGACCGAGTCCGGGTAATTGGCGGAAACGTTAAGCGCCGAGGCGCCAATGGATGATTTCTTTGCATTGAAAAGCGAATACGCGGCCGAGGATGAACCGACGTCGGCAATGACCGAGGTTACGGTCCTTTGATCGACCTGATTCATGGTTTGCGTTGCCGCTTCAGTAATAGCGCTGAAATTCGGAGTCGAGGGGCTGATGACCGCGCTTGTCCGTCCGGGCCCAAAAACCGAGAAATTCCCCGTTTGATACCAATCCGTCGCTTCGTTATCGGCCACGCGAAAGTTTCTAACCGAACAGGTCATGAGCGCCTGTAAAGAGGCCTGCGTCGTATTGTTGTTCGCGTCGGTCACCGAAACCGTGCAGAGGAAAAGGCTGTCGACGAACATCGGAACGATGGTGAAGGCCGTGGGGAGCGTATCGGAGGAGTTGATTGACGAGCCGGTAAATTGCCAGACGTATTTGACGATGCTGTCGACCGAGTCCGAGGCCGTGCAATGCAGCCACATCGTGTCTCCCCAGCCAAGCAGGGTGTCGTGGCCCACGGAAACGATCGGCTGTGAACTCACGCAATTAATCACCGCGGAGTCCGTCGTCGAATCGACCACGGAAAGTTTGCCCCCAACCAAACGCGTTAGGCCCGAATCCGTTTTGACGACGTTGACAAACACCTTTGCGGCCGCATGGGCGGGCGCCAGAATGGTCCCCGAGTATTTTCCGGTCGATGCGTCGTTCCAGGCCAACGGAAAAAGAAACGAGTCGCTTGCGCCGTCTTTCCAGGCGCTGACCGTGATAAATGCCGTATCCACGGAACGGTTAATGGACGCAAACGATCCATGGATTGATATTTTTCGGTCTCGAATTTCAACCGTGTCAAGTAATGAGTCGATGGATGTTTTGATTATTCCATGCAGGTTGCCCGATCCGGTGTCGAATACAACGGTCATAAACGAAGTGTTATGGTTAAAGGCGTTAATCGCGCCGCTGAATTTTCCGGCGCTATCGACGGAAAGCATATAATAGAGCGTATCGGGATTATTCATTTCCCAAATTGACGCTATGGCAATCGGCGATCCCGGCAAACACATGCCGCTTACGAAGGCGGACCGCAAACTTTTTTCGCTATAGAGCGTAATAGGCGGAAGCGGGCCGGTCGATATGTTGACCGGAACTTTTCGGGTCACATATCCGGTTTTTGATACGAAAATCGTGTCGCCGGGCAGCGCGGCATCTTTCTTCTTTGCAAGAGACCCTGGCTTATCGAAAAATAGCTGGGCGCCGCTCGATCCGATGCCGCGTATCCAGCGAAAGGTCGCCTTCTTGGGGCCGCAATGGACAACGGCGATATAGGCTTCGTGCGACAAATCGCCCCGGTTGTTCATGAACAGGGAAATAGCGTGAAAGCCGGCTTGGAGGACGCCCGGGTGAAGTGATCTGATCGTGCGGCCGCGAAGATCGAAAAGGGAGACGTCAATTTCCTTAGGGGAAATTAAATTGACCTTGAGGACATTTCCCTGGAAAACAAGCGATTCTTTTCCGGGGTTCTTTGCTTGAAAGCGGATAGGCACGACCCCGTCGAGCACGAAATTTCCGTTAGAGTCGGTGGTCGTGGAAAGTAGGCCAAGCCGCACGGTCGCCCCGACGACAACGGAGTCGTTTTCGTTTTGCACGCTGCCGCTGAGAGAATCGGCTATTTCCACAGGAAAAGCGGAAAATGCCAAACATAGTACCGTAAAACAAATTTTAAGGGGATTCATACCTTCAAAATTACCTGAATGCCCGGTTAAACGCAATACCGTAATTATACCCACGTGCATCATGGCTGTTCATGAGTATTCCATTGCTTTACCAGATCAGGAAAAAGTTCAACTCTTTTATGGAAATATTAGCAAGAATAAAGGTTTTTTAAGTAGCTACCTCCTCAACACCACCGCCGTCTCAATATGATGCGTATTCGGGTATAAATCGAACAGCGCGGCCTTAATAAAAGTATAACCGCATGTAGTAACCAAAAAGCCCAGGTCGCGCGCGTGGGTAGCGGGATTACATGAAACCGAAAAAATCGTTCGCGGCAGCAGCTTCGCGATCGCGTCGCGGACTTTTTGGGAAATGCCGGCCCTGGGCGGATCGATAATGAGGCAATCGATAGAAGGGAATGGAGCGCTTTTTGAAAGAAATTCTTCCACGGGTTGCGCTTGGGCGGAAAAATGGCTGATCCCGTTGTTCTCAAAATTTAGGCGCGCCAGCTTCACTTGTTTAAGAACCTCATCCACAAGAATCCCCCGAGAAAATCGCTTGCCGAGAAATACCGAAAAGAACCCCGCGCCGCCATAGAGGTCCGCGCACGATTCTCCTTCCAATACGTCAAGAGACCACGCGCCAAGCTTTTCGGAGAGATACCTGTTTCCCTGGAAAAAGCTATCGCCGGAAACCATAAATGAATGCGGACCAACGCGTATAGACGCGCCATGGCCGGTAAGATTTTGAAGCCGCGGAGACGAGGCGACGCGCCCATCGCAGCCGACAATCGCCCTGATTTGGGACGTGTCCAGCGGCAGCAATCCGATGAACCGCGGCAGCGCTTTGAAAAGGGCATTAAGCTCAGGCATGAGCAAGGTGCAGCGGGAAATCGAAATGACCTCTTGACTTTTTCTTTTGTAAAATCCCGCGCGCGCGGACCTTCCGTCGATTTTAAATTGGCATCGCCGCCGGTATTCGAATTCCGGGGAGTCGAACATTTCGCAATCGACGGTCAAATCAATTTTCCCGATACGCCGCAAGCTCTCGATGAAAATGTCCCGTTTAATCGACAATTGAGCGCCGTAGGACAAGTGGAGCCAGTCGCAGCCGCCGCAGGTCCCGAAATATTCGCACGGCGGGGCGCGGCGGCATGCGGCGGGCCCGACAATCGCCACGGGCCGGGCGCAGGCCTGACCGCCAATCGCTTTTTCGGGGACAATCCTGACAATTTCCCCGGGCGCGACGTCGGAAACGAAAACGACGCCTTCATCCGTACGGGCAAGCCCCAGGCCGCCGTGGACAAGTTTTTCAATAGTAACGAGTTGTTCCATGTTCCATCATTTAGTCTCTGTAGCTGAATTATATACGCGTCCAGCGTATATAATTCCTGCGTACAGAGACTTATCTGCTCTTAGGCAGGTTAGAAAACAATAATTTATTTCGTAAATCAAATTAGATTACCAAATCGTATTAATAATAAATCCTGCCCATGTTAGAATGTTTTTTGAACGAGGGGAAACCGCGAAAGCGCTTCCCGTAAGGGTCAAGCTATGTCAAGAGTGTTATTCAGTTTGCTTGTTTTGCTATGCTCAATGCGCGTCGTAATTGCGGACATCCATGTAACGGAGAGCACGGCGGGCCGGTTTTCATTTTCGTGGGAGATGCGCGGATTAAAGATAATCGACAGTTTAGGCAAGCCGTCGGGCCTGTCGTTTGCCGA
>Ga0182027_10009967_pt1 | contig 13564 bp, 10 predicted proteins | sample 712E1DmetaG_FD_121300 | JGI IMG/M metagenome (GOLD analysis project Ga0182027, IMG submission 121300) | Permafrost microbial communities from Stordalen Mire, Sweden - 712E1D metaG (Illumina Assembly) | ecosystem: Environmental > Terrestrial > Soil > Wetlands > Permafrost | place: Sweden...
CTGGAACCGGATCTGGAGGAGCGTCCGGCCGTGCTTCCGGCAGAGCTGGAGAGGGAGCTGAAAGGCGACCGGAAGCTGCGAAAGTGGTTCGATGGGATGAGCCCGTCGATGCGCAGAGAGATTGGCAAATGGGTGGATGAGGCGAAGGGGGCTGAAACGCGGCAGAAGCGGGCGGAGAAGATGGCGGAACGCCTGATGCAAGCGATGGAGGGGGAAGAAGATCCGCCGCCGGTGCTGAAAGCGGCCTTTCAACGCCAGCCTCGGGCACTGGAGGGATGGAAGGCTATGACGCCGACGCAACGGCGGAATCATCTGCTGGGAATCTTCTACTACGGGACAGTTGAAGCTCGGGAACGACGGGCGGCGAAGGTGATTGAGGTGGCATTGCAGGCAGCGGCCAAAGGAACACTTGTACGGGAATGAGTACTCTTTTTCTCATCTTTGCCCGTTTGGACTGGCCCGAAGGCTGATTTTGCCGTCTAATTGAAAGAGATGAGCAGCAAATCAATGTCGGCTTTATCTTCATTTTTTGTACCGGGCGCCGTTGCGGCAGCAGTTGAACAGGTTCGCCAGGAGAATCTGGCGATCTCCGCGGGGCTGAAGCGCCAGGACGCGGGGCTTTTGGACGAGTTGATCGTCCGCTACCAGCACCGGTTAATGCGCTATCTGTTGTATTTATCCGGCAACCGGGAGCAGGCCGAGGACCTTTTCCAGGAGGTCTGGATGCGGGTTCTGGTGCGGGGAGCTCAGTACAACGGACAGGCGCGGTTTGAGACCTGGCTGTTTACCATTGCCCGCAATCTGCTGATCGATCTGCGCCGGAAGCGGACGATGAGCAGTCTGGATGAGCTGTTCGAGGGCAAATCCGAGGACGACCGGCCCATGGCGTTCGAGGTTGCCGATGGCGAACCGACGCCGTTTGACCATTTTGCAAACATGGAAGACCGGGAACGGATTTCGGCCGCTTTGCTGGAGCTGGATACGCTGCATCGCGAGGTGCTGGTGTTGCGGTTTCACGAAGAGCTTTCGCTCGAAGAGATTGCGAAAGTCACGCGGGCTCCGCTTTCTACTGTTAAATCAAGACTTTACCGCGGCATGGCTATGATCAAGCCCAACTTGGAGCGCACCCAGGCGCACTTCCAGGAGGCAGTGTGAAGACCGTAGGGCTGGACACGCTCGATGGACAGGCACCCACTAAAGAGGGCTCTGGCGACGTTATGCGCCGCGACCTGCTTTCGGCGCTGGCGGGAAACCAGGCTGGACGAGACCGCGCCGTGGCCCACAAGACACGCAGGGTGGTGCTGGCCTCGCTGGGCGTGATGCAGGACCAGAAGGCCGGGCGCAAGCGGGGACTGGCGGTGGCTTTGGCCGCTCTTCTGCTGGTGGTTGTGGTGCTTGGACCGTTCTTCTGGCGGGTTGCCGACGAGCTGATCGGCGGCGAGCTAATCGGCGATACGGCCACGGAGTTCAGCCTTTGGGTGTGCATCCTTTGTCCGGCGCTGGTGGCAGCGGCGCTGGTGGCAGGGTGGATGCGCAAGAAGTCGTGAACTGAAGAAATTAAACTTGAACCGAAGTCCCGCAAAAGGCAACTTCTTCTTTCCCTTCTCCGTCCCCTATGTAAGGGTTAAGCTAGTTCCGAGCCTTAGAAAGGCCCTCCTGGGAAGGGATAGCCTATGCGCGATCCTGAATCCATCGCCGTGAACGAAGACGAACGCATGATTCCGGTGTGGTCGATTATTGTTGCCAGCGTGGCGTTTGTGCTGGTGGAGTATTACTTCTGGATGGTAGCGCCTGAACAGCGCCACCACGCACCGCCGCCGCTCGGCTTCCGCATCTACTTCAACCTTTCCTGGGGCGTGTTGATTGCGCTTTATTTCCTGATGCTGGGCTACATCAGCAAGGACTCGCCCCGGCGGGGAATGAGCGCGCGGTTCTGGATGCTGATCTGCTTCGTCATGCCGGGCGGCATCGGGGCGGTGCTTTACTTCCTGCTGCGTCAGCCGCAGGTGAGCCGCTGCCCCGCCTGCGGGACGCATGTGCAGAGCGATTTCCACTTTTGTCCGCAGTGCAACTACCAGCTTACGGCGAATTGCGGCAACTGCTTCCGGACAGTGCGCGCCACCGACCAGTACTGCACCCGCTGCGGCCATGAACTGGCCGAGGACCATATGCCTACTCGGCTGCACTTGCTGGGAGATTGACTTCGGCCTGCGGGACCACTTTGGCGACAAGAAAACGCGGGAAGGATGGGCGCCGGTTCGATCTGGATGAGGCACGGAATTTCGTTGTGAACCTCGCCCGGCATTGACCCTGCCCGATTGCCTTCCTACAATCGAAGTTCCGCATGTCTATTTCGACGCTCATCATCGACGACGAACAATTGGCCCGCGAAGAGCTGAAGTATCTGCTCGATTCGGTTGAGGACGTGGACGTTGTAGGCCAGGGCGCCAATGGTATTGAGGCCGTTGAGCTGATTGAGGAGCTTCATCCCGATCTTGTCTTCCTGGATGTGCAGATGCCTGGACTGGACGGGTTCGCCGTGATCCGGAAGCTGATGGATCGCGAAAGGCAAAAGAAGGAACTGGGGAGTGGCGGGGCGCACGGCAAAGACGTCGAGGCGCTTCCGCAGATCGTGTTTGCCACCGCCTACGACCAGTACGCCGTGCGCGCCTTCGACGTAAATGCGGTGGATTATCTGCTGAAACCATTCGACCGCAGCCGGGTGGTTGAGGCAGTAGATCGCGTGAGAGGGCGAATGGCCGGTGGCGGCGCGCCAAGCGGCACGGGTACGCAGGCGGAATCACCGATCGAGTCCCAACTCGAAGCGCTGCTGCGTTTGCTGAAGAGTCCACAGGGCGCCGATCGCACACCGCAGCCGGCCAAGCTGATTGTGCAGGCACAGAACAGGCTGCTACTGGTGAGCCAGGCGGAGATTTGCTTCGCGGCCATCGACGAAGGCGTAATCCGCATCGTCACGCGGAACTTTGAGGGGCAATCGAAGTGCCGCACGCTTGAAGAGTTGCTGGAACAGCTTGACGCGGCGCATTTTTGGCGCGCCCATCGCGGCTTTGTGGTGAACATCGACCACATACGCGAAGTGGTGCCATGGTTCAAGTCAAGCTACCAGTTGCGCATGAACGACAAGGCGCAGACGGAGATTCCGGTTAGCCGCACACAGACCAAGCGGCTAAGAGAGTTATTCAATCTGTAGGGCCTTCCCAAAACTGGCGGCGAGACGGCTTCAGTCGTATCTCTCGAAGACAATCTGCTTGCGGTGCCAGCCGTATCCGGTGAGGAGCTCGCGCACGCCGGAGACCATGAAGTTGAGGCCGCAGATGTAGGCGTAGATGTCGAAGCGGAGATCTTTGGGAGATATTGCGGGGTCGACCGCGGGCTGCGGCAGGGGCAGGCCCAGGCGCGCGGCGCGCTCTTCAACGATTTTGGAGACATGCACCTGCACATGGCCGCGCAGGCCGCTCCAGCTATCCAACGCCCGGCTGAGCGTGGGCAGATAGTGGAAGTTGGGCACGCGGGCTGCGAGAGCCTCGAATTCCTTCTGATAATAAATGTCCGTCTCATGGCGGGTGCCGTAGACAAGCCATATCTGCTTACCGTTGCTGCGGTCGGGACCGCCGGATGGAAACAGCCATTGCGTATAGGCGCGCATGGGCGCGACGCCAGTGCCGGTGGCCACCAGGATGGAGTCGGTGATTGGCTCCTGGAGGACGAAGTGGCCGTGGGGGCCGTGAATCTGAATGGTGCCGCCAACGGGCAGATCGGGCAGGTCGGCCAGGTGATTGGAAAAGAAGCCTTCCTCTACGCGATTGACGCAGAGCTCAAATCGGTTGCCGGCGGCGGCCGAGGCAATGGAGTAAGCGCGGGTCTGCATCTTGCCGTTCACGTCCTCTGCCACTGCGGAGACAAACTGGCCTGGCGCGTAAGGGAAGCTCTCCATGGCGTCGACGACAAACTCGAAGTGGTAACACTGGGCTACTTCGGAGATGCACTCTTTGCGGGCAAGCCGTGCGGTCGAAAGCTCTCGTGCCAAGGCGTTTCTCTCTTTGCAGGGAAGATCGGGCCGATCGGCGGCCCTGGCACGATTATAAGTTGCAGAGGGAGGGCGGTGTCACGCTGCGAGAATTCCTTGCGGGGCCGTAATGCGCGTAAGGGTCCAGCCTTCCCCACTGGATGCTTACGATAGATCGGTGAGCGAGAGAGACCTGTCCGCTTTTTGACGGCTGGGACTCTGGGTATTCTGGTCAGCGATCGCGCTCTAGGAGTATTTGGGCGCTCTTCGGCAGCCTCCATTGACCTGTAAGTTTTTGAAAGTACGAGTGATAGAGTCCTTGATGCGGACAGGGTCGCTGGTTCGAGTCCAGTCGTGGCAGACACTTGAATCGACTGCTCAGGCGAGTGCAGATGGCAAGTATCTGGCAAAACGAAGGCTGCCACACCCTTGAAAGGATGCGGCAGCCTGGATTCAGCCCGGAGCTATTGCACTGTAATTGTGACAGTACCCATGGCCGTCGTCGCGCCCGAAGTACCCGTAACAGTAGCGGTGTAAGTTCCAGCCGTGGTGCCGGGATTGCTTTGCGTGGTGGTGGTGGAACCACCGCCGCAGGCAATCATACCGCCGGCGAGCGTCACGAGTATCGCCAGCATTCCAAGCGCGTTCCACAAGCGACGGCGACGCGCCGGAATACCGAAGAGCAGGATGCAGGACAGGATCGCGCCGCCCGCGGTGTACCAGGGAACTCCGCGGTGTTCGGGGTAACTCAACGCCGCGCTGCTGGGCGCCGTTGTGGAGACCGTTAGGGTGGCCGTTCCGGCTGCCAAACCGGTAATACTCACCGGGCTGGTTGAACCGAAGCTCACAGTAGGCGGATACTGGGCGCCCGCTGGGCCTGTGATGGCGGCGGTCAGCGTCACGCTGCCAGTGAAGTTACCGGCAGGGGTGACTGTAATTGTGGATGTATTTCCCGTGGTTGCACCGGGAGCGACGGAGACCGCCGAACCAGTGATGGTGAAGCCGGGATTTACCGGCGTTGAGACTGTAACTGAGGCGGTGCGGATGGTTGCACTATAGTTGCTGTCTCCAGAGTAGTTGGCTGTCAGCGTGTCACTGCCCGCCGCCAGCGAACCGGCGGGGATCGTGATCTGAGCACTTCCGCTGCTCAGCGTTGTCGAAACTGAGGCGTAACTGCCGCTCGTCAGCGTCACCGAGCCGGTCGCCGTGCCGCTGACGGCAACGGTCACTGACAGTGCCTGTGCCGTCGTGATGCTGGATGCGGACGGCGTCACCGTGACGGAGGGGGATGCCTTGTTGACCGTCAATTGCACGGTGGCGACGTTTGTGTTGTAGTCGGTCATATCGGTTGGCGTGAATGTCACCGAAAGCGTCGGCGATCCAGCTCCGAGCACCGCCCCTGTAGCCGGGGTGTAAACGAACGTTCCGGCAACTCCGCCCGAACTCGCATCGAGTTGGGTTGCGCTTAGCGCTGTGCCGTATGTGATCGCCGCGGGCGTTGCCCAGGTAATCGGTGGCGTAGCCTTGCCGACCGTCAATTGCACGGTGGCGGTGGCGCTGTTGTAGGTAGTCGTGTCGTTTGGCGTGAATGTCGCCAAAAGCGTCTGCGATCCAACTCCGAGCACTGTGCCTACCTTCACCGGCACTGAAGCCAAGGTGTAGGCGAACGTTCCTTGAACTCCGCCCGAACTCGCATCGAGTTGAGTTGTGCTTAGCGCTGTGCCGTATGTGATCGCCGCGGGCGTTGCCCAGGTGATCGTTGGCGTAGTCTTGTTGTCGACTGTTAGGGTCACCGTAGCCGGGGGCGGCGTGTTGTAGTCGGCCGTATCGGTCGGCGTGAATGTCGCTGAAAGCGTCTGCGATCCAAGTGCGAGCACTGTGCCGGCTGGCGGGGTGTAGACGAAGCTTCCGGCAACTCCGCCCGAACTCGCATCGAGTTGGGTTGCGCTTAGCGCTGTGAGGTATGAGATCGGCGTAGGCGTTGCCCAGGTGATCTTTGGCGTAGCCTTGTTGACCGTCAATTGCACGGCGACGGTGGCGCTGCTGTAGTCGGTCGTATCGGTTGGCGTGAATGTCACTGAAAGCGTCTGCGATCCAGCTCCGAGCACGGCCCCTAAAGCCGGGGTGTAAGCGAAGGTCCCGGGGACTGGGGTGCTCTTGCCGGCCAAAACCGCGGATGCGGTTGCATTGAGTTGGATCGTACTCAGAGCCATTCCATAGGTGATGGCCGTAGGCGTTGCCCAGGTGATCGTTGGCGTGGCTTTGTTGATGGTCACCTTGAAGAGGACCGAGGTCGTGTTCTTAAAGGAGTCCGTCACCGTCGCGGTGAAGGCTGCATTGCCCACTATCGGTGTAGCGCCGGACAGGACGCCTGAGTTGGACAGCTTCAGGCCTACAGCCGCGAGATTGCTTTGGTCCGCCGGCGTAAGCGACCAAGTGTAACCCCAGCCCGAACCGCCCGAGGCCGCCAGCCTCTGGGTATAGGCTGTTCCGAAGACCCCAGACGGCAGAGTGGCTGCGGTGGTGATGGTCAGGGGTATGGTAACCAAAGCCTGGATGCTTAAGTTGTGGATGTAGTTTCCGGTGGAGTCGGTTCCGGTAACCTGCTCATTGTATTTTCCAGCGGCAGTGGCGGCTGGGGCGGCGATGGTGAGGGTCGCGGTAGCGGCGCCGCCGCTGGTGAGGGTAACCGAGGACGGGGAGGGAGTGCAGGTAACGCCCGGAGCCGCAGTGCAGGCAAGGCTCACCTTGCCGGCGAACCCATTCGTCGAAGATATGTAGACTGCGTCCGTCACCTTGCTGCCCGCTAATACAGAAACCGTGGGGGATTGCGGGGTCAAGTTGAAATCGGAGAGGGGATTCAAGAGGCTGATGGTGGTGGTTGACGGCTGGTAGTTTTTGTCGCCGGAGTACGTAAGAGTTATCAGGTTGGCGCCCTGACTCAACAACTCAGTGTTATACAAAAGTGTGAAAGGGGTACTGGTCCCGGTAGCGCCAGTGGATACATAGAGAGCAGGCGAACCGAACGACACGCCGGAGTCGGAAATACTCACAGTGCCAGTGGGCGGGACGGTGCCGGTCGGGCCGGAGACTGACCCAGCGATCGAGATGCTGGCCAATAGCGATGTTGTCGGGGCGCTCGCGGTTGCTGTAATGATTGTAGGCAATAGGGCGCTCGAGGCTATGGTTACGGAGATCGGCGTAGTCGGAACGGTATTGTAGTTATTATCACCGGGATAGCTGATGGTGACTGGATAGGTTCCGGCCGCGGTAGTTGCTGGAAAAACGATAGTGGCGACACCTTCCGCGGAATAGTCGGCGGTATACACGGCGGACGCCAGTTTGGCCGTGGTCGGGACGCCCGCAGGCGCGCCCGCCAGGGTAACGGTTCCGGTTGGCGGCGCGGCAGTACTTGAGGATGCGTTGGAGTTGACAACCTGAATGGTGAGCACTGTCGGCTGACCGGCAACGCCTTTCGCGGTGGCACTTCCATTAATGGTCAGCAGAACCGTCGGCGTATCCTTAACCACCGTGAAAGGGTAGGAGGCCGATGCGCCAGTGGCCGCATCTGCGGAAGATAAGGAGGCTTTGTAGCTGGAGTCGCCCGAATAGCTGGCGGAAATCGTATGGGCTCCAGACGCATACGGCTTGGTGTATTGCGCTGTCCCTGTGACATTGACTGGCGTGGTATTCACCGCAGTTCCGCTATCAAGCAACGTCACGGTGCCGGTCGGGATGGTGGGGTTGACGCAGCTCGAAGTGCAACTACTGCCTATAATCTGCGCGATAGCCTCCATCGGAGCGCCATAGGGAATCGCCGTCAAGGGGTCCGTTCTCCCGATCTCTTCAACACTTAGGGAAAGTGTGCTGCTCTCTGGAGCCACCGTAACCACTGTCTTTGCGGAGGTACTGGGCGCATTCTTGCTGTCGCCGCCGTATTGACCCCAGATGTCATAGGTGCCACCCGGAAGACCGATGACGGAGTTCGACGAGAAGGCGCCTTTCGTCAAGCTGAAAAATGTGAGTCCTTGCTGCAAAGGCGTTGGGCTGTCTGTCATCAAGGCAACATCGCCGGTCGGTGTGCCGCTTGTGGCTGTAACTGACCCGCTGATGGTGATTGGCGTTCCGTGGGTGAATGAAGTGGAAGACGGAGTCAAAGTCGTCGTGGTGGCGGCAAATTTCACATTGGGCCAGTCGCCGACCAGAACGTTGGCGTCGATGGAGCCCAACCCGGTGGCGAGGTTGTATCCAGCCGCGGCATTGTAGGCGGGCGTGGTCCCGGTGCCCAGTTCGCCTTCCGTCGTCGAGCCATAGTAGGGGTCGACTACGGTATAGGGATTGGATACTGCGATGCAATCCAGGCGAGGATAAGAAATCCCGCCGTAGGTGACCGTTGTCATGTTGCACGGTTGCGAATTGGTGCCGACAGTTACGTCGTGGAAGGCCGCCGGGTACTGCGTCTTGAGTGCGTATAACGTGTGATCGGCTTGCCCCTGGGCGCCATATTTTTGGTTGACCAGGGCCATCACGCCGGCAAAGGCCGACGACGCCACGGAGGTGCCGCCCACGGCCGTGACTTGAACGGGGGTGCCTGCAGCTACAGGCTGGCAGTCGCCGTCATTGGCGCAGGCGGGATAATAGGAGTAGTTCTGGCCGTCGGAAGCGAATAAGGAAACGTCGGGAATATCGCGAACCGAGTCCTTGGGGACGCCGGCGCCAGCCTGCCAGGCGGGCTTGGCATATCCGCCGCTGCATGTAGCCCAGCCGTTCCCGCTTGCACCCGTTCCGGTGCCTGAGGAGCAACTGCTCGCTCCCCCGCTTCCACCCCTCACTTGTGAGTATCCATTGGGGTCGGTGTTTATGTTAAACCCATATTGGCTGTCGTTCCATGGCTGCTCGGAGATATATCCGTACAGGGAAGCCACAGAAGGCGAGGTTGTATTGGCATTGTTCCAGTATTGCGCGAGCTCGGCTTGCGTCGCATTCGCGTAGAAGGAGTAATAGAAATCGGTGCCGCCGACCGCAACGTTGTACGGTGTGGACGCCATGCCGTTGACGCCCAGACCGCTGACCGCGTATTCGCCAGCCACGCAGCCCGATGAGCCGGTATCTCCAGCGGCAACCACGACCGTAATTCCCTGGGCGGCAGCTTGCTCCCAAAGGTTGTTAAAAAATGTATTGGTTGCGCCGAGATATTGTTCGCATTCCCCAAAGGGAAAGCTGATCACAGGAGCGATGTTGCTGTACACCGCACGTTCGGCGGCAAGATACAATCCCGATTCGGCGCTTGTGTCTTGGGCGATGACCAGATAGATCGTCGCGTTTGGCGCTACGGCTCCGGACCACTCGACATCCAGATAGGCTTCAGTGGTATCGCCATTGGGACCCGCATTGTTGATGCCCCCGATCCCCGGGTCGTTGCCGTCGATAATTATTTGCGGAGGATTCAACGACAGGCCAAAAGTCGAACGAAATAGATTTACCAACCTGACGTCAATATTGGAATCATTAATGACGGCGACGCTCTGGCCAGTCCCGGTGACTCCGGACCCATAGAGCGGGTTCAGGTCGTACTGTACAGCAAGGTCTGCCGGGGCCACCAGAAGACTGTAGGGACTTCCATTCGTCCACTCAGCCTTTGCCTGGTGCGTCGCTGGCTGGTAGGAGGCCTTGCCCGGTGAAACAGCATCGCTCTTCGCCGGGAAATTGTTGAGTGAGACGAATCCTCCAACAACCGGCGCAAGCGCCGCGGGTATGTCAGGGTTCGCGGCGTTGGCGTAGTGGGTTTTCCCGTTGACCTGATAACGGTGGATTGCGGCATGGAAGGCGTCGCGGAACTGGCCTGCGTTGCCGGTGAACTCGATTGTCTGTCTGCCGGGATTGACTTGCTTGACGGCGAAGCCCTTCGACTGAAGCCATGACTCGACGGTGGCAATATCCTGGTCCGAGGGTCCGAACTGGCTGCCAAACTGGTCCGGCGTAAGCCATTTGTGATAGTTCGCGCTGCCCGGCATGTGCATATCCTGGAGCAGTTGACGCAGAGCCTTTTCCTGGCTGTCGCTTCGCTGCAGAACCATGTGGATTCGACCCAGAGGAAGGCTCTCGGGCGCCTCACCACGATCGTTGGCCGCGTTGGCCAGCGGATGTACCGTGCCTTTTAAGGCAACGCGAGCGCTCTCATCGATCGGTTGCGTCACTCTGCTTGCAACAGTCACCTGCTCTGGCGCCGCGGGGTTCTGGCCCAAAGCCTGGACACTGCTCAGAGAGGTTAAGGTAACAATTGCGCAAAACGAAGCGAAAAGACTGCGTACACTCATCGATGTCATGGTCATCCTTTTGGGAAATACCAACGTGCTGCTGGTTGTGTCTTTCTGGAGTTTCAAATCCGCTTTCACCGCTAAATTCAATGTTCAGCCGCTTACACCGCTGGGGCTGCTTCTTGAATTTGTTTCGATCCTACAACCTGGGCAAGCATCACTCGCTGCCTATTCCACAAGACGCTCTGTTTTGCCTGATCTTTCGAGCAATTCTCACAGAGCCTTCATTAACTGCTCTCCAGTATCCAAGCTCTTTGAGCTTGGCAGCCGCGTCAATACCGCTTTCTGGGGAACAGCCTCAGTATGCCCTTTTATGATCCCGAACAGACGCCGTGAAACGTAACCTAAACGCTACTAATGCGGTTGCAATCCGAGCAATGGCAGTTCTGTGCTAGAGATCTATAGCGAAGGTAACAACTGGCATGGTACTGAGGGTGCAGACCTCCAAGCCAGGAAGAGATATGCAGATGAGGCCGAATCCCCCTATATATTAGTCCTGCTGAACCCCAATCAGACAAATAGTGGAAAACATCGTCCAGAGGTCTTGCACACTATTAAGGGTCTGCGTTTTTAAGTGGCCCTGGAGCAGTTCCGCAAATTGCCTGCTCACTTCGGCATCGCGCAGGGCGGAATTTTCTCCAGGAGGATGCCACAGGACGGATAACCTGGTTCATCCTCCGCACTCCTGCGTCGACCTTATCTCAATGTTTTGAGACCCACTTCAGCTATTGCCGTAGACCGGGATCGACGCCCCATGAATTGTCGTGGCCATGTCGCTGCACAAAAACAGGATGACTTGTGCGATGTCCTGGGGCTTTGGCCACGCAGCAAAGTCGGCGTTGGGCATTGCCCTCCGATTCGGCAATGTGTCAATGATGCTTGGCAGGATGGAATTCACTCGTACACCGGTTCCCTTTGTGTCCGCGGCGAGTGAATCTATGAGCGCCACCGCGGCGGCCTTGGACGCGGCATAGGCGGCCGCGCCCGCTCCGTGATCGAATGCAGCTTTTGCCGCGACGTTGACGATGGATCCACGCCCCTGCTTGAGCATTGCCGGCAAGACTGCGCGCGCCAATATGAAACCCGAACGCAGGTTGAGGCTGAGCATTGCGTCGAGAATCCTGGTTTCCAGGTCCCAGAGCTTTATGCCGCCCGCGTAGCCACCGACAGTATTGACAACGGAGTCGAGCTGACCGTGTCGCGAGAGTACGCCGGCGACGAACTCAGCCACGGCGGCCTCGTCGGTAATGTCGACGATCTGTCCATAGAGCGCTGGGGCGGCCGGACCTGCGGCGGCTTTCAAGGCGGCAAACTCCTCCTCTTTGCGATAGGAGACGACCACCTTGGCGCCCTCGCGCAAGAACGCGAGGCTCACATCGCGGCCCAAGCCGCCGGTACCGCCTGCTACAAGCACTACTTTGCCTGAGAAGCCGATGTTCATCTCGCCTCCGCCTCCAGTCGAAGTGTTGTTGGCTTTCGGGATCAATGCTCTTTGATTCCAGCAGCCGCTTGCCGGAGAGTGCCGACGTTTAGCTCCGCTTGTGGAAAGATATTAGCAGTTCGCCGTTGATTTTAATTTGAGATGGAGATTCAGCCCAAGGCACTGACCGCAACAAACTTAACGCGGAGACGCAAAAATTCACGATGAAGGTAAGGGCGCGATTCGAATTCTTCGCGCAATTGCTTCGATCGGGGAGATAGGCACGATGCTGAACACAGACAAGGGGATCGACGAGATCCCCAGCAACCATTCGGTGGACGAAACGATTGCAAAGCTCAAGGGAATTCTCGAAAGCAAGGGGGCGACTCTGTTTGCCGTGATCGACCACAGCGGAGAAGGCGGAGAAGGCAGGGCTGAAGATTCCGGCTACCGAGTTGCCGATCATGCTCGCTGCGCCCAGCGCCGCGATTGATCTCCCCCTGAAGATTCTGGTGAGGCAAGCCGGAAACGGGAAAGTCTGGATGGCTTACAACTGCACTGCCTATTTGCAGCAGCGCCACGGCTTTCCACTGGAACTGACACCGAACATTGCGGCCGTGGAAGCAATGGCAGCCAAGGCTGGTGAGTAACTGCGCGCAGCTAAAGCTCGATCAGCGGCCTGGGCAGGCGGGTGCGGGCACGATCGAGAAACAGCCTCATGCGCAGCGCTTCTGCACGCTGTATGGCTACCAGGCGCATTTGTCTGCGAATATGATCGCCGTCTAAAAGCTGCGCCACGAGCGATTCATCGCTTTGGGCATCTCGCTCCAGCCGCGCGATCCGTTCTTCGACGGTGCGCTGAAACCGGGGGCTGATTTCGTAGCTTTCATTAACAGCGCAGTTGGTAATCATGGCGGGCTCCTCGGTGCTGAGTGTGTTGTGTGGAAAAACTTTGCGGAATGGCCTTAAGTTTTTCCTACTGTTGCCGATATTAAAGAAGACCAATGAAATGCGCCAGATTACCGGGTATCGGGACTTAGGTAACTGAGTGTATGAATACAAAACAGGGACGAACCTTTTAACACCCGCATTTATAAGAAGTAGAATTGGGCGCCGGCGCCACCGGTGTTTTCAAGACAGTGAATGCGCGGCTTGGTTTTGAAGGGGAGTTTCTTCCTGATTTGCGTAAACACTTCCAGGCTGGACATTCTATTTGCAGGCGGATCGCCCTGAGAGACAGATAAGCTAATTCTGTGGCGCCAGTGCGTAGTATCCCTTGCGCACCTGTACCTTCAACCCATCCCCATTGCACTGCACAGCGATCCGGCGAAAGCTTCCGTCGAGCTTGGTATTACTGGGTGTATAGCTGGCCACGTACTGGGTGCGCAGTTCATCTTCGATCTGCTGGAATGCTGCTTCCAGCTTTTTGCCATTGTTGCCCACGTCGATCAGCCGGCCGCCGGTCTCATCCGAAATCCTCCTTGCCGCCGAATAGCCACTATAGCCCATGTTGAACCCGCCATAGAAACCGCGGTCGGCAATCAGAATCACATAGATAATTACGTTGGACTTTTGCGCCGCGGCGATCGCTTCGCCAATCTTGGTGCGGCTGCCCTCGTCTTCGCCGTCGGTAAGAATGATCATCGCCTTGCGGCCGCTCTCCTGGTTCAGCTTTTCATTGGCGGCGAGGTTGATCGCGTCGTAGAGCAGCGTTCCCTTGGGAGCTCCGATGGTGGGAATGGTTCCCCCGCCGGCTCCGGGAATGCCGTATCCGCCATTGCCGCCCGCGGTGTTGATCTC
>Ga0182027_10009968_pt1 | contig 13564 bp, 13 predicted proteins | sample 712E1DmetaG_FD_121300 | JGI IMG/M metagenome (GOLD analysis project Ga0182027, IMG submission 121300) | Permafrost microbial communities from Stordalen Mire, Sweden - 712E1D metaG (Illumina Assembly) | ecosystem: Environmental > Terrestrial > Soil > Wetlands > Permafrost | place: Sweden...
CTCGCGGGCGTCGCAAGAAACGGGTCGCCATAGTAGTTGTTGGTAAAGAAGCGGCCGTGGATCGTAGTCGTGGAGACCGTCTGGACCGGCGTAATCCAGATGGCCGTAGCTGTGTTGGAGGACAACGAGCTGTCCGCACCGGTCCCGCTCGCCTGCACCGTGTCGGTTCCTGCATGGACGCCGGTGTAGGTGAAGGTGACGGTGCCGTCGGCGCCGGTGGTCAGATTGTGCGAGGTGGCATTGGGGCCGACGACCGAGAGGACGATCGGTAGGTTGGCCATTGGCGCGCCGCCCTGATCGAGTGCCTTGACCGTGAGAGTCAAGGTGGCGCCGACCGGCAGCGGTCCCGATTGGGGCGGGCTCAGGGTCAGGGTCGTCAGACGATGGGCCTGCGTGACCGATGTCGTGGCCTGCGAACTGACCGGGCCATATGAGTTGCCATTGGCGTCGGTCCAGCGCAGCGACGCCGTGTCCGTCAGGTTGCCGGCAGGCTGACCCACCGGAACGGTGTAGGTAGCCGATGCGGTGGCCTTGTCGCCAGGGGCAAGCGAGGCCGGTGTGCCGGTCGTGGGGATGACGGTCCCGCCGGGAAGCGAGTCGGTGAGGGTCAGGCTCGCCGCGGGCGCGGACCCGGCGTTGGCCAGAGCGAGGCTATAGGTCGCGCTCTTGCCGGCATCAATCGTGGCCGGACCGGTCTTGGCAACCGAGGCGATCGGCAGGTGCTCGGTCGTTAGGACCGGGCCCGCCGGCCCGGCGGATGATCCGGCACTGCCCGCCTTTGCGGTCGCCTCGGCGCTCAGAGTCTGGCCATCGAGGCTGGCCAGGCGGGTCATGTAGGCGGCGTCTGTCTCGGACGCACCCTTGGCAGCTGGGACGGGGACGGCGTACGTGGTCGTGGCGGTGGCAGAGGAGCCGAGGGCGATAGAGGCGAGGCTCGGGACCGTCGACTTGTCGATCGTCTTGGTCGTGCCATCGGGCAGGGTGATTGTGACGGTCACATTCGATGCCGCACCGCTCGTGTCGGCGGCATCGAAGGCGCTGCAGAAGTCGACGTCGATCTGATCGGGCTGGCCGTTGCCCTGCTGGACCCGCGGCGTCGGCTCGGCGTGGAAGCTGTTGCGGATGCGGGTGACCTGGGCAGGATCGCGCAGGAAGGCGAGCTGGGCGGTCGTAAGCGGGATCGAGGCGCTGTATTGCCAGGTGGCGGTTGCGCCGGGGGCGAGAACGGTACCGAGGATCTGATCGGTGGCAGAGGCCACTGGGTATGTCACGCCGTCCGCAGAGACGGGAGTCGCAGCCAGGGTCATGCCCGAGGCGATCGGGGCTGCGCTGACCGGCGTGTACCCGGGTTGGGCGGCTGCAGTCCCCACGAAGGCCGGCCACTGGCTCGTGTCCTTGCCGCTGTTGGTGCCGCCCGCGCCGCAGTGGGCCTTGTTGTTGGTACTGATGGCGTCCCAGTAGGAGGCGACCGTGGCGGTGGTGGCGTTGGTGTTGGACGCCACAAGGGTGCCAGTGAGTGTGAGTGTGGCCCCTGTGTTGGCGACTACTCCGGTGTAGGTGAGGACGTCACCGGGGATCGCGTTGGGCTTGTTCACAGCCAGCGTGAGGGTGATCTGCGGGCTGACCGCAACCGATGCGACGGTCTTGTCTAGATGCAGGTTGGCGTTGCCATTGCCGTTGCCGGCGCGGGCGACACCGGAGGGCAGCACGCCGGCAACGAGCACCAAGAGGCTCGCGACCGTGATCGCACGCGAGCTAAGAAGACGGAACGGCAAAGAACCCATGCGACTCATCGAGCCTCCTCTGTCGCCTCCGCGACGGTGGCGACCCAACCGCGAGCGCTTCCAATGCCCGGCACCCACGGCTCCTACGTCGTTCGCATTAGCCGAACGCGCGTCACCCTACCAGCTATTCGGGGTGAATACAGCACGATTCAACAACGGAGCTACTGTCGCGAAGACCTTCGGCCCGGTCATCGCCCACAGATCTTCGGTGCGAGCAAGAACCGGAACGGAGCGGACGGCACCCATCAAGGCGCCCTAGGCGTTCTGAAGTGCGGCTTGCGGCCTTCGGCCGCTGCCGCCCCGCGATCGATGAGGCGTTGACACGGGAGAACGGGCTCCCGCTCTGAAGCCGCTGGCGAGTCAACCCGCATGGGCGGGGCTGAAATGCGTGGTCTTTGGTTGGTGGTCGTCGCGGGACTGGAGGTAAGCCTTCTGGTCGGCTGGGCATGCGCACGGCGGGCACTGAGCCCGCCCGATGGACGTCGAGGATGGCTTTGCAGACCGAACTGCTCGCGACAACCGAATCGGGACATTCAGGTCGGGCGGTTCAGGATGAAGCCGAGCGACAGGTGCCGCAGGCTTCGCCCCTGACAGCGGAGCCAGGGGATCGCGAGCGTGGAATCGGCGACCGGAGGACTTCTTATTAGAACGGGTGTTCATGGTCGGGCGAGAGGATTAGAGCCGACACACCGGACGCGTCGAGGGCAGCCCTTATCGCCTGGTGATACTCGCGCCACGACTCCCAGACGGAGCCCGCCCACCTTCGGACCCGCGTGTCATGATCCTCGAGGCTCATTGCGTCCGTGGCGGAGAGGACGGTCAGGTCGCCCGGACCACGAGCCCGGCGGATGACCGGGAACTCCATCTGGCGAGCGAGTATGGCCCGAAGCACCTCTGGTGAGCGTGTCGGCGATGCCTCTCGCTCGGTGACGGCACACAGGCTCACGAGGTGGACGAACACGGACTGACGGTCGCGCCGATCCAAGCCGTTGCCCGGGTGCTGGGCCATGTAGCTGTCAACGACCAGGTTGTTCGCCTCCGACCCGGGGAACCGCAGCATCTCGTCGGCACGCAGAGCACTGAATGCCGCCCAGCAGCCGGGGGCGCTAGGCACGTAGGCGTGCGTAGGTCCTTCGATATCCGGCACGACGGCACCGCATTGCGGGCACGAGACCTCGGCAGTCATCTGCGGATAATGCCTCAGGACTCGCGCAAGCTCCTCGGGCTAGAGATGTGACCTAGCTGGCACGGAATGGTGGACGCGGCCGGCTGGATGACGGCCGGCGCGTCTTCCTCTACCGAGGCAGCAGCCGCAGCGTTGACTTGACGGCCTCCACCGAGATGACGGTGCCGACGATCGAAGGGCCGTAGCGGTCGTATTTCCAGTGATAGGCGGCGGTGACTGCGTGGGCGACGTCCGAACCCGGCTGCTCGAAGGCGACGTCACGCTCGACACCGGCCGCACGGATGCGGCCTCCGCCCGATTTCAGCGCCCGCTGGAACCATCCGTTGTTCCAGCCATATGCGGATCGGACGTAGAGACAGTCGGCCGCCGCAACGACCCAAATGGTCACGTATGGCCGGTAGCTTCCGTCCGGCCGCCGCGACGTAAGCTCGATCTCGGTCGCGCGGGAGACGTGCGCCAACTCATCGGGGGTCCAGCCGCTCGGGTCCATCTCTCTCCTCTCGTCTAGAGTCCGGTTCGAGCCTCAAGGGCCTCTGGATAGCGGGCGCCCTGGATCTGGATCCTGGCTGCCGCCTCTTCGATCTCCCGGAGGTCTTCGGTCGTCAGCTCGACCGCGGTCGCGCCGACGTTCTCCTCGATCCGCGCCAACTTCGTAGTGCCTGGGATCGGCACTATCCACGGCTTCTGAGCGAGCAGCCAGGCAAGGGCGATCTGGGCTGGAGTGGCCGCTTTACGCTCCGCTATGGAGCGAAGCAATTCGACGATGCCCTGGTTCGCCTTGCGGGCTTCGGCCGAGAACCTGGGCACGATGTTGCGGAAGTCGTTCGGCGTAAAGGTTGTCTTTTCGTCGAGGGCGCCCGTCAGGAAGCCCTTGCCGAGCGGGCTGAATGGGACGAGCCCGATGCCGAGCTCCTCGAGGGTCGGCAGGAGCGCGTCCTCGGGACGCCGCCACCACAGCGAGTACTCGCTCTGGACCGCCGTGATCGGCTGGACCGCGTGTGCCTGCCGGATGGTCGCGACGCCGGCTTCGGAGAGCCCGAAGTGCCGGACCTTGCCCGCGGCGATCAAGTCCTTCACGGTTCCCGCCACGTCTTCAATCGGCACGTTCGGGTCGACGCGGTGCTGGTAGAAGAGGTCGATGCGATCTGTTCGAAGGCGCCGAAGCGAACCTTCGAGGCTCTCGCGGATCGTTTCGGGCCGGCTGTCCTGGACCTGCTGGCCGGTGGCGTCGACCCCGAGGCCGAACTTGGTCGCGATTACCACCCGGTTGCGAACCGGAGCCAGCGCCTCGCCGATGAGCTCCTCGTTCACGAACGGGCCGTACACCTGCGCCGTGTCGAAGAACGTCACGCCTCGATCCACCGCGGCTCGCAGCACCGGGATCATGTCGGCCTTGTCGGGGATCACGCCGTAGCTCTGGCTCATGCCCATGCAACCGAGGCCGACCGCGGAGACTTCGAGACCCTGTCCGAGGATTCGCTTCTTCATCTTTCGTTCTCCTTAGTGGCCGGTCATGTCGAGCGCCGCCTGCGGCAGCCTGGCGCCCTGGAGGTCGATCTTGGCGGCGGCCTCGTCGATCTCGCGCAATTCCTCGGCGGCGAGGGCGACATCCACCGAGCCGAGGTTCTCCTCCAGCCGGGTCAGCTTGGTCGTGCCGGGGATCGGCACGACCCATAGCTTCTGGGCGAGCAGCCAGGCCAGGGCGACCTGCGCTGGAGCTATGTCCTTGCGGACGGCGACCGACCGGATGAGATCCACGAGAGCCACGTTCGCCTGCATCGCATCCGGCGAGAAGCGCGGCACACACGCCCGGAAGTCGCTGCTGTCGAACTTGGTCGTCTGGTCGATCTTGCCGGTGAGGAAACCGGCGCCGAGCGGGCTGAACGGTACGAAGCCAATCCCCAGCTCCGCGAGGGTCGGCAGCAGCTCCTTCTCGGGTTCGCGCCACCACAGCGAGTACTCGCTCTGGACCGCGGTCACCGGCTGGACGGCATGGGCGCGGCGGATGGTCGTGGGCGCAGCCTCCGACATGCCGAAGTGCCGGACCTTGCCCTCGGCGATCAGATCTCGGACCGTCCCGGCCACGTCCTCGATCGGGACTTCCGGGTCGACGCGGTGCTGGTAGAGCAGATCGATGTGGTCGGTCCCGAGGCGGCGCAGCGACCCCTCGGCGGCGGCTCGAATGTGGGCCGGCTTGCTGTTCACGCCGGGGCCGCGCTGCCCGGTCGCGGGGTCGATGTCGAAGCCAAACTTGGTTGCAATCACGACCCGGTCGCGCACCGGCGCTAACGCCTCGCCGACCAGCTCCTCGTTGACCAGGGGTCCGTATGCCTCGGCTGTGTCGAAGAGGGTGACGCCACGATCCACGGCCGCCCGGATAAGGCTGATCATCTGACTACGATCGACCGAGGCACCGTACACACCTGTCATGCCCATGCAGCCCAGACCGAGCGCCGAAACCTGCAGGCCCTGTCCGAGCGTTCGCGTTTGCATCGTGTTGTCCTCCGTCGGTTCGTGGCCGGACGAGCAATTGGCTCCTTGTTCCCCGTAATCCAACCACTTACCGTCGCGGCCAGGGAGACCGTGCTGAGAGGGATACTGGCAGTACCTCCCATGTCCGAACTCACCGGCGTACCGTGAGCGCGAAATGAGCAACGCAGACGAAACGCCTGCCCGCCAGGCCATCCGGGAGTTCTTAACATCGAGGCGAGCGAAAGTCGGCCCGCGGGAGGCCGGCCTTCCCGTCTACGGCGCCAATCGTCGGGTCTCCGGGCTTCGGCGCGAAGAAGTCGCCATGCTCGCGGGCATCAGCGCCGAGTACTACACGCGCCTCGAGCGAGGCAACGTTCGAGGGGTGTCGGAGGAGGTTCTCGACGGGATAGTCCGGGCCCTTCACCTCGATGAGGCCGAGCGCGAGCACCTCTTCGACCTAGTCAGGGTCGCGAGCGCCGGCGCCGGGCGACCAGTCCGGCGCAGTCCGGCGGCCGAGCGCGTTCGCCCGAGCGTGAAGCGGATCGTGGACGCAATGGCAAATATCCCGGCCTTCGTTCGGAACCGGCGTCTCGACATCCTGCACGCAAACCCGCTTGCCGAAGCCCTCTACTCCGAGCTGTATCGCTCGCCCATTCGGCCCGTGAACTCGGTCCGTTTCGCCTTCCTCGATCCGCGGGCCAAGCAGTTTTACGGCGACTGGGAGACGAGCGCGCACGACATGGTCGCCGCGCTAAGAAGTGAGGCCGGACGCAGTCCGTTCGACCGTTCGCTCACGGATCTCGTCGGCGAGCTGTCCACCCGCAGTGAGGAGTTCCGGGTGCTCTGGGCCGGACACGACGTTCGGTTCCATCGCTCTGGCGTCAAGACGCTTCACCATCCTTTGGTGGGCGATCTAACCCTCGCCTATGAGGTTCTCGAGCTGCCGGGCGACTCCGGCCAGGAGCTTGTTACCTACTCGGCCGAACCCCGCAGTCAGACCGAGCGCTCGCTCGCCCAGTTGGCCGGCTGGGCCTCGACGCGAGACAGGTTCGCTTCCGTTGAAGCTGTCGAAGACCGCTGACCGGTAGGGGAGGACGCTGGTGCTGGCGACATGTGAATCTATGTCGCCATGGGTTTCGTCCTCGGACTCTGATCGGGTTCGACGCCCGGCTCGCGATCAGCCTTCCGTCAGCCAGAGCGCGATGTCGCCCGCGGACGGGATACGCCCATAGCTCCGGATTACGCCATCGATGATGAGGCCCGGCGTCGAGAGGATGCCGTGCGCCGCGATCTCACGATAGTCGGTGACCTTCACGATCTCGGCCTCGACACCCGCCATCATCACGGCTTCTCTGGCGTTGGCTTCGACTCGCTTGCAGTTGTCGCAGCCGGGACCAAGGACTTCGATCTTACGCATCAGATAGCTCTTTCTTTGTCGGCGGTCTGACGTCAGGCCGGCCGTATCCGCTCCATCACAGCGCCAAGGCGCAGTCGGTATTGCTCGAGAACCGCCGGCTCGCAGTCGGCCAGTGGGCGGACGGCGACCAGGTCCATGACCTCGGCCGGCGCCAGAGTCGAATTCATGGACTCGACCGCGCCGAGTGCCATCTGTTCGACCGCGGTCGACGCCGCCTCTCTGACAGGCCGAACGAGCGGGCCAGATCGCGCAACTCGTAGAGCTGGAACCAGAGGTACGTCGGACCCATCGCGGCGGTGATTGCGTAAGCCTCCAGGGACGCTTCCTCCACGACCGGGCATGCGCCAAGCGGCGATAGTAGGTCGAGGACGGTGTCGCGTTCCGAGTCGCCGAGCGCCGGACCGAACGCCACCGGGTTGAAGCCCGAACCAACGACCGAAGGTGCGTTGGGGATGCCTCTGGCGATCCGGTCGAACCCGCCGAGAAGGCTCGTGAGACGGACGATCGTCACCTTCGGCGCCAACGAAACAACGATGGCGTTCGTCCTCAGCGAACTCGCGAGGCTCGGCAGCGAGTCGGCAAAGGCGGGCGGGTGGAGTTCCCAGGAAGACGAGCTGCTCGCCCGCGGCCGCGCAGTTGTCGCCGAGGCAGACATCGATCGAGGGAAAGTGCAACTTCAGCGCGAGAAGGCTTACCTCGTTGGGGTCGCTGACAGCGACCCGGGCCGGCATTGCGTCGGCTCGCTGCCAGCCCTCGAGCATGATCCGGGCGACACGTCCGCCTCCGACGAAACCTACGGACTCGATCGACATGTAGTGCCTCCCTCTGGGTGTGGTTCTTGGGTCCGAGTGGGCGCGCCGCGAGATCAACTCACTAGGACGTTGAACAGGTAGCCGACGCCGAGGATGCCGGTCGTCACTACGGTCGCGAAGACGGCGATGAGCTGCCAGCGGATGACGCGGCGCAGGATGATGAACTCCGGCAGGCTGATGGCGGTGATCGACATCATGAAAGCGAGGGTGGTGCCCAACGGCATGCCCTTGCCCAGGAGAGCCTGCACGATCGGGATGGTGCCGGCGGCATTCGAGTAGAGCGGGATCGCGATTAACACCACGAGCGGCACGGCCAGCGGGTTGGAGCGCCCTCCGATGGCGGCCACGAGCTCCGTCGGGGCATATCCGTGGATCAAGGCGCCGATACCGATCCCGACAAGCAGATAGGGCGTGATCTTGCGGACGAGGTCCTTCGTGTAGCGCCAGGCGTCGCCGAGGCGCTGCTCTGCCGTGAGCTTGAATTCGATGCTCGGGCCTGCTGTGCCTTGCATCGGCCAGACATAGTCCTCGACGTAGCGTTCGAGTCCGAGGCGGCCGATGACCAGACCACCGACGATCGCGACCACGAGTCCGCAGGCCATGTAGAGAAGCGCGATCCACGGTCCGAACAGGCCCCAGAGAAGGACGAGCGCGACCTCGTTGACCATCGGCGAGCTGATCAGGAAGGCAAACGTCACCCCGAGCGGGACGCCGGCCTCAATGAAACCGATGAAGAGCGGCACTGCCGAGCACGAGCAGAACGGCGTGACGATGCCGAAGGACGCGGCGGTCACGGTGCCGGCCATCAGCCCACGCCCGACAAGGGCGGAGCGGACGCGTTCGGGCGAGAAGAACCCGCGAATCAGGGTCACGACCGTCACGATGCCGAGCAGGAGCAGCAGAACCTTGGGGACGTCGAGCAGGAAGAAGGCGACCGCCTCGCCGAGTTGTGAGCCGTGCTCGAGGGCGCAGCAGATCGAAGCTGACCCAACCGGCGAGTGGGGCCTCCGCGAGCCAGGCGACGAGCCAGGCAGATACAGCCAACGCCAACAGCAACGGCAATGGCAGATGCGGCAAGCGGCGCCGGGTGAGCGCTAGCGTCGTGATTCCGACTTGGCCAGCAGATCGAAGAGTTGCGCCAGAGCCTTCGCGCAAGCTGCCTCGTCGCGCTCGTAGTAGACGCGGCGCGCGTCGGCCTCAATCAGTGTCCGCCTGATCAAGCCCGCATCGCGAAGGCGCGCGAGGTGCATCGACAGGTTGTTCTGGCGCTCGTGAAGAGCGGCGGAGATTTCGCACACGCAATGCGGTCCATCACGCAGCATCGCGAGAACAGCGGACCTGGTCGGATCGGCAAGGAGGGCTGCCGCCGAGACTGCTGCCGTCACATCCGGGGCGGCGAGGTCGAGTCTCAGGCAGGGAGCCTCAGAGAGGTCGAGCGACGTCGGCAGCATGGTGGCTGCGGCTGGACTGTTCGTCATCGGTTCCGTCGATCCTCGGCCTGTCGCCCGGCACTCACTGAATGTGGCCGGATCGTTTCAGTCCAAACTGTCTCAATGTGGACTGATACAACACAGGGACGTGAGACCCTTCTTCAGGAGCCGGATGGCCCCCAGTGCGCCGGGACTGGCTCTTGTCGGGCCTTTCGGGCGAGTTCAACGAACGGGCGCAGCCTTGTCGCCACTTCGGTCCGTGTTCGCCGGAAAGCCTCGAGCTTGGCCTCGTCCGTTCCCTGCACTTCAGCCGGATCATCGAGACCCCAGTGCAGCGAGTTGTGCTCGCCGGGGAAGACGGGACAGCTCTTTCGGGCCCGATCGCAAACCGTGATCACGTAGTCGAACTGCTGGCCGACAAACTGTGTCACGGGCTTGCTGACCGAGTGGGACCAGTCGAGCCCGAGCTCACCCAGGACAGCAACCGTCTGCTCATTCACGGGACCGGGCTCCGTACCGGCCGAGAAGACGGTGAAGTCCGAACCACCGAACTCGTTGAGCAGCGCCTCGGCGATCTGACTGCGAGCGGAGTTGCCGGTGCAGACGAAGAGGACGCGGATTGGATCGGCCGCCATGACTCGGGCGGTTTTCCGGGCTCGGCCGGCCGCCTCGATCGTGGTCTCGAGGTCCGTCAACTCCGCGTCCAGCCGATCGAGATCGGATCGCTGGCGTTCGATCGCGGCTCGCTGGCCGCTGATGAGCGGCACGAGATCCCGATCAATCTCACCGTGTTCCATACACAGGGTAGCAATCCTTCCCGCATCGGCCGGTGCCAGACCCAGGCGCCGCAATGCGACGACCAGTCGCAAGCGCGCCAGATCGGCGTCGGTGTATTCGCGGTAGCCGTTGGCGAGCCGGCGCCCCGCCGGGAGAACCCCGACCTCCTCGTAGAAGCGGACCGCCGATGTGGCGACTCCGGCGCGCTTGGCGAGTTCGGCGATCTTCATGGCTGCACGCTACACCTTCGACGGGTTTGAAGGTCAAGACTCCGCCGAAGGTATTGACATTCAAGGAACTTGAAGGTCTAGCCTCCGCTCAGATGGTTCCAGGCGAACCCACCAAGGAGCTACTGAAATGACCTCTCAAGACACCAAGACACTGAACTTGGGCCACTTCGCGCTCACCACGGATCAGCGCGTGCAGATCCGCCAGTCCGCGGTGGCGCTGGAGCGGCGCTGGCACGGCAGGATCAACGTCGAGACCATCGAACGCTTCATGACCGAGTCGATCGACATGATCCTGCCAAATGCCCACATCACTACCTGGATCCCGGTCCTGGTCGAACGGCTGACCGACGATCGGCTCCGCGCTCTCATGCGGCTCGAGTCGACGCGCACCGACCTCAATCCCAGCGTCCTGTTCCTTTGTGTCCACAACGCGGGCCGCTCCCAGATTGCGGCAGGCTTCATGCGCCAGCTCGCCGGCGACATGGTCGACGTCTTCTCTGGCGGCTCGACGCCGGCAGAGGGTGTGAACCAGGCGGTCGTCGCATCGATGGCCGAGAAGGGCATTGACATCAGCAAGGAACTCCCGCAGCCCTGGGCAGACGAGGTCATGCGAGCGGCAGACGTCATCGTGGTGATGGGTTGCGGCGACGCCTGCCCCGTCTATCCGGGCAAGCGATACCTCGACTGGGAACTCGACGACCCGGCCGGAAAGTCGGTCGAAGAGGTTGCCCCAATTCGCGACGAGATCGAACGGCGCGTCCGCGGCCTTCTCGCCGAATTGGGCGTGGAGCCGAAGACCGGCGCATAGCAATCTGCCGGCACCGTTGCTCAGTGCCATCGCAACCCGGAAGGACAGGCTCAGCCCATGCGATACGCATTCTTCTCCGATATCCACTCCAACATCTTTGCCCTCGAGGCCGTGCTCGCGGACGTCGCCGACGCTGGCGTCGATCATCGTTACGTGCTCGGCGATCTCGTGGGCTATGCGCCCTGGCCTAATGAGGTCCTGGACCGTCTTCGCGACGAGGCCATTCCGATCGTGATGGGCAACTACGACGACGGCACGGGCTTCGGCCGCGACGAATGCGGTTGCGCCTTTACGCACCCGGTGGAGACGGCCTATGGCGAGGCCGGCTTTGCCTGGACAAAGGCGAACACGAACGATGCAAACAAGGCCTGGCTTCGCACGCTCGCGCCGCAGATCCGCTTCGAGGCCGACGGCCTGCGGTTCCTTCTCGTTCATGGCAGCCCGCGGAAGATGAACGAGTACCTCTACGAGGACAAGCCCGGATCGACTTTCGCCCGGATCGCCGCCGACGCAAACGCGGACGTCATCGTCTGCGGCCACACCCATCGTCCCTACGACAAGACCGTCGGCCCGACCCGCTTCATCAACGACGGTTCGGCCGGCAAGCCCAAGGACGGCGACCCGCGAGGCTGCTGGGCTCTCGTCGAGACGAGTGCCGCCGGCCTGACGGTTGAATTCCGCCGGGTCGAATACGACATCGATGCCGCCACGCAAGGGATTCTCGCCTCGGAGTTGCCACACGAGTTCGCGGCCCAACTTCGCGAAGCGCGTGGGTTCAAGGCGTGAGCTCATCCAATATCGACACTCCGTGTCGGGACGATGGGATCACCACCGCCGCCCTGGCGCAGCGAAACGGGTCGAGGGCCTACGCCGCCGAGTTCATCGGCGCCTTCGCGCTCGTGTTCGCGGGCTGCGGTGCGATCGCCATCGGAAAGCTCCCGGATACGGGGGTCGCCCTCGCATTCGGGCTCGTGATAGCCGTGATGATCTACGCCCTGGGTCATGTCAGCGGAGCCCACTTCAACCCCGCCGTGTCCGTGGGGTTCGCGATCGGGCGTCATTTTCCCTGGACCAGGGTCCTGACATATGCGGCCTTCCAGATCGCCGGCGCCGTGACGGGCACGCTGGCACTTCGCGCGATCCTGGGGCAGGGCGCAGAACTCGGTGTGACCGCGCCGACCGGGACCGATCTCCAGTCGTTCGCGATGGAAGGAATTCTGACCTTCTTCCTGATGCTGGTGATCACCGCAGTAGCCACCGACTGTCGCGCCGTGGGCGAGGCGGCGGCGGTCGCGATCGGCGGCGCGGTGGCACTCGGGGCGCTGGTCGGCGGCCCGGTGAGCGGCGCTTCGATGAACCCGGCGCGGTCGCTCGGGCCGGCCCTCGTGTCTGGCGACCTCTCCCACATCTGGGTCTATTTGGCCGGGCCGCTCCTGGGCTCTATCGTTGCCGCGATTGTCTACAGATGTCTCCGGACCGGACAAGAAGAGCCTCTTCCGGCAACACGCGATGGCCGCTGACATTCGGAGCTAGCAACCCAATTCGCGACCAACGCCGTCGCTTCGAGTCAGCTCGGCAGCCTGTTGGCGAGCCCCGACAGCCGCGAGAGGATCAGCCAGGGCAACCTATCCGCACGGATTGGCTGAGCCTACCCAAATGGTCGGGGCGAGAGGAGTCAACCGCACCGACCGACCTGAATGTCCCACTGACCCTTGAGTGCGAGCTCATAGGCCGAGAACGGTGGGCGCATGCGACTGCCATCTAGTCTGTGCCTCGCCGCTCAGGAGCCCTATGAGCCAGGGGATGGTGAGGGTGCCGGCCGGAAGGTGCAAGTTTGACCCGCCGGGTAATCAGCATCGAGCGCGACGTCGTCGAGCGGCCGGAGGGTGACCTGCGTCGAGCACTCGTCGCTCGGAGTGCCCATCGCCCCACCGTCGTAAGTTGCCAACCATGACGTAATTGAGTACCGGCCCGCAGGCAGGAGGAGCGGTCCGGAACCGTAACTGCCGCCGAACGTGGTGGAGTCCGTTCCGCCCGACTCGCCACCCGGCACCGTGCCCTCGTAGACCAGCGTGCCGTTGTCGGACTGCACGCGGTAGAAGGCGAGTTCGTTGTTGTTGCCGCAGCAGTCAAGTCCATGAACGGTCGCCATCTGCCACAACCGCGCCGGCTGGTAATCCCCGGCGAGCTTCAGGGGCTGGCTGCCGATGAGCCTCCCAGTAGCGTCGTCGACGAGCGAGACGTTCTCGGGAAGAGTCTCTTCGCCTTGCGCTGTGGTGCCCCGTGCGAGCGATTGCACCAGCCACAGGATGTTGTCGCCCGCGAGATTCCAGCGTGGGTCGATGGTCGCAATGTCGCCGGCCCTGAAAGCAGCCGCGGTCACCGCGTTGTCACCCTGCCCCGCGGCGGCCACGGCCTGGGCGAGCGTCATTCTGGGCGTAATCGGTTTGCCCGACTGCTGGTCGCCGGTCTGCGGGGCCGCCAATGGGACGTCCTGCCCTGCGGCCCAGGCAATGCGGTCGACGACGAAGGCGTTTGCGCATTCGCCCTGGGTCGAAGCGGTGCATTGCCACTGCCGAGCGTCACCCGCGTGGCCGATGAGCACGAGAGCGGCCGGCTCGCCAGTGGCGCCAGCCGTCAGCCACGTC
>Ga0182027_10009969_pt1 | contig 13563 bp, 9 predicted proteins | sample 712E1DmetaG_FD_121300 | JGI IMG/M metagenome (GOLD analysis project Ga0182027, IMG submission 121300) | Permafrost microbial communities from Stordalen Mire, Sweden - 712E1D metaG (Illumina Assembly) | ecosystem: Environmental > Terrestrial > Soil > Wetlands > Permafrost | place: Sweden...
ATAGGGGAATTATAGCGGGTTCCAAACTGAAATAGCCCCAGGCTCTCCGCGGAGAACCCGGGGCTAATTGGAAGTCAGAACAGAGCGAAGACCGTCAGGCCTTAGCTGCTCTTACGACGCCTACGACCGATCACGCCGAGGCCGACGAGCGCGCCGCCCATCAACATCATCGTGCTGGGTTCCGGACCGACGGTCTCGTCCGCATCGTTGGTAATGCCGGTCACAATAGCCACGCCTGGAATGTCAGTACTCACCGGTGTGTAGCTTTCGATATAAGTGACCGAAAGTACGCTCGGGAGGAGCGGCGCTTGGAAATTCGCGCCTCCGCCGCCCAGCGTGGCCACGATACCATTGATGCTGCTGGACACCAAGCCCGAACGGGCGGGGGGGCTCTCTTGCGTGTCCGCCTGAGTTATGAAGGTCTGCGGCGCTGCGAGAGTACCGCAAATTGCGGGGTTGTTGCAGACTTGCGCAGTGAAGGTAACGCTAAATCCACCATCCGCGTAGTCCCACGGACTATTTATACCGACCTGAAACTGCAACTCCGCACTAGCGCCGGGCGTGCCCAGGGCATTCACGGTCACGTCGTTTGCAGGCAGAAGAGCGGCGCCATTTGGTACATATGACGCAGCGGTAAAGGTAAACTCGGTGTCGCCTTCCTCGCAGCTAAAGGTACCGTTGGAAACCAGCACGGATGCGGTGCCGGCGGTGCCGGCAAGGAAGTAGGCCCCTGGAGTCGCGATCGCCAAGTCGCAGGTAACTAAGTTCGAGGCAGTCGCAATTCCAGCCATGGCCAGAACCCCGACTAGCAAAACTAACCATTTAATTTTCATCTTCTGAAATTCTCCTTTATGGCCTCGGTTATCCGAGGACACGCCGGGCCGATCTAAAGCCTCCGGGTCCAGCGCACAGTCTATACTAGCAAATTGTTCTCTAGAGTCAACTGGAATTTTACCGAGAACTGGCTGTTCCAGTACGGGAACGTGGGGCATCGGGGTACTAGTACCAGGGTACTAGAGGCTAGCAGGCAAGATCGTCGCGGCCGATCCGGAAGCCGTTGAGGTTCCCCAGGATGGTGAGGGCGATCTGCTTGGGATCGAAAAAGGTCCGGGCGATGCGCTGGACGGACTCGGCATCCACCGCTTCAATGCTTTCCACCAGTTCGTCCAGCGTGAAGAAGCGCTGGAAGTACATCTCCTGGCGGGCCAGGTTCGACATGCGGCTGGAGGTGGACTCCAAACTCAACATGAGCGAGCCTTTGAGGTGATCCTTGGCGCGACGGAGTTCCTCGGGCAAAATGGAATTCTGTTTGAGTTGGCGGAATTCATTCACGATGGATTCCACCACCTTACGCGCCGATTCGATGGAGGTTCCGGCATAAATCGAGAGGCATCCGGTGTCGCGGTAGGGGCTCAACTCGCTGAACACGGCATAGGCCAGGCCCTGCCGCTCGCGGATGTTCTGAAACAGGCGCGAGCTCATGCCGCCGCCCAGCAGGGTGTTGAGAACGTAGCAGGAGAAGCGCTCGCGGTGCGGGAGCGGGTAGGATGGCACCCCCAGGCAGAGATGCACCTGCTCCAGCGCCTTCTTGTTGCGCAAGGCGATGCGGGCATGCGTGCCGGGCGTCTCGCCGGGGGTGAGCGGACGGCCGGGGGGCAGATCGGAAAAGTACTGGCGCACCAGGGTCACCAGGCGGTCGTGCGTGAGGTTGCCGGCGGCGGTGATAACCAGGTTGGAGGGCGAATACACGGCGCTGTAGTATCCGCGGACCGACGCGGAATCGAAGCGGCCGACCGTCTCGCGAGTGCCGAGGATGGGCTTGCCGAGAGAGTGGTCTTTCCAGAAGTTGGAGGAGAAGATCTCGTGGACCAGGTAATCCGGGCTGTCGGCCTCCATTTTGATCTCTTCGAGAATGACGCCCTTTTCCTTCTCGACGTCCGCTTCGGCGAACCGCGGATTGAGCACCAGGTCGGCCAGGACGTCGAAGGCCTGGGAGAGGTGCTCGTCCAGGACCTTGGTGTTGAAGCAGACCTGTTCCTTGCCGGTAAAGGCGTCGAGGTTGCCGCCGACGGAGTCCACCGAGCGCGCGATGTCTTCGGCGGAGCGATGGGTGGTGCCCTTGAAGAGCATGTGCTCGATGAAGTGCGAGATGCCGTTCTGCTCGGGCGTTTCCTGGCGGGACCCGGAGTCGATCCACACCCCCACCGAGACCGAGCGCACGTGGGGCATGGTTTCGGTGATCACGCGGACGCCGTTCGAGAGCGTGGTCATATCGATGTCCCGAAGAGGGCTGGAGGTGGATGTCATTGTCTATAAGGTAGAGAGCGGGCCTCCATCCTTTGTAACACTGTTCGGGCGGCGGGCGCGCCGGGGCAAACCCCCGGTTTGCGGAGCATTCGTGGCCCACCTTCCCCTACACTGGGAGCAGCATGGCGGAAGCGATCGTCGGGATGGACCTTGCGGACCTGCGGGAATTGCTGGGTCCGGACCAACCGGCCTACCGGGCGAAGCAGATTTACGAGGCTGTCTATCGCGCGCTCTCATACGACGTCGCGCAGATCGGGACGCTTCCGGCGCGGCTGCGGGAAGAGCTGGCCGGCCGGGTCGCCATGGGGCTGCCGGAAGTGGCGCGGCGGTACGAATCGGCGGACGGTACGCGGCGCTACCTGCTGCGCCTGGAAGACGGGCGGACGGTGGAGACCGTGCTGATGCCGGAGGGCGGGCGCGACACCCTGTGCATCTCCAGCCAGGTGGGCTGCCCGGTGGACTGCAAGTTCTGCATGACGGCGCTGCTGGGGCTGGAGCGCAATCTGACGGCGGGCGAGATTGTGGGCCAGGTGTTGCTGGTGGCGCGCGAGAACGGTCTGCGGCAGGATGGCGGCCGGCTGAACGTCGTCATGATGGGACAGGGCGAGCCGCTGCTGAACCTGGCCAACGTGGTGAAGGCGGCGCGGATTCTGCTCGACCCGGGCGGGTTCGCGCTCTCGCCGCGGCGCATCACGGTTTCGACGGCGGGGATCGTTCCGGCGATCGCCAAACTCGGCCGTGAGCCGGTGCGGCCGAAGCTGGCAATCTCGCTGAACGCCTCTACCGAGGAATCGCGGCGGGAGCTGATGCCCATCGCGCGCAAGTATCCGCTGAAAGACCTGCTGGAGGCCTGCCGGGCGTACCCGCTGCGGCCGTGGGAGAAACTGACGTTCGAGTACGTGCTGCTGGGCGGCGTGAACGATTCCGACGCCGACGCGCGGCGGGTGGTGAAACTGCTGGCGCGGCTGAACTGCAAGGTGAACCTGATTGCGCTGAATGCGGGGCCGGAGATCCCCTACCGAACCCCGGACGCGGAACGGGTGGCCGCGTTCCAGCAGATCGTGCGGCGGGCGATGCCGTGCTTCATCCGCAAGCCGCGGGGGCTGGACATCTACGCGGCGTGCGGGCAGTTGAAGCGGAGCACGGCGGGGCCGGTAGACTGATCGATAGGTGGGTTGACGGGGTACCCCTGTTAGGGGTCCGCCTCCGGCTGCCAGGCTGCCCTGCATAGCGGCAAGCCGCAAACGGTGCTTCCCGCACGCGGGGCCGGCGGACAGATCGGAAGGCGGGTTGAAAACCCGCCGCAGGATGGAATCCTGCCCCACATAAAGGCGGCGGACAGGCGGAGAGTGGAGAATCGTCGCGGCGCGGTGCGACGGGGGAACTGAAATGACATCCATTTTGTGGGTGCGGCGCGACTTGCGGCTGGCGGACAACCCCGCTCTGCGGGCGGCCATGGCGGGCGGGGGTGCGGTGATCCCTGCGTTCGTGTGGGGGCCGGAAGAGGAAGGCGAATTCGCGCCGGGGACGGCGTCGCGCTGGTGGCTGCACCAATCGCTCGAGAAGTTGCGGGGGGCGCTGGAAGGGCGAGGGTCGCGGCTGGTGGTCCGGAGAGGCGTGGCGGCGGAGGAGTTGGCGAGACTCGCGCGGGAATGCGGGGCGGGCGCGGTTCTCTGGAACGGGCGGGGCGACGCGGCGGTCGCGCGGGCGCTGGAGGGCGCGGGCATCGCGGTGCGCGAGTTTTCGGGCAATGTGCTCTTCGAGCCGGGGACGATTCTCAACGGCGGCGGCGGGGCGTTCCAGGTGTTCACGGCGTTCTGGAAGGCGTGCCTGCGGGCGCCGGCGCCGGATGCGCCGCTGGCGGCTCCGCGGCGAATTCCGGCTCCGGCGCGGTGGCCGGGGTCGCTGGCGGTGTGCGAGCTGGGGTTGGAACCCGGGCTCGGGCGAACCGCCGGGTTGAGCCTGGCCTGGCAGCCGGGCGAAGCGGCCGGGCGGCGGCGGCTGGATGCGTTTCTGCGCGGGGCGGTGGTGGCTTATGCGGAGGATCGCAACCGGCCGGATCGCGAGGGGACATCGCGGCTATCGCCGCATCTGCATTTCGGAGAGGTGAGCGCGCGGCAGGTGTGGCACCGGGCGTTGGCCCACGGGCCGGCGGCCGAGCCGTTTCTGCGGCAACTGGCGTGGCGCGAGTTCGCGCATCATCTGCCGTTCCAGTTCCCCGAAACGCCGCGCGAGCCGCTGCGCGCGAACGCCGCCGGACTGCGGGCGTGGCAGCGGGGGATGACGGGGTATCCGCTGGTGGACGCCGGGATGCGCGAGTTGTGGCGCACGGGGTGGATGCACAACCGGGTGCGCATGGTGGCGGCGTCGTTCCTGGTGAAGCACCTGCTGATCCCGTGGCAGGAAGGCGCGGCGTGGTTCCGGGAAACGCTGGTGGATGCCGACCTGGCGAACAACACCTTCGGGTGGCAATGGTGCGCGGGTTGCGGGGCGGATGCGGCGCCGTACTTCCGCATCTTCAACCCGGCGGTGCAGGCGGCGAAGTTCGACCCCGATGGGCATTACGTGCGCCGCTGGATTCCGGAACTGGCGGCGGGGACGTATCCGCGGCCCATCGTGGACCACGCGGCGGCGCGGCGGCGGGCACTCGAAATAAATAGCGTCTGACCCCTTTTCTTCCCTTGACACCTGGTTGCTCTATACCTAGAGTTAAATAGGGTTGTCATGAAACCGCAGAATCGCAAAGACCTGATGCCTGGAGCGCTGGAAATGATGGTCCTCAGAACCTTGCAGCGCCAGCCCATGCACGGCTACGCGCTGGTACAACATATCAAGAGCGCATCGGGAGACCTGCTGCAAATCGAAGAGGGCTCGCTCTATCCCGCGCTGCAGCGCCTGCTGAAAGAGGGCCTGGTGAAGGCCCACTGGGGCGTGTCGTCCACGGGCCGCCGCGTCCGCACCTACCAGATCACCGCGGCCGGGACGAAACATCTGGACCGCGAAGTTACCAGCTTCGACCGCATGCTGGAGGGCATCCGCATGGTGCTTACCCCGGAGGAATCATGAGCTGGCTCGGGGATCTGCTGCTGCGGCGCCAGATCGAAAGCGACCTGGCGGCCGAAATTCAAGCCCACCTGGACGAGAAGGTTGACGGCCTGGTGGCGCAAGGGCTCTCGCGCGAGAGCGCGCGGCTGGCGGCCCGGCGCGAGTTCGGCAACGTCACGCGGACGGAGGAGCGCGGCCGCGAGGTGTGGCGCTGGCGCGCAGTCGAGGATTTCCTGGCGGACCTGCGCTTCGCCGTCCGCCAGCTTCGCAAGGCACCCGCCTTCGCCCTGGCGGGCGTTCTCACGCTGGCGTTGGGAATTGGCGCCAACACCGCGGTCTTCAGCGTGGTGGACGCAGTCATTCTGCGCCCGCTCCCGTACCCCGGCTCCGGCCGCCTGGTCTCCGTTCAAACCCGCACGCAGCGCGGCGAGCCGCACAACTTCTCCTATCCGAACTTCTTCGATCTGCGCTCGGGCAACCGCGTCTTCGAACGCATAGTCTGTTACCGCGACGAAGAAATGGGGCTCAGCGGTGCTGGAGAGCCCGTGAATCTCCCGGGCGTCATCGTCTCTTGGGATCTCTTCGACGCGCTCCGGGTCCGCCCCGCGTTGGGACGGGGTTTTTTGCCCGATGAGGAGAAAGCCGGGCAGCGGGTCGTGGTGATCAGCCACCATCTCTGGACCGAGAGGTTTCACGCCGGCGGGTCGCTGGTGGGGCAGACCATTGACCTGGACCGGCAACCTTACACCGTCGTGGGTGTGGCGCCGCGCGGGTTCAATTTCCCCGTTGGTGGCAGGCACGCCGACTTCTGGACCACGCTTGCCAGGGACGCTTCCGCCGGCACGGAACCGCCGATAACCGCACAGCGCGGCATGTCCGCTCTTGACGCCGTGGCCCGTTTGAAGCCCGGAGTTTCGCTAGCCCAGGCGAGGTCCGCGACGGACGCCATCATCGGCGGCCTGGCGCGCCAGTATCCCGATCAGCGCCGGAACCTGGCCGGCTCGCGGGTCGTACCACTGATCGACGCCGTCCTGGGCGACACGCGCGAACCGATTCTCATCCTGATGGGCGCCGTCGGGCTGGTGCTACTGGTGGCCTGCGCGAACATGGCGAACCTGCTGCTGGCACGCACCGCCGAACGTGGGCGCGAGTTTGCGTTGCGCGCTTCCATCGGCGCCGGGCGGGGACGGCTGGTCCGGCAACTTCTGGCCGAGGGCCTGGTGTTGTCGCTGGCGGGCGCCACCGCGGGCATACTTCTCGCCGCCGCCTGCCTGCGCGGGTTGGGGGAGTTCGCCGCGGACCTAATTCCGCGCTTGGGGCAGGCCACCATCGATGGCCCGGTGCTCGGGTTCTCCATCGGGCTCGCCATTCTGGCCACGCTGTTGTTCAGCCTGGCCCCGGCGCTGCGCGTGGCCCGCGCGCCGCTGCTCGACTCGCTGAAGCAATCCTCAGCGGGCGCCGTCACCGGCAAGGACCGTCTCCGCGGCGCTCTCGTCGTCCTTCAAATCGCGCTGGGCCTGGTGCTGCTGAGCGGCGCGGGGCTGCTGGGGGGCGGATTTCTTCACCTGATGCGGCGCGACCCGGGCTTCCAGCCGCACGGTCTGCTGTCGTTCGAAGTCGCGCTGCCCGAGACTATGCAGCGCGACGGGAAGCACCTGGACTTCGACGATGCTCTCCTAGATCGCCTGCGGCACTTGCCGGGCGTGGTGTCGGCTGCGACGGCGTTCCCGCTGCCGCTCACCGGAAGCCAGATGACTGCCTCGTTCGGAATCGAGGGCCGCCCGACCACTCCCTCCAACAGGGCGGTATCGGGCATTTCGATGGTCAGCCCCGGCTACTTTGAGACGCTGGGCGTGCCCCTGCTGGAAGGCCGGGCGTTTGCGGAAACCGACGACGCGAACTCGCCGCCGGTGGTGGTGGTCAACCGGGCGTTCGCGGAGAAATTCTTCCCCGGCGAGCGGGCGCCCGGCAAGCGCATCGAACCAGGCGTGCGCGCGGCCGGCCTTCGCACGGGTCCGCGCGAGATCGTTGGGGTGGTGGGAAACGTCCGTCAGAACGCTCTGGGCACCGCTCCCGAGCCCGTCTACTACTTCGCGGCCAGGCAACTTCCCTGGTGCTGCGGGTCCCATATCGCGCGCACGGAGGGCGCGCCGCTGGGGCTGGAAGCGTCCATCCGCCGCGTGGTGGCTTCGCTCGATGCCGCCTCTCCGGTGGACCAGGTGCGCACGCTTGACGACATGCTCGCGGAAGGCATTGCCCGTCCCCGGTTGCAGGCGCTGCTGCTCGGCGGGTTCGCGCTCATTGCGCTGGCGCTGACGGTGGTGGGGCTGTATGGCGTGCTGACGTGTTCGGTGCTGACGAGGACCCGCGAGATCGGCGTGCGGGTGGCGCTGGGCGCGCGGCGCAGCGACATGGTGTGGATGATCCTCCGGGAAGCCGGCGTGCTGGTGGCGCTGGGGGTGTGCGCGGGCGTGGCCGGGTCGCTGGCGGGAAATCGCCTGCTCGCTTCCATGGTTCCTGGCGCCGCCATTCGGCAGCCCGCGCTCCTGTCGCTGGCCTGCGGCGTGATTCTGGTGGCCGCGGCGCTGGCGGCTTTCTTCCCCGCGCGGCGGGCGGCCTCTATCGACCCGATGATTACGCTGCGCGGCGAGTAAGCCGCAGAATATACGCGTCTGACCCCTTATTGTCAGCGGACTGTAACTGTTGCCGTAGGAAGCTGAACCCGAGAGGGGGAAGCGATGAGAGACGGCGGCGTACAGTTTCTGTGGCGGAACCCGCGGCTGGCCGAGGGGTTCAAGACGGGCGTCTGCCTTCATGGGCACACCCTGCATTCCGAGGAGTGCCTGTGGTTTCTGCCGCGCTACCTGGAAGCGGTTCCGGGCGTGGCGCAAGCTATCCGTGCCTATCAGCGGGCCGGCGCGGATTTCTCGCGCGCTTACTGGACACCGCCGCTCACGCCCGCTTCGGCGCTGGCGCTTGAGCGGCAACAGATCGCCGGGTTGGGTTTGCGGCCCATCGTGTCGTTGACCGATCACGACAACATCGAAGCCGGCCTGGCCTTGCAGGTGACCGCGGACCGGCGGCGCGTGCCGCTATCGGTGGAGTGGACTGTGCCGTACGAGGGTTCGGTCTTCCACCTGGGAATTCACAACCTGCCGCGCCAGTGGATGGCGGCTCTGGCGGCTTACACGGCGGCGCCGGAGGAAACCTGGCTGCCGGAATTGTTGAGTGGGCTGGCGGTGGCGCCGGATACGCTCATCGTGCTGAACCATCCGTTCTGGCTGGAGGAGGGCGTGAGCGAGGCGGTGCACCGGCCGGCGCTCGCGGGGTTGCTGCGCGAATGCGGCGAGTGGATTCACGCGCTCGAAATGAACGGCACGCGGCCATGGGGGGAGAACGCCGATACCGTGGCGCTGGCGCACGCGCATTCGCGGCCAGTAATCTCCGGCGGCGATCGGCACGCCCGCGAACCGGCCGCCTGCCTCAACCTGACGAATGCGGCGACCTTCGCGGAGTTCGCCGCGGAGGTGCGCGCGGGCGAAAGCACGGTGGCGTTTCTGCCGCACTACCTTGAAAGCATGGCCATGCGGATTCTGCAAGCCAGCTGGGACATCCTGCGGCCGTATCCCGAATACCCGGGGCGGGAGCGGTGGACCGACCGGATCTTCTACCGCGGCGAGGATGGCGTGGCGCGGCCGCTGGGCACAATCTGGGAGCGAGGGGCTCCGTGGATTGCGCGGGCGGCCGCGGCCGCGCTGGAACTGGCGGCAACCACTCGACTGCGCCAGGCGGTGCGGCTGTTCGCGATGCGCCGCGGGGAGATTCTGCCGTGAACCTGCGCCAGCGGCTGGAGGCACTTTCGCTGAAGGGGGTCGCGCCCGAGACCATGGCGCTGAGCGTGGCGCTGGCGGTGCTGCTGGGCGTCTTCCCGGTTTACGGATGTCCCACGCTGCTGTGCGCGGCTGCCGCTTTGCTGCTGCGGCTGAACCTGCCGGCCATGCAACTGGTGAACCTGCTGACCGCGCCGCTGCAACTCGCGCTGCTGGTGCCGTTCGGCCGGCTGGGCGGGCGACTGGTTCACATTCCCGCGGCGGCCGTGGCGCACCCCAGCGTGTGGCAGATAGCGGCAGGGCTGGGAGCGGCGCTGATCCACGCCGTGGCGGGGTGGTGCTCGGTGGCCGCACCGCTGGGGATTGTGCTGTGGCTGACGCTGGGATCGAAGGACTATTTTGCCCGAGCGACGACCAGCGTCAGGTCGTCCGACTGATTGCCGGCGCTGAACTGCTGCACGGAGGCGAAAACGGATGTGACCACCCGTTCCAGTGGCATCCGCCGCGTCCGGCGCAGATCGTCGAGAAACCGGGATTCGCCGAACTCCTCCTCTCCGAGCATAGCCTCGGTGACACCATCGCTGAAAATCGCCAGGAGATCGCCGGGATCGATGCGAATCTCGCGCGCCACGCAGTCCCACTTCTCGAACAGCCCGATGACCGTGGCCGTGGATTCCAGCCGGTCCACGCTTCCGTCCGCGCGCAACAGCATGGGCGGGTTATGGCCGCAGTTCACATAGCTCAGACGGCGCGACGAGTCATCGTAGACGCCGATGAAGAGCGTGGCATAATGTTGCGCCGCCGTGGACTTCCAGAGAATCCGGTTCACCTGTTGCAGGGTCTCGACAAGATCGGCCGGCGTCATCAGTCCCGTTGCGCCGCGGGTGAATCGGATGAGACTACGTAGATGAGCCTGCAGATTCGCCACCAAAAGCGCGGCGTGCACGCCTTTGCCGGAGACATCGGCCAGCACCAGTCCCACCTGGCCGCGGCCCAGTTCCAGGAAGTCGTAGTAATCTCCGCCGACACGCCAAGCCTGGAGACATCGCCCCGCGCATTCCAGCGTCTCCAGGTTCGGCGCGGTCTGAGGAAGTAGTCTGGCCTGGACCTCCTTGGCAATCTCCATTTCCCGGGCCGTGCGGCGTTCCGCTTCCAGCTTATTGGCGATGTCTTCGGCCAGGCGGAAGTTGTCCAGCGCCATGCCCGCCTGGCTGGCGACCGACCCCAGCAGGCGCTTGTCTTCGCCGGAGTAGGGCTCTTCGGACAAGCGCGGGCCGAGCGCCAGCAGTCCAACCAGCCGGCCTTCGCGACCCAGGATAGGGACCAGGCAGCCGGAATGGAGCGGCGCCAGCACCGCCGTCTCAGGGTCGTCCTCAAGACCGGACGGCGGCAGTTCCCAGGGTTCGCCGCGGCGGGCCAGTTCCACCAGGGGCGGTGATGTGGGGCGAATGGTTTGAAGCTCAGGCCGCACCAAGCCGGCGGCGGCGCCCAGTTCGCCGTTGCCGGTCTCCAGATAGACCACCAGAGACGCCGGTTGGAGAGCCGCGCTGAGCTGGTTGTGAAGCAGTTGCGCCAGCGCCTCGCGGTTGGCGGCGGTGCGCGAGGTCTCCGCCAGATTCTCCAGGATGACGCGGGCGTCGTAGGCGCTGCGAAAGAACGCGCGGTCGATTCTGCCGCTCACCCGCGCGTGAACGCGCGACCCGCCCCACATCAGGGCCGTGCCGAAGACCGCCCCCAACTCGGTGTTCGTGGAATGGCCGATTCCGAATCCGAGGGGCAGACGAGCTACTGACGCCGCGAGCAGCAGCGTCAATCCGAAGCTGACGACGCACAGCAGAAGCAGGAAGCCGCGCTGCACCAGCAGGTAGCGCGCGCTACGCCGCAGCAGAACGGGGATGTCCAGCACGCGCTGCTTGAAGACGGCGTAGGCGAACGAAGCCGGGACCAAAAGCAGCAAGGCATTAAGCGTCATGTCCAGCCAATCCGGCGACCGGAAAGCGGAGTAATGCTCGGCGCCCGCTCGTATTAACGGAGGGCCGAAGCCGGCTACGGTTCCCCAGAAGATCACGCGGATCTTGCGCCGCGATTCGGGTTCCCTTGCGTCGAAATAGTTGGCGGCGAGCGAGACCAGCCCGAGTGCCAGAAACGCGATCGAGACGTCGAAGTCGAACCGGTCGGTGGCCTCAGGGCCGATGAGTTTCGACAAGGTGGCGGCGGGCCGGGAGACATCGGGGCGGCTCATCTCGCCGGCCCCCGCCAATCCGAAGACCAGGGAAGCCCATTTGAGCCATGGAAGCCGCCGGTCGATGGGAGAGCGTGCCGGGAACACCGCGCACAGGAAGTAGAACGAGGCCCCAATGCAGCCGAGGAAGACCCCGCTGTAAAGCTCCATCCAAGGCCGAAGTGGAGCGGGCACGGTTTGGTAGCCGGCCGGGAAACCCGGCGCCGAAACGAGACCGGCGAAGAAGCAGGCCAGCAGCCAGACGTTCCGGTCGTCCGGGCGCAGCAACAGAATGACCAATCCGACGGCGGCGAATGCCAGCAGCATCGAGGCCTGCAAGAGCCGGCCGGCGGCTGCCCGCAGACTGTCGGCGGTCCCCGCAATCTCCGAATTGGGGCGGAAGGTGCCCGTCATTTCGAGCGGAGCGGATCGGCCCGGACGCATAACCGTCAGACGTACCGAATCCCCGGGGGCGCGAAGCCTCCAGAGTCTCTCTTGATCCGCCGCGTCCTCGACGCGGCGCCCGTCGAAGGCGACCACCCGGTCCCCGGCCCGCAATCCCGCCCTCTCAGCCGGACTGCCGGATTTCACGTTGGTCACGACATAGGCGCGCAGAGACGGCTGGTACGGGAAATCGAGGCCGAGTTCCACGGCGGCGGGCCGATCGAGCTGGGACGCGGCCATCCAGAAATAGGTATAGAGCACAGTGGCGGCCGCGAAAACGATGGCCATCGCCCGCAACGCGATGCGAAACCGGGGCGATCCGCGGCTATTCGAAGACGATGACGCTGGCATGGGCTCCACGTCCTTTTATATCTGAAATCCGCTTGCCACGGACAGGGGGCGAGCCATGGCGGCACATTCCGCCGAGGTCCTGCCGGGGCCGCGGCGGCCGGTTTCACTTGCGCCGCGCAGGGCAGCCGGACTGGCCGGAGCGATGCGCCGGGCCGAACCCGCCGCTCACGCGCACGCCGGCGGGCAGTTGGCGCTATCGGAGTTCGACCTCCAATTCGGGGCCGCAGCCGGCGGGGGAAAGGACGCTGCGCGGTGCATCGCCAATATCCGTTCGAGCAGCGGCGGAATCTCGTACACGGCCGCGTTGCGCGTGGCCAGAGCGCGCTCGCGGAAGCGGGGGAAGCGCGCGGGATCGAGCAGCGTTTCCACGGCCCTGGGAATTTCCCGGAAACCGCCGACGGCCACGCCCACCTGGCGCTCCTCCACCCAGTCGGCGTTGTAGCGCTCGTGGGCCAGGGTCCAGGCGTTGCGCTCGACGATCACCGGCAGCCCTTTGGCCAGCGCCTCGCTGATGCTGCCTGGGCCGGGCTTGCCGATGAAGAAATCGGCCAGTTCCATGTAGCGCGGAATGTCGCGCGTGAAACCCTCGACGAACATGGGAATGCGCGGATGCATGGCGCGCAACTCCGCCGCCGCGCGCTGGTGCCTGCCGCACAGCAGGATCAACTGGACGGAGCCGCGGGCGCGGTCGAGGGCGCGGGCGATCTTCACCATCTCCATGGAGCCCTCGCCGCCGAAGAGCACGAGGCCGGTGGGGCGGCCGGGATGGAGCCCGAGGCGCGCGAGCTCGCCGTTGCGGTCGGGATTGACGGCCGAGTAGAACCTGGGGTGCAGGATCATGCCCGAGGCGCGCAGAATCCGCGATTCGGGGAGCCCCACGCGGCGGGCCTGCGCGGCGGCGCGGTCGCTGCCGCAGATGACGTACTGATCCAGGCGCTCGATCCAGAAGTGCGGCGGGTAGTCGGCGATATCGGTGAGGACTGTGACGTAGGGCGTGCCCGGCCAGGCGCGGTCCAGGGCCTCCTTGAGAGAGCGGTTGTAGTGCGGAATCAGCGAGACCACCAGGTCGGGGCGGTATGCGCTCCAGTGGCGGCGCAGCACCTCGACCTGCGCGGGGTGCGACATGCGGATCAGCAGGTGCATGAGGGGAATCAACTGCGCGGAGCCGAGCGTCCAGCCGCGGCGCAGCATGATGTTGTAAACCTCCTGGAACTGGATGCCGGTGGACTTACGGATGAAGTCGATGGAATCGAGCATCTCCTGGATGGAGAACAACCGCACGTCCCAGGGAAGGCCCCGCTCGCGGATGACTTCGCACAAGGCGTTGGCGGCGGCGCGATGGCCACCGCCGGCATCGATGTAGAC
>Ga0182027_10009970_pt1 | contig 13562 bp, 13 predicted proteins | sample 712E1DmetaG_FD_121300 | JGI IMG/M metagenome (GOLD analysis project Ga0182027, IMG submission 121300) | Permafrost microbial communities from Stordalen Mire, Sweden - 712E1D metaG (Illumina Assembly) | ecosystem: Environmental > Terrestrial > Soil > Wetlands > Permafrost | place: Sweden...
ATCGCGGACACCGTGGCTGTGACCGTGTTGCCAACTGTGACGACCTTGTCGCCCGGTCCAATGCCGCAGGCACGCAAGGCAAGCTCAAGCGCCTCCGTCCCGTTTGCGACGCCCACGGTGCCGGCTGTGCCGAGGTAGGCGGAAAACTCGGACTCAAATCCGGCGACCTCCGTGCCCAGAATATAGGTGCCGCTCAGCAGCACGCGGTGGATCGCAGCGTCGATCTCGGCTGCGGCAGAGAGATAGCCAGCCTTCGGATCAGCCGAAAGGATTCGCAGGATTTGATTCACTTCAGAGGTAATTGGACAATTCCCGCCGGAAGAACGCGACGGTCCTGCGCAATGCCGTGCGGACCGCGGTGTGCGGCTTCCATCCCAAGGTCGAGGCGATCAGACCGCAGTCAGCGTAGAAGTCGCCGACATCGATCTTCTTCCTGTCTTCAGGGAAACCGCGCACTTCATACCGACCACCGCCGGCGGCGTCTACAAGCTCGTCAGCCAGCTCCCGCAGACTCAGTTTGCCCTTTCCCCCAAGATTAAAGACCCGGCCCCGCGCCTCGGGCTTTGCCCCTGCCAGCAGGAATGCATCGACCGCGTCGTCGACATAGGTGAAGTCGCGCAGCTGTTCGCCGCCCCAGACCTCGAAAGGGGCGTTCTGGAGAACGCACTTTATCCAGACGCCGACGAAGGTTTGCCGCGCATCCTTCACCCGCATGCGCGGGCCGATGGTGTTTGTCAAACGCAGCACCGTGCTGCAGATGCCGTGGACGCGATCGTAAAGCAGATGGTACTGCTCGCCGGCGAGCTTGTTGATGCCGTTCACATCCACGGGCCGCAACGGATGCTTCTCGTCCACGGGAAGATAATCCGGCTTGCCGTAGATCTGCCGGGTGCTGGCAAAGACGATGCGGATGTCCGGATTGTGCAGGCGGCAGGCCTCAAGAATCGAGAGCTGGGCACGACTATTGATATCGAGGTCCGTCTCCGGATCGCGCATCGAATCCAGATGGCTGGTCTGACCCGCAAGGTTGAAGAGGCAGTCCTTCCCGCGCAGGAAGACCGGGAGGCTGTGCTTGTCGCGCACATCGGAGATGTTGACGGTGACCTTCCGCTCAATGCCGGCGATGTTGCGCAGACTCCCGCCGTATTCGGGGATGAGACTGTCGACGAGCGTGACCTCTGCTCCGAGGCCAACCAGGGCGCGGGCGAGATTGGATCCGACGAACCCCAGGCCACCGGTGATGATGACCTTCCGCCCTTTGTAGGCCTGCCGGAGAAAATCGTCCTGATTCATGATGCGTGGGGAAGTCCGGATGAAGGCTCGGAAAGCAGAGGGGCAGCCGGGCAAAGAGTCAACGCAAGCGATGGGCCGTCGGCGTCACTGGCGGAAACGCACGGATCGGTTTTCCCCTGTGGACTTCGAAACGAAATCAGCCAACCATCGACGAGCGTTAACAGAAAAGCCTGGAGCTTCATAGAACCAGCAGCCGGTCGGACTTCGGGTCCTCCAGGCTGCTGGCGCAGTCGCCTGGAAATACCCAACATATCCCCTTCATGGATCCACACCGTCATCTTCCGGGTTTCATTCAATCCCGGCTTGCCGGGCGGACGGTTGTCAAGCGTGTGATCGCCAATTCGGGCTGGATGTATGTGGATCAAGTCTGGCGGGTGTTGCTCGGGCTTGCAGTGGGCGTCTGGATGGCGCGTTATCTCGGCCCGGAACGATTCGGCCGCTTGAACTACGCGGTGGCGTTTGTGTCGCTGGGGGTGCCTTTGGCCTCTTTGAGTGTGTCGGGCCTGCTCTTGAGGGACCTGGTGCGGGCGGGAACCACCGCGGCGGGGGTGATGCTGGGCACTGCCCTGATCATGAAGCTGACGGCAGGCGTCATCGTGTGCCTGGGTTGCGTGCTGGGAGCACTCTGGATGCACCCGGGTGATTCTGCGACCATCTGGTTGATCGCGGCCACCGCCTGTGGATCGGTTTTTCAATGCCTCGACACGCTCGATTCCTGGTGGCAGGCGGGAAACCGCTTCGGGGTGTCCGCCATCGCCCGGATGGGCGGTGCGACGGTCGCGGCGGCGCTAAAGGTAACACTGATTCTGATGCATGCCCCGTTGCTGCCATTTGCGATCGTAGGGACGGCAGAGACCCTGTTTTTCGGGGTGGGGTGGCTGGCCGCCTACCTTGTGCTGCCCCGGACTGAAGGTCGCTGGCAGTGGTCCCCTGCCCAGGCCATGGCATGGCTCCGGGAGACCTGGCCCATCATTCTCATGGGGCTCGCCGTCCAGGTGCAGGCCCAAATCGACATGGTGATCATGGGCGGGCTGCTGCCGGCGGTTCAACTGGGCAATTATGCGGGTGCCATCCGGCTCGTCACCGTTCTGGCCTTCATGCCGGGTGTGTTGCAAAGCGCTGCAGGCCCGGAGATCGCCCGAGCCAAGGTGGAGGGCGAAGAGCTCTACCGCGACCGCCTGCACCGCCTCTATCGGGGGATGGTGGTGTTATGTCTCATAAGCATAGCCCCATTGGTGGTTGCCCCACGGCTGGTCGTGCGCCTGCTGCTTGGTTCATCGTTTGCGGGGGCTGCGACGGTTCTGCCGGTCCTCGCCTTCCGGCTCGTGCTGACGGGTTTCGGCGTCGCCCGCAGCCTGTTCATCACCAATGACCGGCTGTTTCGCCTGGCCCTCGTTGGGGCTGTGGCCGGGGCCTGCACCAGCGTCGTTCTGAACCTTGTGCTGATTCCGCGTTGGGGCGTATGGGGTGCGGTGGTGGCCGGACTAGTGTCGTTTTCCATCACGACCTTTGCGTTTGACGCCGTGTTTCCTGCGCTTCGGCCTAACTTCCGCCTTATGATGTGCGCGCTTGTCATGCCGTGGCGCAGCCGTCACCACTAAAAGCCGCATGGGCGAATATCGCATGGGTCCTATTGAAGTGCTCGTGCTGGAAATCCAGCGCCCGTTGGGCTTGTTCGGTTTGGCCGAAACCGGTTCCGCCGGAAACTGAGATGACGTCCTGCGCCAAGACCTCGAAGGAGGAAGGCATGGCCAGCCGGATGCGACGTGGCATGGCCCGTTGCTCGCCCCTCAAGATTGGGTATGCCTGCTGGAAGGCTGTGCGCGGTCAGTTTGGCGCAGGGATTCCCGGCTGGCAGGCGGCGCAAGCCCTATGGTGGTTCTGGCGCCAGTATCAACAATTCCGCCGGATGTCTGCCGCCGGCGCTTTCATCCTGGAGGCCCGGTGGGTCCAGCCCTGCCTCATCGACTGTACGACCGGGACGCCGGTTGAGCCTGTCTATTTCGTGCAGGATACCTGGTTTGCCGGCCGGATTGCCCGGCAGCGGCCTGATCGCCACGTCGATGTAGGGTCGTCTGCCAGGACCATGGCCTTGGTCGCGCAGTTCATCCCGGTGACAATGGTCGACATCCGGCCCGTGCCGCTCACGGTGCCCGGGTTTTCGTTTGTTACCGGCTCGATTCTGGCCCTGCCGTTTCCCGCAGCCTCGATCGAAAGCCTGTCGTCACTTTGCGTCATCGAGCATATCGGGCTCGGGCGTTATGGCGACCCGCTGGATGCCGCGGGCAGCGAGAAGGCGATCGCCGAGTTAAGTCGCGTGCTTGCGCCACGGGGCAATCTGTATCTAAGCGTGCCTGTTGATGTGGAATGCCGTGTCTATTTCAACGCCCACCGCGCCTTCACCCGCGACCATCTGCTGGGACTCTGCACCGGTCTGGTGCTGGAGCACGAACAGTTCCTTTACGGCCTGGACGTCGTGCCCCGCTACGAAGCGTCCCGCGGTTTTGGCACCGGAATGTTCCACTTGCGCAAGCCATGAGAATCCTTACGCGACTTCCCTTTTGGCGCCATGTCGCACGAGCTGTGGGCGGTCGCCTGTTTCATTGGGCCGAGAACAACTCTGACTGTGAAATCAAGCGCAACGGCGAGGGTTGGTTGTTGCAGGCCGTGTTTCGCCAGTGGGCCGGAGCCGCCGCCGGTCCGAGCAGCCGGAAGATCATTTTTGACGTGGGTGCCAATGTTGGAGATTTTTCTGCCGCAGTCTTGGCGACCGCCGACCGCTGGCAGGTGCCCGTATGCGTGCTGGCGTTTGATCCCAGCGAGGCATGCCAGACCAAACTCAAAGCGCGGCTGGGGCACGACGGGCGTTTCGAGCCAGTGCCGCTTGCTATAGCCGGCGAAAATGCGAGCCGGTTTCTTTTTTCACCGGCGCCAGGAAGCGGCCACGCCTCACTTGTGCGACGGGAGCCTGCGGGTACTGTGCAAACGGAAACGGTGGAAGTGGTTCGACTGGAAGATTTCTTGGAGTCCCGCCAGATGGCCCGAATTGATTTTTTGAAGCTTGATGTCGAAGGAGCAGAACTAGCCGCGTTGCGGGGGATGGGGGACCGATTGAATCCGCAGATCGTACCGCTCATCCAGTTTGAATATGGTGGCACGACGCTGGATGCCGGAGCGCGACTCCGGGATCTATTTGGATTGCTGGAGTCCAAAGGTTATCGCGTTGCGAAACTGCTGCCACAAGCGATCGAAGTGCGTCGCTATGCGCCGTGGATGGATCATTTCACGTATGCCAATTTCGTGGCGTTGGCACGCGCGGGAGCGCAATCCGCAGGACAACGCTGAACCATGGCGCCAGCGGTAACAACGGTGGTCTATGCCCACGGCGGCGGCCGGTTTGGCAACCAGTTTCTGCGTTTTGCCCACTGGCTGGCTTGGGCCATGGAGTGCGAAAATCGGACCCGGATCATCGATCTGGCCTTCTGGCCCTACGCGCCCCTGTTTGCCACATGGGAAAGCTACCCCGGGTGCCTCTATCCCTTGCAACGATCATGGATTCATAGTCTGGCCCGCTTGCGCAGATGGACGCCCCAACAGATCATCCGGCATGGCGAGTGGCGGATGGAGCGTTGGATCGCCAGAGGCGCGCGGCGCTGTCCCGGTGTGGCTGCCGTGGCCCTCAACGATGCCGCCGGAGAGGAGATGCCGCTGACACCGGAGATGTTTCGGGGAGGAGCGCGAGCGGTCGTTTGCAGCGGGTGGAAATTTACCGCCTGGGCGGCCTTGGAGCGGCAGGAGAACAAAGTGCGCGCATTGTTCAAACCGGCGATCGAACCCGCGGCGATTAGCGACGCATTTGTCGCCGCGCTGCGCCAACGCTACGACATTCTGATCGGTCTGTTTGTTCGACGAGGCGACTACCGCGAGTGGGCGGACGGACGGTACCATTATCCATGGGAGAGCTACGTCAGGTGGATCCGGGATCTCGGCGCGCTCTATCCAGGGCGGAGGGTGGGCGTCGTGTTGACCGGAGACGAGGCGTTGCCGTTGTCCCTGTGGGCCGAACTTCCGGTTGTTCCCGCGACCGGAAGCGTCAACGCGGGGGGGCATTGGTTTGAGAGTTTTCTGGAGCTGGCGGCCTGCGATTATGTTGTTTCGCCGCCGAGCACGTTTTCAGCATGCGCCGCTTTTCTCGGGAACCGGCCACTCTGGCCGTTATGGAGATCCGACCAGAAGCTGTCCATCGACCAGATCATGCCCCGCCACATCTTCGACGCGCGTCGAGACGCAATCTTCTCGATTGCTGTGCAATAGAACAGGCATGCATGGATCCGTGACGCCGCGGAGTGTTCGAATCCGACTGAGGCGATCCAACAGGGCTCTGGATTCGCCGCACGCAGGGCGCCTTGGAGGATTGTCCGTCGCTGCCCGGGCAAACGGGCTCGCCATTGAACCGGGATGGGGCTTTGCTCTTTCAACGCGAAATGCCCAGCCGACTCGACATCCCCGTTGTGTTCCTGGTCTTCAACCGGCCCGAACCGACGGCCCGGGTGTTCGCGCGGATCCGTGATGCAAGACCGGCGAAACTCTTTGTCGTTGCCGACGGACCACGGCCGGACCACATCGGAGATGCGGAGAAATGCCGTCGTGTGCGCGAGTTGATCGCAGAGGGGATCGATTGGCCGTGTGAAGTGGTGCGCGACTACGCAGAAAAGAACCTCGGGAGCGGTCGCCGGGTGGCCAGCGGGATAACCAAGGCATTTGAAGCGGTCGAGGAGGCGGTCATCCTCGAAGATGACTGCCTGCCGGACCCATCATTTTTCCCGTTCTGCGCCGAGCTCCTGGCCAGGTACCGCAACGAACCGCGGGTGGGTTTGATCGGCGGCGCCCCCCATGTCGACAATGTGGTGAGAGGAGGAGAAAGCTATTTTTTCTGCCGCTATGGATACACTTGGGGATGGGCGACCTGGCGGCGGGCCTGGGCACGTTTTGATTATTCGATGCGAACGTGGGCCGCATGGCGGGACTCGGGGGGCCTGCAGGAACTGTTTCCCAGGTCTGCCGTACGAAAATTCTGGTCAAGAGCCTGGGAACATGCAGCCAGCAATCCCGATGATATTTGGGACTATCAGTGGGTTTACTGCTACATGCGTGCGGGGATGTTGGGCCTCCTGCCCCGCACAGCTTTGGTGGAAAACATCGGCTTCGGAGCTGAGGCGACCCACACAACCACCCACGTGCGCGGATCGCAGCCTACGAAACCCATGGTCTTCCCCCTCATACATCCTTGCACGATCGAGCCGGATCTGGTCGCCGAAGCACGCGCATCGGAACGTTTTTTCTCGCGACCGAACCTCGTTGTTCGCGCAATCCGGCGATTCCGGCAGTGGTGTGGTCGGCTCCGCAGATCACTTGCCAGTTGAATCGCCTCTTGTAGCCGACGTTTCATAAGCCTCCATCAGTCCGCCCATGAGCTACACAGGAAAACAAGCCTACCACGGAAGTGTGGCAGCACAATACGACGAGGATCGTGTGAACGAGCCATTGTGGGCGCTGGAGCAGAATTATGTAAGTCAGTGGGCAGCGCGGCAACCCGCCGGCACGGTTGTGCTTGATGTGCCGGTCGGGACGGGCCGGTTTTTGCCATTCTATTTCCAATGCGGCCTGCGGGTCCACGGGGTCGACATATCCGCTGACATGATTGCCGAGGCGCGGCGACGCCATCCGGAATTGGACGGGCGTTGCGATTTGATGGTTGGGGACGCTGAACGCCTTTTGCTTCCGGACGGGTCGGTGGATTGCGTGCTGTGCTGGAGGCTAGCGCATCTGTTGCCCGGAGAGGTTCTGCGTCGCGTGCTCCACGAGTTCCGCCGGGTTGTGCGAAGGGAGATCGTGCTGGAAGTCCTGACTTATAAACCGGCTGCGCCGCCGCGGCATTTTTGGAACCCGTTGAAGAATCTCTTGCGGCCCGCCTGGCGGCAAATCCGTCCCAGACGCAAATCCACTCCGTGGTCCCACATCGGGAACTTCGATCATTCCGAGGAGGAGCTGCGGGGCATCCTTGCCGATGCCGGTTTGGCAGTGCGCGCGCATGCAGTTGTCGGAGACACCGCCGGCCGGCCGGCGGTCGTTTTCCATCTCGCCCTCATTTGAACGCCCGTTTTCAACTCTGGCTGTTTCGGCTGTTCGGGCGGGAAATCACGGTCCCCTTGTCCAATTGCGTGCATTTTTGCGGTTACCGGTACGGGCGCGGGGAATTCAATCCTTACGAGAACTACGCAATCGCCCGGGTCCGGGGGGCCTCCGAAGAGCAGGCCCGGGGGCAGTTTGTCGATTTTCTGCTCTTCTACCGGCCACGGCATTTCGGGGAGGCGCTGGGGGTCGAACTCCAGCGTCGGTATCCGCTCTGGTTCTATCCCTGGAGCCGGTCTGTGATCAATCCGGCCAACGCTTGGTGCAAAGAACCCAATGATTGTCCGGATATCCTCACGCATTTCTCGGAGCGGGGGATTTCGTCCCGGGGGCTGGCCGCGGAATACGGTTGGCTTGAAGGCAGCCTTCGCTCAATCCGGGAGCATGGGTTCCAGCCCGGTCGATTCCGGAGCATTGTCCAGGCGCGAAGGTTTGTGCGCGCTGATGGATCTGCCGCCTATCTGCTGCTTGATGGCAACCACCGCGTTTCCGCTCTTTCGGCATTAGGATATACCAAGGTGCCGCTCCAGTATCTGCCGGCTGCAACGCTGTACGAAACGGCGTTGCCAGTCTGGCGTCAGGTCAGGCGCAATCTATATTCAGCGGACGACGCGGCTCGCGTATTCTCCGTGTATTTTGATGGCAATCGGCGGTCGCGGACGACGGGCGAACCGTCTCGCATCGTGTCCGCCTGATCTCATGCCTCGTTCCAATACCGCCAGGCGAGACGTCATGCACGTCGTGCCGGCGGAGCGACCTGAACCGCGCGGGCACTCCGCATGTGCGGCGCGGTGGCGCAAGGCATGTCCCGGGCAGGCCTTGGTTCGCAGAGTTTTTGGCGCGGTCTGCCGGCGGCTCCGCCTTCGGGGCTGAATGCGCGCGGATTTGCCGGCATGGAAATCCCAAGATGCATTGATCCCGTTTCCTCAAGCGCCAACGCCGGAACGGCACCGGCGCCGGTGGGTGACGGCAGCAGGGCCTGCGGCTTGAGGCGCCGGTGGGCCGCCTCCATGGTGAGGCCGCTCTTGCATTCGCTGCCCGCGGTTGCAAGAAAACGTCCATGCCGGAGGCACATTCCTTTCCAACCGTGTTGCGTGGATGGCTGCCTCCGGCTTTCCTAAGGATCGTCCGGAACATCCGCCGCCGCCGGGCATTCTTCGGCGATTATCGCAGCTGGGCGGAGGCGCTCGCTGCGTCGAAAGGCTATGCCGACGAAGCCGTGCTGGCGAAAGTGGTCTCGGCGACCCGCGATGTGACTGCCGGACGTGGGCGATGGGATCGCGACGGAGCGGTGTTCAACACGATGGAGGTAAACGCGCCGTTGCTGGCGGCGTTGCGGCGGATCGCCGACGCGGAACTGGGTCAGCTCGACTTGGTCGATTTTGGCGGTGCGCTGGGCAGCACGTGGCGACAGCATCGCGAGGCGCTGAAGGATATCAGACGGGTGCGATGGCGGGTGGTGGAGCAGCCGCACTATGTCGATTCCGGGCGGGAATTTGCCGACGCCGCGCTGGCGTTCTATGCCTCATTGGATGACGCGCTCTCCGATGGGACTGTATCAACAGTGCTGTTTTCAAGCGTGCTGCCCTACGTGGAGCAGCCGCGGGCGCTGCTCGCTGAAGTGGCTCGGAGGGGCGTGCGGCATATCGTCATTGACCGCACGTCTTTTGCGGCGGACGGGCGCGAGCGGATCGTGGTGCAGCGCGTGCCGGCTGCGCTTGGCGGCGGGAGTTACCCTTGTTGGCTGTTCGCGCGTGACAAGTTGCTCGCGCCCATGATGGCGCAGTACCGATTGGTCAACGAATGGCCCGGGTTCGACGATATTGATCCTTCGGCTTTGTTTTACGGTTTCAGCTTCGAGAGGAACGTATGAACCCCATGCTCTCCCCTCTCCGGGCGCGTTGGCTCGCCGAACAATACAACCCCGGCTGGCTCGGGCTGGCGGTCAATCCGTTCTACTTCGCCCGGCGCGGCCTGATTCGTGAGCTGCGACCTCTGTTGGCCCGGTTGAGTGGCGAGGTGCTCGACGTTGGCTGCGGACAGAAACCTTATCGTGAGTTCATCCCCGCGACGCGCTACGTCGGCCTTGACGTCGATACGCCGGCAACTCGTGCCTACGGGGCGGCCGATGTCACCTACGACGGCCACACCTTTCCTTTTGCAGACGCGAGCTTCGACGGCGTGTTGTGCTCGCAGGTGTTCGAACACGTTTTCAATCCCGGGGAGTTCCTCGGCGAGATTCGCCGAGTGCTCCGGCCCGGCGGTGTGCTCGTATTGACAGTGCCGTTCGTATGGGACGAACATGAGCAGCCGCATGATTTTGCGCGGTATTCCTCCTTCGGATTGCGCGCGGTGCTTGAACGCAACGGCTTTGTCCTCGAAAGTCACCGCCGGTCGGTCGCTGACAGTCGCGTCTTGTTCCAGCTGGCGGCGGCCTATGTGTTCAAGGTGACCTTGACCCGAAGCCGGTGGCTCAATCTTGCGGTGCAACTGGCGGTGATTGCACCGGTCAATCTTGCCGGCGCAGCGCTTGGTGTGCTGCTGCCTGCCAACCCGGACCTGTATCTGGACAACATCGTGCTGGCGCGACGCACCACTGCTCCGTGAACCACTACTGCACGTATTTCGACCGGAATTATGTCGTGCAGGGGGTGGCTTTGCTGCAATCGCTGCGGCGGCGTGACCCGGGCATGACGTTGTGGGTGCTGGCCCTCGATGAGACTGCTGCGGGCGCACTGACTGCCCTCGGCGGGGGCGACGTGCGGGTGATGACCTGCGCGGAACTTGAAGCGGACGATTCGGCGCTCGCGAGAAGCCGCGAAACACGCAGCCGCCTGGAACACATCTTCACGATGTCCCCCTGCCTCCCGCGGCACATCCTGCGTCGGCACCCGGACATTCCTGCGATAACCTATGTCGACGCTGACTTGTGGTTCTTTGATAGTCTCGATGAGATCCATCGGGAGTGGGCGGCCGGGAGCCTGTACCTCACGCTCCAGGATGTGCCGCTGTGTCTTCGCGAGCGGGAGGAGCGGTATGGGCGGTACAACGTGGGCATTCTTGGTTTCCGCAACGACGCGACGGCGCTGGCCTGCCTGGACTGGTGGCGGGAACGTTGTCTGGAATGGTGCAAGAACGTGCCCGAGCCCGGGCGCTATGCCGACCAGAAGTATCTTGACGAATGGCCCGTGCGGTTTCGTGGCGTCGTGGTGTCCGCCCACCCCGGCATCAATGTCGCGCCCTGGAACTGGAGCCGGCGCCAGCTTGCCGTGGACGGACCGGCGCCGACGGCGGCCGGCCGTCCGTTGATCGCGTTTCATTTTGCCCAGTTACGGCGCCTTTCGCGCCGCTGCATCGACACGAACCAGGCCCAGTACGGAGTGATGCCGTTCCGGCTGCGCGCTCCGGTATACGGCCCGTATGTCGAGGCCCTCGACGCGGCGTCAGGGCGGCTGGCGCAGGCCAGCCAGGTGGCTCCGCTGGGTTCTATCCGACCGCGGAGCGAGGCTGGACTTCAGCGCTGGAGTTTCGCCGTCGCGTTTGGCACGGTCTGGTTCCGCCTTGGCCGGGGGTGGTATTCCGGCGGATTTGGCCTGGGTCGTCATTCCGGCCGGATCATGGCATGGCAGCACCGCCTGCGGGGCAAGCCGGCATGATGCTGGCCCGCCCGCCCGCTGTGCGCCGTGGGCGTCGGAATCGCCGCCGTCCGCGGCGCGAGCTTGCCTTGACCGTGTCGGATGGAGTTCTCTTTCTCGCAGATGCCGGCTGTGTCTCCACTGCTTGTTGTTACCCCTACGCTCGGGAGCTCGCCATTCCTGGCGGGAATGATGGAGGACGTGGCGGCGCTCGGCCGCACCGTGCCGTTGCAACAGTTCGTCGTTGCGCCGGCTGCGGCCGTCGGGGCATTGCGAAAACGGTGGTCGTCGTCGGCCGTTCTGGCAGAGCCGCCCGGCTGCGGCATGTACGGGGCGATCAACGCAGCAGCGGATGCGGCCGGGGATTGGGAGTGGCTCACCTGGATCAACGACGACGACCGGCTGCTGCATGGGTTCGAAGACCTGTGGCGGTGCGCGCAGGCTGCGCCGGCCGCGGCTGATATCTGGTATGGCGAGGTCGATTACGTCGACGCCGACGGCAGCAAGCTGGCCGCGATGCCCGTCTGCCGGAGGCCGGCGGATGTGCCGGCGCTGCTTGCCTCGGGCCTTGCGCCGTTCACGCAGCAGGGCGCGCTCATCAGCCGCGATCTCTGGCACAAGCTCGGCGGGATGGACGCATCGCTACGCATCGCCGGTGACTTTGATTTCTGGATACGGGCGGCCGCCTCGGGCGCCCGTTTCCGGTTTTTGCCCGGGACTGTGGCCGCGTTCCGCGTCCGGCCGGGGCAATTGTCGGGCCGCGTGACGCAGGCGAAGGACGAGGAGGAGGCCGTGCTGCGAAGGTGCGGCCTCGCGGTGGGCCGGGCGCGCCGGTTGATCGCGTCGGTCCGTTTCCGCGTGGCGAACCTGCCGCGGATCATTCAGCGAACATGGCGCACCGGCCGTCTCGGGAGCAGGCGGATGTATGCGCGTTGATACAATGCGTACCGTCGCGGTCATCAATGCAATGAAATCCCGGCGGCCCACCGGCATCGGGATCGCCGGCGATGCGGTGGCGCAGCTGTTGCCCGCCGGCATGGCGGCGACCAGTCCGCGGCTGGATCGCTGGTTCACTGCGGTGAACGACGGGCCGCTGCCGGGCGCCGTGCGGGCGTTCCTCCGGCTTCTGCTGGTGCAATGCGCACCGCTCTTCTTTCCGCGGTACGCGCGTTTGATCTTCACGTCACACCACGCGCCGTGGTGGCGGACGGGCCGGCACGCGGTGATCCTCTACGACACGATTCCCCTGCAATTTCCTGAGCAAGCTCCGGTTCAGTCGTGGTATTTCCGGTGCGGCTTGCCGCGTGTGCTGCGCTGCGCCGAACGTATTGTGACCATTTCCGCCGCGGTGCGGGAAGACTTTGTCGCGAGGGAGTTCGCGCCGGTGCAGTCGGCGACCATCATTCCCGCGTTCTCTGCGGTCCTGGCCCGCGGGGCGGCGAGTCCGGCCCGAAAGCGCTCGAAGCACGGGCTGCTCGTGGTCGGGGCGAGATATCCGCACAAGAACATCGACGTTGTGCTGGCCGCGCTCGAGCAGCTCAACCAGACGCCGCCAGCGCCATGGCGGTTGACACTTGCCGGGGCGGATCGCCTGCTCTGGGCGAAGCCGTGGGGCGGTCTGGAATTTTTCGAGCGACGCGGCTGGGTGCACACGATCCCTCACGTCGAGGCCGCCGAACTGGCTGAACTATATGCCCGCGCGACGGCGCTGGTCTACCCGTCGCTCGCCGAAGGACAGGGTCTGCCGCCGCTCGAGGCAATGGCTGCGGGCTGTCCAGCGATCTGCAGCGACCTTCCAGTGCTGCGCGAAACCTGCGGCGACGCGGTGGTCTACTTCTCCGCGACCGATGCCGCCGAACTCGCGCGGCGGATCAAAGACACGGCGGTCGAGACGCAGGCCGTCGCAGCGACCCGCTTTGCTGCGGCCCGGAATCGGCTGGCGCGATTCAGCCGCGACGCACTGACCGCGCGGTGGCGCGAATTTCTGGAGACGTGGCCATGAGCCCCGAATTTCCCCGTCAGCATTGCTTGTGATTGCCTCGGTGGAGCAGGGGGTTAATCCGTGTGCGGTGCAATCGGCCCTCAGCATCATTATCGTGGCCTACAAGTCCCGCGGGGAGATCGGGCCGTGCCTGGCATCGATCCCGCGACGGCTGGGTGTTGATGGCGGGGCGGGGGACGTCGAGACGATCGTCGTGGACAATTCTCCGGGCGATGGCGCCGACGAGATCGTGCGGCGGGATTTTCCCTGGGTGCGGTACGTCGCAGCACCGGAAAATCTGGGCTTTGGGCGGGCCAACAACCTGGGCTTCCAGCAGACGTCGGGCGAGTGCGTGCTGTTCCTCAATCCTGACACCGTCAGTAACGCGCAGGCGCTGGAGCATTGTGTGCGGCGGTTGCAGACGGAACAGGGAATCGGTTTGATCTCGCCGAAGCTCGTGC
>Ga0182027_10009971_pt1 | contig 13558 bp, 9 predicted proteins | sample 712E1DmetaG_FD_121300 | JGI IMG/M metagenome (GOLD analysis project Ga0182027, IMG submission 121300) | Permafrost microbial communities from Stordalen Mire, Sweden - 712E1D metaG (Illumina Assembly) | ecosystem: Environmental > Terrestrial > Soil > Wetlands > Permafrost | place: Sweden...
CCGCTCGTGAACCCGTTGGCGGCCTGTGGCCACAGCCGGTCGGTCGGGGGTGGGGGAGTCTCTGCGGCGGCACGCTTCGCTTGGGAAGCAGACACTCTGCCAGCTGAGTTACTCCCGCTCGAAGCAGAACGAGTTATAGCAGATCGCGCGAGAGGGGCGGAAGGGGGCTGGCAGCGGCCGTTTGGTCGCGGCGACATTCTGCGCAGCAGGCAAACACAGTGTGCCGGGATCTCTGCAAGCGCAAGCCGCCGGCCGGCCGGACAGACAAACAACGCTGCGACGGCTGCGGCTAACTCGACCTGCGCTCGGTCATGTGCGCGAGTCGCGCTGAGGTATCGTTGAACTGTGCCAAAGCTTGGGGGCGCCACTGCCAATGACTCGGTCTTCCTCCTCGGCATGCACCGACTGCTCTTGCTTGCAGACGGGCTTGGGGAAGCAGAGATCGCGGCCGCGCTCGATCCTCTGCCCCTCGCCGCCGACCGAGGCCACAGCAACCTTGTTGAGGCCGGCGATCCCTACAGCGACTCAGACCGACTATTGCGCCTGACCGTCGGACTTGATGTCGCGGCCGCTCCGGCTCGATTGCAGCGCGCGGTATTCAGCCTGGCTCGCTTGCCGCACGTCACGCTAGATGTCTTGCCTGACCTCAAGGGCTTGGCCGTCTCGGACTCGCTCGGCTCAGTCGTCGTAGACCGAGGAGGGGAGGGGATCAGCGTTACCACGACCCGGAGGCTGGGGACTACCCACTTCGGCTGGTATCGCGACGACTACGCCGAGATACTCGCGGGCCAGACGGGGCTAGACCAAGGGCTCGCCGTGCAGCTCGCGCTTTCGGTGGCTGCCCACGGGGCGCTCCACAACGACTATCTCGTAAGCCCCGCGCTCGCCGCGCTTCGAGACACCAAGGCCTTCTGGGGACGGAGCACGAGCTCGACCACCATCGAGGAAGCCATGTTCCTTGCCGGCCTGAAGTCGCGTATGTACCGAAACACGCCAATCTTCGTGAGCTCACTCGGCTCGATGTCGATCACGACCGGATGGCTCTACGACGCGGCTGCAATGCGTCTATCCGGCCCACTGCGGAAGGCCCTCGCGGGAGCGCTATCGCCAGATGCCACGGCAGAAGAAAGCGGTTGCGTAGACCACTTGCTTGCCATCAGGAGCCGGCTTCGTGACCTGATCATCTGTCGCGATGAGCTCGCGAGGCTAGAGCGCCGAGAGGCCTTGGGCAAGGACTGGCCGACCGGTATGCGCGATCGCGATTCGGTAATCGGCGGTTCAGGCAACGACCTGGTATTCCGCGTCGACTACCACGTCGCCGCCGCGCTCAATGCCATGAGCTCAATCCTCGACAATCTGGCGTGGATCGTTTGCTCTCGTGAGGGCCTGGCCGTCCCATCGAAGCAGATCGGCTTCGACCGGATCGTTGATCCCCGCAGGCCCTTTGGCCCCACCAAGGCCTCCGCCTGGCTCGCATCTGCGGCTCAGCACGACAAGCTCGTTCGCGAGGGGCTTGCGCTGCGAGCACTCCGCAATCTTGCCGACCATTGGGCTGGCATGGATTACGGGTGGGCCATGTCGGGCCACCCAGGCCAGCCCGCGGCTCGAGGTCCCGAGATGCTCGCCGCCTGGATACCAAGAGACGAGCCCACTTATGGCATGCCTGATGGCACCCATTCGCCGGCGGGTGACGATCTGGCTGCGTTTGCGGCGATCGCCTTTCCCGACCTGCTCGTCATCCGGCCGAGGACTCTCGTCGAAGCCGCGCTCGTGCGAGCGTCGTATTTGTCGAGCCGTCTGCTTGCCCTCTACAGCTGGCCGCCAAGAACCTGGCTCTACCGGGATCCCGCTTACCGGCAGGAAGAGCAAACCATCCGGCACTGCCGTGGCCGCTGGCACCGAGCCTTGTGGGGCTTCGACCTGCTGCCGGCCTCGATCCGAGGTTAGGGCTCGATGACTTGCCGGCCACACTTGGCGCGCTTTCGGCTACCTACCCGGCGGTCTTGTTTCTGGTGGGATACCGGGCGCTAGGCCTGCCGTGTTCTTGCCGCAGTCGAGTCCGCCGCGATGAATGCCACTGTCCCACGCACAAGGACCGCGAGTGAGCGTGCGGTTTCCAGACGCGACGTTGATTTCGCCAGGTCTGCCAGTCGAATCCCTGCCTGCCCGGCCTCAAAGCCGACCGGGATCAGCAAGGGACGAATCTCCTCTAGGACTCCCCCCACTTCTCTGCCGGCCGCAGTTTTCTCGGCAGCCAACCAGTCCGCGAGACGGCGCCTGTGGTCAATCGCCTCGTTGAAGGTGTCTGACCATTTGGAGGCGACTCGATCGAAATAGGCAACGAGGCTAGGCTCAGCGGCGTCGTCAGCCTCACCAAGCGGCAGAACGTCAGCGCAATGCGCGGTGAGCGCCCAGAGTTGAGCGACGGAGCGCATAAGGAGAGCCGCTTCATCAAGCATCGGATCAAGAGGCTCAGCCAGCCCTAATGCTTTGACGGTGTCGAGCGGCAGAGCTTTGGGCATGAACTCGACCGCCTTCAACTCCCTGTCTTGCTGGAGCCCCAGGACGCTGAACGCAAACGCCTCCCTTGTCACCATCTGTCCCCGGGCCAGGAGGATGAACACCACGTTCCTGTACTCGACTGCGGTCAGACGACCAGCGAGCACCGACTCGCCCCGCAGCAGCGGCCGGACCCGATCTATCAACCCCTCGGCCGCTGTGAGCTGCCCCACCGGATCACTCAGGCTGTCAATGGCCACGAATAGGGCTGGCGAATCGTCCCAGTCGAGGTCTGAAGAGAGCACGCGGCAGTGATGCGCCTGGTCATCCGACGTCAGTTGGTCAATGTCACGGACGAGTTGCCTAGTGCGCTTCATCCGATGTTGCTCAGCCTCGGCGACTGCGTCCACGATGCGCCGCCCGGGCCGAGCGAGGAACTGCTCCCAGACATCGGCGAACCGGCGATACTTTGTGAGTTCTGCTCGGGCGTTCGCCGCGGCCAGCGCAGAGGGTGCAGAAGCACTGAACAGCCGAGAGACAGCGACTTGGAGCCCACCAAGTCGCCAATAGGCATCGCGGATGTTCAGCGATGCGAGGGGTCCTACGTTGAGGGCAACGCCCGCGCTCGTGGCTTGCTGCCGGATCAGATCGCGCTCAGCGTCGCTGTGAGCCCGTCGGGCAAGCAGTGGTTCTACAGCCAGGCACAAAGGAACCTGCCTGAGCACATTGTCAACCGACGTGCTCCAATCCCGCGCCGCATGAACAAGTTCGTCGTACCGCCGCAGCGCCAAGCGCCGCTGTTGATCCTGCGCATCGGCCCGCGGCACCGACGATTCGGTCATGAGCCCCCATTCGTCAACGGCCGTTCTTGGCAACGCGAGAGAGCTCTCGGCAACTTTCCTGAGCTGATCGACCACTTCAGGATCGAGGCTGTACCCCACGATCCGGTCGGACTCACTCCGGTGGTACCGGCGCAGCCCCTCGACAATCAGCGTGGTCGCCTCTAGCGCGGCCACTCGTTTCTTGGCCAGAAGCGCCTGATACTCGCTCCAATCGTTGGGCCGGTGGCGTAGCTTCTCGTAGCCTTCTAGGAGGCCGTTAGTCGATGTGAGCCACCGTATGGGCAAGCTTCGACGCGGTATCCGTTTTGTCGTTGAGTCGCCCGCAAGGCCACTCATGATCCGGTGGCCGTAGCCTTGAGTTCCCCACTCATCCCTCTCCGGCCACAGTCCGCGGAGAAGCTCGACTCGCTCCATCGTGAAGGCGTGCAACTGGTCCGAGGCAGTTTCAGTCCCTGGGGGAGACGGTGCGTCGATTGGCACGACGAAGTGCGCCGTTACACATGAGCCGTCGTCCACGAGTCGCGCTACGAACAACTCTGAGTACAACCTTGTCGAGGCGTCCCTCCCAGCCTGCAGGGTGAGCAGGTGACGAGACCCGAGTGCATGGCAGCCAAGCATGAGGTCGGCGATGGCCCGGAGAGGCGCGTCGGACCATGCGGCAGCGACCGCGTCGTCGTCGAGCCACCCATCAAAGGAACGTGCGATGCGGAGGTGGCCGGCCCAGAAGAGGACTTGGCCGACATCTGACCACTCGCCGCCGGAAGGTTGCTGCCGGGGTTGTGCGCATGCGTCCAGCCACCCTTTGAGCGGAGCCCAGACCTCGTCCACCGGGCGCTGTTCTTTGCGTGCCGTGGCTGCCGCACTCTTGAACGCTTCACCGTCTGTGCCAATCCTGACGATCGTCTCCACCAGCTCGTCTGCTACGCCGAGCATGGCGCCAGCGATGTCCGAGTCCACTAGCAACGACCACGCCTCGCCATGTTCGGTGTACAGGCGATCGAATAGGGTGCGGTTTGCCTCCGCGTACCCAGCCACACCCAGCCAGACCAATACCCTGCCGACGCCAGCGATAGCTCGCCATGTCTTTGGGACGAGCTGCATTGCCGCTTCTCGTAGAGCCTGCTGCATCTTTGGGCGCCGAGAGAAACCGTGGAGGAGGAATGTCTCCAGATCCTCTTCGTACAAGATAGGGAGGCATGCTTTGGCGCTCTGGATCCAGGGCGCGAGTACGTCGTCGGTCAGCAGGTCGGCCACAAGCTCCGAGCGGACCGGATGAAGTCCTGCGATCGCAGCTCCGCCGTCCTCAATGCGGACGAGGTACTCGCGTTCGAGAAGAGCGATTGTGCGAGCCGGCGATGCGAGCGCAAGCGCAGACGGGCTCCATATGAGGAGGCGACGGCCACGAGCCGGAGCAACTCAATCTCCTGCCCGGGCCTCGTCCCTGCACGGACCTCGTCCTGTAGCCGCTCAACCTGCTTGCGTAGCACGTCTCGTAGCGTCGAGCCCTGCGTTACCAAATGGACGAACTCGAGAAGAGGTCCAACGCCCCCAAACCGAGCCCACGCATCCTGGAAGTCGAGCATCCCGGGCGAGCGAACCGATGGATCCAGACCAGCGTAGATCTCCGCGGCGTCAGACCGCTCGAGTTCGTGAAGCCCGATCTCGACGAAATCGAAAGCGGCCCGAGACGGTTCGGTTCTGCGCCAATCCTCCTCACGGATCGCAACGAGGACCCGGACGTTGGGCTGTTCGTAAAGTCGGGCGACCAGCTCGGGCCATGCTGTGTCGCTGGGTTGAACGTCGATGAGGATGTACACCGGCAGATCGAGTGTCCGACCGAACGACGCGAGGAGTATGGCGAGCCGCGCCGCATGCTCGCGGTCGTCGATCCGCCGAATGCGGAATCGCCAGACTTCAGGTAGTTCATGCATGAACTGGTACGCGAGCGTCGATTTCCCCTGGCCCGACGCGCCGTGAAGAACCGCCACTCGGTTCGCCGCCATGCCCTCAGATACCCGTCGCAGGAGATCGGGCCGCGCAACAGTCACTCCCGCCAGGACATGTTCCCATCGGGCCTGCATCCCGCGGTGGAACTCTCTCGCCAGCTCCGCAACCCGAGCCTCAGCTATGACCTCGTCCGCGAGTGGCTCCACAGTCGTGAACCATTCAGCATGATGAGCGAAGCGTTCCGCCAGGTACCGCCCTACGTCTGTGATTTCGCGCTCGACACGGCCGCGGCTGAGCGGCTTCCTCTCCTCAGCCGCCCGGTAGATCCAGAAGAGCAAGAGATCCACTGAGGTCTTGGTGTCGATGCCCGTGACCACCTGCGCCACCAGCGACTCTACCTCTTGAGTGAGGCGCAGCTCAGACACCTCCTCCACAGGGAAGAGCCTCGAGACGACGTTCCGGAGTTCCTCGGCAGTGGCCGAGCCATCGCCGACCAACTTGCGAACAACCTGTTCGCGTTCTGGCCCCTCGCCAGCTATTGCCTTCGCCAACTCAGGTCCGACCGGCCCAAACGAGACGATGCGAAGGGCGGCGGTCGGGTCCGTCCGCAGCACTGCGGCCGAACGAGCGAAGAATGAGCCCGTCGAAGATCGGAGGTGGTGCACGGCGAGAGGCGCACCAACCGATTTCACCTGACAAACCTCGGCGAGCTGCGTATCGCTGAAGATGGCAAGGTCCTCGATTCCCTCAGGGTGAACTGACGCAGCGCCTGCCATCGTGAGCACGCGGTGCAGCGTGTACAGACACTGGTGGCGGTAGCCACGGAAGGATGGGGTCGCGCCGACATTCGGGGACGATGATGCCTTCGGCTGTGATGGAGGCACGGAATCGCGCAACTGAGGCGACTGAGTCGCCCTAGCCGACCTGACCCGCTTCTGCTTCGTCATTTCAGGATTCTCGAACTATGGGCGGCAGGGCAGTGCGCCATAGATTCTCACTCGCGCAAGGAGTTGCTCTCCGTAGACCGACACATGGCGAGGTGGAAAGTGTCTCATCCGCGGACCCCTTGACACCCTGTCTCGGGGACGCGCGAGTCTAGGCTGTGTCTAGCTGACTCGGGAGGCCGTAGGCGAGCCGGCGAGAGGCTCCGACCGTTTGTCGTTTGCTCTTCCGGCGCCATAGAGCCTCGCGAAGCGCCGCGAGGACAAAGCTCCTGACCGCGACGTTCGCGCCTTGATGACCAGTGGAGTCGATTACTCGGCGACCGTGGTCGAGCGTCTCGCAGGCACCTAGGGTCGCGCGATCTTTGAGAGGACGGATTCCCGCACCTCCGCCTGTGTCGCCGGGTAGGTGCTAGCCCCTCGGCGAACGTAGTACTCAAGCTGCTGATCGGGTTGGAACTGCAGCCCATACGGAGCGCTTGAGCCGGCCTGAATGCTGACCACGAGCATCTTCTTGTCGTCCACGGAGGCGACCTGGACCTCGAATTCGGGTGTCGGCACCACGCGCCGACGGATCAGATCGCCCAGCTTGTCTCGTACGGAACGATCGTCTGCGCCATCCACGCCGTGCCGAGTAAGTTCGTCGGGATCGATCCCGAAAACGATGTCCCCACCGGTTCCGTTCGCGAATGCCGCCACGGTCTTCAGGACTTTGCGTCGAAGGTCATTGGTGTCGCCAGGGAGCTGTCTCTTGAACTCGACCCGCGGCCCTTCGCCTTGGGCGAGCAGCGCCCGAACACGGCTCTGCGGGTCATCTGGCAGGACTGGTTCGCCCGCATTGGCCCGATCTTGCGAGCCGCCCAGTCGGGTCCCGAGCGCGCGGTAGTCGAGCCACTGCCGGTCGCGTGAAAGGTAGAGCCAGGCGTCATCAGGCAGTCCATCGGGAAGCGCGAGGCGAACACGGCCGGACCTCCCAACCGTCCGATGCGCTTGGAGCCCGGAGCCGTTGAGCTCCACGCGTGTACCAGCACGGTCGCCTCCGAGGACGTGGACCTGAAGCCGCGTCGGTGAGACCTCGACTCGGTCGATCCACGCCTCAAGACGCACGAGCCTGATGCTCGCCAGTTCGTAGGACCCGATCGCGCTTCGAGAGAGTGAGGAGTGGTCGCCGTGGAAGAACGCGCGCATGGCGCTCTGTTCGTCTGGAAACGACGGGCAATCGTCCCCGATCTGGAAGGCTGACAGCGATCCTGTCGGAGGGGCCGCTCGCCGGCTGATCTCGTAGTCCAGGGTGGGCCAGGGCAATGAGGGAGCGTCATATGGAGCATGGCTTGGCTTTCGTCGCCACGACGCTTGATCGGCGCACGCCTCCACGGTCGCCTCGACCTCTCCGATCATCAGCGACTGCCCGCCTTCCGCGGAGAATGCTCGGAGGAGTTCAGACGCTGCCATTCCGTCCGCGACCAGCATGAACCGCTGGTATTGCCAGCGAGTGGGCTTCCATGAGGGAGGCTGGGCACCTACGACTGCATGAATTGTCCGCGCCGTCCAGTCAGCGTCAGTGAGGTCAAGAGCCGCACGTACGTATGCTCGCGCCTCTCCCATCGCGGCAACGAGCTCGCTGAGCGGACTACTGCCGTATTCCATGTGATCAGCATAGCCCCCGAGGGGACGACCTCCGATCGCGTTGCCGCCCAATGACGGAACGACGGACCCGGATCGGATGGTTCGCCGGCGCAGCAGAATGTCGGGCCTCGAGTACCAAACAACCTCTCGCCGCGAATTGGAACGTTGACAAATAGCCACGGAGCCCACAGAATGCTCCGCAGCCAAGTCCCGCGTGGATCGCCGCGGCAGGGGTTTTGCCGCGTGGTCCCGTCGTCGGACGCTCGGCAGAAGGAGGTACGTCGCATGTCGGTGCGGCGCAGTGCAGGTCGAATGCGGGACTTAGCTGGGCACTCCGATGGGACCGCGATCACGCTCATCCCGCCTGCGCCTGCTTACTGGCCAAGTCACGCGTAGGGGGGGTCGACGCGCAGTAGCCGCGCGGAGGCAAACGGTTCAAAGCGCCAACGTCCCGGCGCCGAATCGTAGGCTCCCCACCAGGTCATCTCACCGCTGATGGGCAGAGTCACTTTGCCCGATTGACGTTGGAGAGCGTCGCCCCTGTTTGGAACGGGCCCCTCGTCTCGCTCTCGGCAACACCGGGCCGGGTTTTGGAGGCATCATGACTGCGACCAACTCGGGACCCCGCCTGCGAGTGGCGCTCTTCGGCGCCGGCCTCGTGGGCCAAGCAGGCCACGCGATCAGCTTGTGGGAGGAGCGGGATCGCTTCGACTTCGTCGCGGTCGCCGACCCGTCCCCGTCGACACGACAGGCCGTAGCCGCGCGGTACTCGGTTCCGAACACGTGCGCCACGCTGGAAGAGGCCCTTAGGCTCGGCCTCGATGCCGTGGTCATCGCTGTGCCCGACCCTGCGCACAGGGACGCGGTGCTGAAAGCGCTCCGCGCCGGCGTGCATGTGCTCTGTGAGAAGCCCCTGGCAGTGAGCGTGGCCGAGTGCGACGAGATCATCGCCGCCCGCGGGGATCGGGTGGTGCAGTGCGGCTACATGAAGCTGTACGACCCGGCCGTAGAGCGCATGGTCGAACTTCTGGGCAACGGCGGCACCGAGATGGTGTACCTCTCGGTCGAAGTGAACGATCCGGACCAGGCCCCATTCGTCGATCACCTCGGCCTGTTCGTCGGGCGAGACGTGCCATCTGACCTGATCGCGGCGACGCAGGCCCGCGGCCGAGACACCGTGCGCGAGGCGCTGAACGCAGATCCCCGGCCAGAGCAGGCGCGCGCATTCGAGGCGTACCTGGGGGCACTCGTCCATGACGTGAGCTTGGCCCACCACCTCCTCGCCTCGGTCGGCATCCATGCCCCACTCCCGCTGACGGATGCGGCGTACTTCGACCAAGGCCGAGGCGTGAGCCTCGCATGGTCGCTTCCGGCCGGCGGCCGGGCGCACCTCGAGCACCTCAACCTGCCTGGTGTTGCCGACTACCGCGAACGCGTGACTGTTTACTGCCGGGACCGGATCCTGGAGCTCACGTTCCCGTCCCCGTACCTCCGCCATCACCCGACGAGACTCGTCGAGCGGAGGTCGGACGGGACCGTCGCTGGGCTCGAGGTCATCGAGCACCGTATCTCATATGAGGAGGCGTTCCGGAACGAGGTCCGCGCGTTCCACGCTGCAATCACCGCCGGAACCCCGGTTCGGGCGACCGCCGAGGCGGCGCGCGACGACCTTACCGCCTTGCTGAACGCGCTCCGGCTCGCCGCGAGCCGCCAGCCTGTTGCAGCCTGAGCTCGGCGAAGCAGGCGGACCACGTGACCAGGTTCATCACTCACCAACCGGACAGTGAGGAACGGCAAATGCGCATAGGACTGTTCACCGACGGGCTGAAGCACCTTTCTAGACGCGATGCATTCGCGTGGTGCGCGAACCATGGCATCACCGACGTCGAGATGAGCGTCGGCACCTGGGGTGCCAGGACGCACATCGACCTCGGGGCGCTGCTGGGCGACGCGAGGGCACGCGATGAGCTCCGACGCGACCTCGACGACTTCCGGCTGAAGTTCAGCGCGGTAAATGCCGCAGGGAATCCGCTCCATCCGGACCCGGCCGCCCGTGCTGAGGCGCAGACGGCCCTGAAGGGCGCCATCGAGCTGGCGGCCCTGCTCGGGATCGACCGCGTCGTAACGATGGCGGGGTGTCCCGGGGGACGCACCGGCGGACCCATCGGGGTCTTCGGTTTGTGGTCGGTGAGCAACGACGACGAAGCGATCTGGCAGTGGCAGATGGAGTCCGAGGTGGGCCCCTACTGGCGCATGCTCTCCGGCTGGATGGCCGGCGCCGCCCCGGACGTGCGCGTCTGTCTCGAGCTGCACCCGGGCGTCTGCGTATATGGCGTGGAGTCGTACCGTGCCCTCCGCACGTACGCCGGCGAGAACGTCGGCGTGAATCTCGATCCCAGCCATTTCTGGTGGCAGGGCGCCGATCCCATTCGGGTGATTGAGGAGCTGGGACGGGTGATCGGCTGGTCACATGGCAAGGACACGACGCTCTACCCCGATCGCATCCTTCTCCACGGCGTCCTCGACCACCGCTTCCCCGTCGATCCGGCCAAGGAGTCCTGGCACTTCTCGGCCGTCGGTGACGGGCACGACGTCCAGACCTGGTCGCGCCTGCTCAGCGCGCTAAAGGCGGCTGGCCACGATTCCGTCGTGTCGATAGAGCACGAGGATCCCCGTCTCACGCCGGAGGAGTGCATCGAGCGATCCGCGCGCTGTCTGACCGAAGCCCTCGCCCTCTAGGAATACGACCGAGAACGCCGCCCGATGATGCCGACTCAGTGTCTCAGCCGCCGCCCGATGGTCGTTGCCAGCGCCACCGACGGCGCACACGCTTTCGGTACAGGCCACGAGCGCGGTGCAGGGCATTGCTCTAAGGACGGGTGCGGTTCATCGCCGCATTCACCCAATCGGCAGGGTCCTTGGCGTCGTCGCTCGGGCCCGAATCGACCCGGCCGCGAGCAGCTTGTCGCGGCATCGGGGAATCCACACGAATCACATCGCCAGAGCGAGCGGGCGCCGCTCTTGTATCGACTTACGTCGGCCAACCTATCCAGGAGCAGGCCCGATGGCTGAGCTGCGTCTGTCGGCTGTGGACAAGCGCTTCGGCAACGTCCGAGTGCTTGAGGCGATCGACCTGCAGGCCGAGGATGGGGAATTCCTCGTTCTCCTCGGCCCCTCTGGCTGCGGCAAGACGACTGCCCTTCGAATCGTGGCGGGCCTGGAGTCGCCCACGGCCGGACGTGTCTACATCGGCGGCACGGACGTAACCAGCTGGGCCCCCCGCGAGCGCGATGTCGCGATGGTGTTCCAGAGCTACGCCCTCTACCCACACATGTCGGTTGAGCAGAACATCGCGTACCCACTGAAGATCCGGGGGCTTGGCAAGGCCGAGCTGAAGGCGGCCGTGGCGGCCGTGGCCGAGTCCCTCGAAGTCGGCCACCTGCTGTCCCGCCGGCCGCGCCAGCTTTCTGGAGGCCAGCGCCAGAGGATCGCCCTCGCCCGGGCCATCGTGCGAGAGCCAGCCGCATTCCTCATGGACGAGCCGCTTTCGAATCTCGACGCAAAGTTGCGGCTCAGCATGCGTGGCGAGATCAAGCGTCTCCAGAAGAAGCTCGGCACCACGACGCTCTATGTGACCCACGACCAAGCCGAAGCCATGACGATGGCCGACCGCGTCTGCGTGCTGAACGACGGGCTCATCCAACAGTTTGCCCCCGCCCAGGAAGTATTCGATCGGCCGGGGAACCGGTTCGTTGCCACGTTCGTCGGGAGCCCGCCCATGAACATCCTCGACCTGGAGCTCGACCAGGAGCACCGGGCGATGGTGGTCGCGGGAGCCTCGGTGCCGCTTGGCGACCGCTACGACGCCTGCGCGGCCGCTAACGTCCAGCAACTCGGGGCACGAGCGGGGGACGTCGAGATCGCCCAGCCCGAGGAGCCGGGATCGCTGCCGGCCACGGTCTACGTGGTCGAGCCGATGGGGGAGGAGGTGTACGTGCAAGTGCTGCTCGGTGAAACACGCGTAACAGTTCGTGCCAACCGAGGGTGGACTGCGCCGATCGGTGCCCCAGTCTGGGTCCGTATCGACGCGGCCAAGGCGTGTTTCTTCGACAGCCACGGGACCACCGTTGTGCACCGCGTGTACGTCTAGGCACGCGGCTTCGTGACAGGAGGAATCCGCAAATGACTCAGGACAACTTCGGCTCTCGCCCGATGAGTCGCAGGGATCTCCTGCGGCTCGGTCTGGCAGTGGGCGGCGGCGCGGCCGCGGCGTCGCTGCTTGCGGCCTGCGGAGGTTTGGTCGGTTCGCCGACAGTCGGTCCGGCCGGTGGCGCCGGCGCGAGTTCCACGGGCGCCGCCGGCTCGGGCGGGAAGCTCGTCATCGGAGCGTTCGAGGACGGCGCCCTGGTTCCGTTCAAGGGGACCATCCTGCCGATGTTCGAACAGGCCACGGGCATCAGCGTGGACTTCCTCACCGAGCCGTACGACTCGTTCTTCGCGAAGGCCCTGGAGGATGGACAGTCGAAGGCCGGCCAGTACGACATCTACATCATGGACGACCCCTGGATTCCCCAGTACGCAGCCACGGGAATTCTCGAGGACCTCGGCAAGCACGGCATTACGCCCAGCAGCGACTTCGCGCCGTCGTTCATCGACCTCGGCTACTGGCCGCCCCGGACGGGCCCGCGCGTCAACGGCTTCCAGAACGCGACGCCTTCGCTCGTCGCGCTTCCCTCGATCGGCGACCTGCAGACGCTTACCTACCGCAACGACATCTTCACGTCGGGCCCGCCGGCCACCTGGGACGATCTCGTCTCGACGGCGCAGGCCGCCATGAAGAGCGGGAAGATCAAGTATGGGTTCGTCTTCCGTGGAGTGAAGGGGAACCCGATCATGAACTCGTTCTTCCCCGTGCTCCTCTCCTTCGGTGCCACTTTCTTTGACGATAAGTGGAACCCCGTCTTCAATTCGGCCGAGGGGAAGCAGGCAGCCGACTTCTTCGTCGGGACCCTGAAGTCGCTGGCTCCTCCAGGAGTCGTCGAGTTTGACTCCGATCAGGAGGGCGCAGCCATCCTCGGCGGCGATGCGGCGGCGATCATCCAGTACTCGGGCAACGCGATCAAGTCGGATGACCCCACCCAGTCGAAGGTTGTCGGGAAGCTCGATTTCGCAACCGTTCCCAAGCAGGACCTGGCCATCGCCCAGATCGGCATCTTCATCAACGGCGTGTCCGTGTCCGCGCCGAACATGGACAACGCCATCACCTTCATGAAGTGGTTCGGCGGCAGCGACGCGCAGACCGCTCTCGCCCGAGCGGGAGACCTGCCCGTCCTGTATTCGTCGTTCGCCGACCCGCAGGCCGTGAAGGATCACCGCCTGCTCCCGGCGGCGCTCGCGCAGCTCAAGTCCGGGGCCGAGGCGCGCCCGCGTTGCCCCGACTGGGCCAAGATGGAGGCGATCATCGGCACCGAGCTGAACACCGCTCTCCAGGCCGGTAGTGGCGGGGGCGCGGCCCTCGACAGGGCCGCGGTCGAGGTCACTGCGTACCTCAAGCAGCAGGGTTACTACGCTTGACCGCCATGGTCGCTAGAACGCCGACCGCGCCCAGGCGGCGGGCCCTTCGTGGGGCCGGCCTGGACAAGGTCCTCCCGTACCTCATGCTCGCGCCGACGATGTTCCTCGTGCTGGGCGTCATCGTGTATC
>Ga0182027_10009972_pt1 | contig 13558 bp, 10 predicted proteins | sample 712E1DmetaG_FD_121300 | JGI IMG/M metagenome (GOLD analysis project Ga0182027, IMG submission 121300) | Permafrost microbial communities from Stordalen Mire, Sweden - 712E1D metaG (Illumina Assembly) | ecosystem: Environmental > Terrestrial > Soil > Wetlands > Permafrost | place: Sweden...
CAATCGCTTTCGCCGCTTGCTCATCCGCTGGGAGAAGAAAGCTTCTAACTATTTGTCCTTGCTCTATTTCGCTTGCGCCATCATCTGTTGGCGCAAGTGCGAAGTTTAGAGATAGGCTCTAAATGAAAAAACTCTTCCGCTCTGAGCAATTTCCTATCCTCGCCTTGCTGGTTATCGTTCTGGTAACCGGCCTGTTCACGTTGACCAATTACGGCGAATCATGGGACGAACTTCAATTCTACAAGTACGCTGATCACGCCCTCGCTTCTTATGGAACCTGGCTTCAAGGCGCGCAGATCATCATCACCGGTAACACCTACGATAACTACGGTCCCGCCTTCGTCATGTTCACTACTCTTGTCGCGCGCGGGCTTCATGCCCTCGATCCAAACGGACTGGTCTCCGATCTTCGCCATCTGGTTTACTTCCTCACCTTCGTGGCGGGCATCTATGCGTTTTACCTGCTTGCCCGCCGCTGGATGAGCCTCTGGGCCGCCTTCGCCGCGACGCTTCTTTTCGCCGCGCAACCCGTCTTTTGGGGTCATGCCTTCATCAGCCCCAAAGATATTCCCTTCCTCAGCGCGTTCCTCGTCAGCCTTGTCTTGGGATTGCGCACGGCAGATTCACAGCCGACGCTCAACGGACGGATGCCGCGCACCGTGATCTGGATTACCTCCTTCTGGATATTTTCCCTGCTCTTCCTTTTCTTCACGCCTCAATTTCTGGATAACGGGCTGACTGCACTGATCCGAAACGCATCATCACAGCCTGAAAGTTTTTTCGGCGCTTTGTTCAGGAATTTCTCCTCCGGCTTTGGCAGGACAAGGCCGGATGCATATATTGAACGAGCTTTGGTCGCTGTGATCTGGATCAAATTGATCTATCTATTCATCAGCGCAATATTGATGGGACTGCTTTATCGAAAGCAATTCCCCGAAGTCTTTAAGCTATTCAGCTGGGATATTTTATTGGCAGGTATCGCGCTTGGCCTGACAATCTCCATCCGCATCCTGGGTCCCCTGGTTGGGGTTTTGGTTGCGATCTATGCCTGGCAAAAAGCGGGCAAAAAATCGCTGCCGGTTCTGTTCGTGTATGCGGGCATTGCCCTGGCGGTCATGCTTGCCACGTGGCCGTATCTGTGGCCTGACCCGCCTGCACGTCTGGTTGAGAGCCTGCGCGTCATGTCGGAATATCCGTGGACCGGAAGAGTGTTCTTCAATGGAGGATATTACGCCTCACAAAACCTGCCGCGCGCATACCTTCCGGTTTTGCTGGCCATCCAAATCACCGAACCGGTCTGGCCCTTGTTCTTTTTAAGCCTGGCTTTGTTATGGAAGAACAAATATCTTTTGATCGTCACACTGTTGTGGTTTGTTTTGCCCCTGACCGCCTTGATTGCTACGCGTTCGCCGTTATACGATAACTTCCGCCAGGTTATTTTTATCCTGCCGCCGGTGTTCTTCGTGTGCGGCTTGGGTGTGGACTGGCTCTTTCAACGCCTCCGCCAGCCTGTCCTGCGAGGCGTGATCGTGGCCGCCTTGGTCCTGCCGGGCATTGTTGCGGGCATCCAACTGCATCCCTATGAATATATTTATTACAATAGCTTTATCGGCGGCGAGCGCGGTGCACAGGGACGCTTCGAACTGGATTATTGGGCAACCTCCTATCGGGCCGCGATGGAGTATGTCAACGGTGTTGCGCCCGCCAACGGAAAAATCTTTGTCGCCGGGCCGTCCTACATTGCCGAGATCTATGCCCGGCGTGATCTAAGAATCTATATGGACAGCGATATCAACTCCCAGACCTTCGATTACGCCATCATCACGACGCGCTATGCAGTGGATCAGACGGATTTACCGGATGCGCAGGTGGTTTATACTATCGAGCGTGAAGGCGTGCCTCTCACGGTCATCAAGAAAGTACGTTAGAAAATAGCCGCAGATCAACGCGGATAAACACTGATCAGTGAAAAGCAAGATGAAAATAGGAACGTTCATCAAAAAATCTGCGTGCATCTGTGTTTACACTTGCACCTGGCGCAAGTGCAGGTGTCTGCACCCATTCTCTACTCTCTATTCTCTTTTCTCTACTCTCTAACACGATAGGATCTAACGATGAATTTACTGGAACAATTGAAAAGCGGCACTTTATTGGCTGACGGCGCAATGGGCACGATGCTGCACAGCCGCGGCATCAGTTTTGAAAAGTGTTTTGATGAGTTGAACCTGACCGATCCCGGCGCGGTAGCGGCCATCCACCGGGAATATATCGAGGCGGGCGCGCAATTGATATTGACCAACACCTTTGGCGCAAATCGCTTTAAGTTAAGCAAGCACGGCTTGGATCAGAAAATGGTTGAGATCAACAAGGCGGGCGTGGAACTTGCCAAACGTGCCGCGGCGGCCTCCTTCAAAGACGTTTTGATCGGGGGGGATGTTGGGCCTTTGGGCGTGCGCATCGCGCCCTTTGGCCGCGTCAAGCCGGAGCAGGCGCGCCGTGCCTTTGCAGAACAGATCGCAGCCTTGTGCGAAGCAGGCGCGGATTTGATCGTCATTGAAACGATGACCGACCTGTATGAAATCCAGGAAGCCATCCAGGCCGCGCAACAGGTTTGCGCATTACCGCTGGTAGCCTCCGTCACCTTCACGCGCGATGACCGTACCTTGTTGGGCGATGACCCGCTGAAAGTTGCGCGTACCTTGCACGAGTCCGGCGCGGATGTGATCGGTGTCAACTGTTCGGGCGGGCCGGCGCAGCTTTTGCGGCTGCTCAGGCAAATGCATCAAGCGGTTCCTGTTGGAAAATTTTGGGTAAAACCGAATGCAGGCTGGCCTGAACAAGTCGGTGGGCGCATCATGTACCCGGCCGATCCTGAATACTTTGGCGAATACGCGCTTTCATTCCGCGAGGCGGGCGCGGGTATCGTCGGCGGATGCTGTGGCACCACACCGCAGCACATCGCCGCGATGAGAAAAGCGTTGGATTCCTCAACTCATTCCTCCACGTTGATCCAGACTTCGGAGGTCCTGGAGACCTCCGAAGTCTCTGTTGCAGAACAGCCGACGCAGTTTGCGGAAAAACTTGCATCTGGTAAATTTGTCATCTCGGTCGAGATGGACCCGCCGCGCGGCCTCTCGACTCACAAACTCATCGCGGGCGCTTCGCTCCTGACCGAAGCCGGCGCGGACATCATCAATGTGGCCGATTCCCCGATGGCGCGCATGAGGATGTCGGCTTGGGCAGTGTGTGATGTGGTGCAGCGCCAGGTCAATGTGGAGACCACACTCCATTTCCCGACGCGCGGGCGCAACCTGCTGCGCGTCCAGGGTGACCTTTTGGCCGCGCACGCCTTGGGCATTCGCAATGTGTTCGTGGTCATGGGCGATCCAACCTCGGTCGGCGATTACCCTGAAGCGATGGATAATTATGATCTTGTACCCTCGGGTTTGATCAAACTTATCAAACAGGGATTCAACGCGGGCGTGGACCATTCCGGCGTGAGCATCGGCCAGCCGACGAATTTCTTCGTGGGCGCGGCGCTGAATTTGTGCGCACCGGAACCGGAACAGGAGATGAAGAACCTGAGGAGAAAGATCCAAGCGGGTGCGGATTTCTTCTTAACCCAGCCCATTTATCGTTCGGAAGATGGGAGTGGATTCCTATCTACCTATGAAAAGAAGCACGGAAAACTGGAGAGGCCAATTCTGGTCGGCATCCTGCCTCTGGTTAGTTTGAAACACGCTAACTTTTTGAACCATGAAGTGCCCGGCATTTCCATCCCGGATCCGATCATCCGGCGCATGGAAGGAGCCGGTGAGCGCGCCGCGGAAGAGGGCGTGCGCATCGCGGTAGAATTGGTGGAACAGATCAAACCCTGGGCACAGGGCGTGTACATCATGCCGCAGTTCAGCCGCTTTGATTTGACCGCAGAGATCATTGAAAAAGTAAAAGAACAAGGATGAACATCAGGCTTATCTTACAGCGGGTGATGCTGGCCGGCATCATCGTGGCGGGCATTTATTTTGGTTTTCAAAACCTGCGCGCTGCCATCGCGGTTGGAAATCTTAACAATGACCCGGTGACGGAATGGGAGGTTCGCTTCCAGCCGGTCAAAAAACTTCTGCCCTTCAAGCGCGGCGTGATCGGCTTTCTCCAGAATTCGGATGTGTTGGGCACGGTTTCCGATGCCAATGGACAGGGGGAATATACGCTCACACAATATGCCATGTCTCCCATCATCCTGGTGCGCGGCGATAACGAGGAATGGACGTTGGCCGAGTTGAATAGTACCGCTTATCAAACCTGGAGCCAATCCAATCATGGACAGTTCCGTGTGATCCCCTTGAAAGATAATTTATATCTGCTTCACAGGTTGAATCCATGACCTGGTTATCCATCCTGGTGTTCCTGCCTTCGATCCTCGCAGGCCTATTGATTGTTCATCTGCTCTGGCCGGAACGCGGCTGGAAAGCGATTTTGGTCAAAGGTTTCCTCGGCATGGGGGTTGGACTTGGCCAGGCCTCCCTGTTGGATTTTATCTACATGCTTTTGTTCTCCAATGAAAGCGGGTTTCTCTTCGTCCAACTTGCGCTTTTCGCCGGGTTGGCCATGGCGTTTATCCTGCGGGAAAGAAAGAATCTTCGGCTCAACCTGCCTCGACTTCAATTCAATCGCCTGCAGGTCATTTTGCTTGCAGGGTTGGCCATCGTAACGGTACTCTCCGTGTTAAGCGCGGTCAACGTCTGGCTGCGCGAGCCGCACGGTGCGTGGGACGCCTGGATGATGTTCAATCGCGCCGCGCGCTTTATCTACCGCGACCAGCCCGGCTGGCTGGGGTCATTTTCCCGTCAAATAGACCCCTTCTTTCACGCCGATTACCCTCTGCAGTTGGGGATGAATGTTGCCTGGGTCTGGCAGGTGCTTGGGCAGGAGACCCAGCGCACACCCATCGTGCTGAGTGGACTCTACATGCTTGCCTGCGCGGGCTTGCTCGGCGCCTCGATCAACCTGACCAAGAGTCTCGGCCAGGCGAGCGTCAGCTTGCTCCTGCTGCTCGGCTCTTCCCTGATCGGGAACGAAGGCGCATCGCAAAGAGCCGACCTCCCCTTGGCATATTTCTTTCTAAGCACAGCCGTATTGATTTATCTGTATGTTTATTTTAAGAGACCGGGATTGCTGATATTGGCAGGCTTCATGGCCGGTCTGGCGGCATGGACAAAGAATGAAGGCACTCTTTTCATTCTGGTTACATTGCCCGCCCTGTTCCTCGCGTTTTTCCGCCAACACCCATGGCGCGTGCTGGGATGGTATTTGCTCGGCCTGGCTTTTCCGATGGCCATTGTTTTCTACTTCAAGGAATTTCTCGCACCGCCCAGCGATGTGCTGGGGAACGGCATCATACGCTCGATCCAGTTGGCGCTGGATGGATCGCGTCATGTTATGATATTGAAATCTGCAGGAGCAGACCTTCTTTCGTTCGGCGGGTGGGGGATCGGCTTTATACCCATCCTGCTCGCCTATGGGCTGATCTTCAAATTTGCTCCATCTTCCGATCTTCGTCCCGCCTACTTTGCAATTGGTTTGATCCTCGGCCTGCAAGCCATCGGCTATTATGGCATCTATCTGATCACGCCCTATGATTTGCAGTGGCACATAGATTTCTCGATTGGTCGGCTCGTGCTGCAGCTCTATATACCGTTTCTCTTTTTATTCTTCACAATCGTAAGCGACGTGGAGACGGCATTGGCGGTAAAATAAGGACTGGTTTTCTCAAAGTCGGAAATGAGCCTGCGAATTGATTTTGAATTAGCGAAAATTCGCGTAAATTCGTGGATAAAACCGGTGTTCGTTTGGAACTTGAGAAAACCATAGAAATGGTTTTTCCCCTTTCCCTTTTTCTCCTTTGTGCCCTTCGTGTTTAATCTTCTCTTTTCTCTCTATTCTCTTCTTTAATCTTCTCTCCTCAGAATTAGATTCCAAATGCTTCTTGCGATTGATGTTGGCAATACCAACCTGACCCTTGGCCTCTTCGAAGACAAACAGCTTGGCTCGCACTGGCGCCTCGCCACCGATCACGCGCGCATGCCCGATGAATATGGCCTGCAATTGCTCGGCTTGCTCGATCATACAGGGAAGACCCCGGCTGATTTAACCGGCATCAGCCTGTCGTCTGTGGTTCCAGATTTGACCAGCCGCATCATTCTAGCCTGCCGCGAATATCTAAAGCAGGAGCCGTTCATCGTGGATACCGGTGTCAAGACCGGAATCCGGATCCGTTATGAAGATCCAAGGGCGGTTGGGGCGGATCGGGTTTGCGATGCGGCGGCGGTGCTTACTCTTTACGGCGGCCCGGCTTGTATCATTGACTTTGGCACGGCCACCACGTTCAACGCATTGACCAAAGACGGTGAATATCTCGGCGGCGCGATCACAGCGGGCATCAACCTGGCGGCGGATGCGTTATTCACTCATACCGCCAAACTGCAGCGCATTGACCTCCAACGCCCGCCTTCGGTCATTGGGCGCAACACGGTGCACGCCATGCAATCGGGATTGCTCTTTGGATATGTGAGCATGGTCGAGGGAATGGTCATCCGTTTCCGGTCCGAGCTGGGAAGCGACATGAAAGTGGTTGCCACCGGCGGTCTCGCGGAACTGGTTTCAAAGGAAACCACGGTCATTAATATCCTCGCACCGTGGCTCACGCTGGACGGCCTGCGCATCCTGTGGGAGATGAATAGAAATTAGGGGTGGATAAACTTGTGGGCTGCTTACGGTCTCACCACAGAGTCCACAGAGAACACGGAGTTTTTACAAGGAGATTCTCAGTGATCTTCGCGACGTGTACTTGGTGTTCTTCCAAGCAAGCACGCAAAGCGCAAGTGTGCTCCGTGGTGAATGATTTAGAAACCCACAAGATTAGCCACCCTCAGAAATTAGCGTTTCATGAAGGAAGCGGTCACTGCTGCGAATTGGGGTACAATCCGGCGCTTGCTCTTGTATAAGGAAGAAAATGAATCATCGCATATCCATAATCGTTTTATTGGCCGCCCTGCTTGCCGGATGCAGTGGAACGGTTTTTGACCCGTCCACACCCACCGCGACACTTACTGCCACGCTCCCGCCTCCCACTGCCACTGCCACAGCCACCGTTACGCCCACGCCTTCCATCACCCCAACCTTTACCCAGACCACCATCCCGACTCCCACGTGGGTTTCGCAAGGGCCTGGCCATGTGCAGGTCCCGATCTTTATGTATCATCATATTGCGGATTCGCCCTTTGGGAGCGATTTTTATGTTTCTCCGGATAATTTTGCTTCGGAGATGAAACTACTCCACGACTGGGGATACACAACGATCACCACTTCCATGCTGGTGCAGGCCATTACCCAGGGCTCAGCGCTTCCGCCGCATCCGATCATCATCACCTTTGATGACAGTTGGGGAAGCCAGTATACCAATGCTTTTCCTGTCATGAAACAGTACGGTTTCACCGGCGTGCTTTACACGGTGGTTGCATATATGAATCAACCCAGCGGTGTGGACACCGACCCCAGTTATTTGACGACCGACCAGATCAAGGAGATGGCTGCCAATGGCTGGGAAGTTGGAAGCCACACGGAAACCCACCAGGTTTTGATATTTGCCACGGACGATCAGATCCGTTATGAGGTCCTGCAATCCCGAAAAGACCTGGAGCAGGAACTTGGCCTCCCGATTTTGACTTTTGCTTATCCGATCGGCGCGGCGAACAGCGCCGTGACCGATTATGTTCATTTCGCCGGATATATTGCCGCCATGGGCGCCACCGGCTATACGGCGGATCAAGGCAAGAGCAATTTGTTTGAACTTCAACGCTGTGAAATCAAAGGTTCAGATGATGCGAAAAGCATCCTCCGCTTCCTGCCGTGGCTTGGCGACCCCGCCTTCATCCCGACCGATACCCCCACGCCGACCTCGACTCCTTCACGCACTCCCATCCCCACCTGGACGATGTACCCGACCAGCACCTCCTGGAAGACAACGCTCACACCTGCCACACCCACGCCTGCGCCGACCTCCACACCAACACCGTAAGGATGTCATTGCGAGGGTAGTGTTCTTCTACCCGAAGCAATCTCCTCTTTGTGCTGGCACAGGGTCTTCGCGTAGCACTCCCGAAGGGAGCCTCTGATCCGTGCCACATTCTGACCGCCTGTCAGCGATTCATAATGCTATTCTTCCTTCTCCAAATTCGGTGTTCTTCCGTATTTGGGGAGGGACCGAGGGAGGGGCCTCTGCGGCTCCGCGGCAAATTTTTGTTTTAACGTGCTTCTGACCAACACATCATCTGTGGTTAAGAATGAATTTCTAAGGTTTTTTGGGGAACAAAGATCCATTTTGAAAAGTCAAATAGCAAAAAGGAGCTTGCAATGCGTCTCAAATCCATCTTCCTTTTTGTCTTTCTTATCGTCGGAGCCTGTTCGCCTCTGCGGCCACCCCCGCCAACCGATAGCGGCATTGATGGCCGGGTAACCATTGGCCCGACCTGCCCGGTGGAGCAAGTCAACAACCCATGCCCCCCTAAGGCTTATCAAGCCACGCTTACGGTCCTGACCTCGGACGGTCAACACAAGGTGATCCAATTTCAAACCGATGTCAACGGTTATTTCCAGGTTGCGCTTGCCCCCGGTCAATATATCTTGCATCCCGAATCCCCCAACGTGATGCCTCATGCGGCAGATATACCCTTTATAGTTAATGCCCATCAGTTTACGCGTGTAGATGTCGTTTACGACAGTGGAATCCGGTAACCTTGATCCCTTATTCAAGCCCCGGACGTTCTTCACTATATTGATTTTGAAAGAGATATTCTGCCGGGATTAAAAGGTTTCACCATTGCGATGATCCAAAAGGCAACCAGGCTTTCCTGGCAATATTGTTTATTGATCAGGAAGGGGTATGCGCCATATAAGAGGCATTGGGAGAAATGGATTGAATTTATTGGCCCAGAAAGAATGAGTAACCTTTGAATCTCGACCACATTCGCCGAAACAGATGTAAAATTGTCCTTAAATTAGGACTCTATTAACTTGGATCAAAACCGGCTTATTCATATCGATAAAAATTGGTTTTGTGAGACGTTGTACGAGCGCAAAGCATGTAGTGGTATTGGGAATCTATAATTAAGGCAAATATACACATATCATACTAGATCATTTGTTGAGGATCATGATTAGCATCGATGCGTTAGGTCTGTCTAATCGAACCCGACATTTATTATCCAGGGAACAAATCCTTACAGTGGAAGAACTGGTATCAAGCCGCGCCAATGGTAAGCTTGCCAGTTTGAGAGGAATGGGTCCGGGCACCTTGCACGAAATTGATGAGGCCCTCGCTTCTTTTTCTCCGGTAATTGATTTGAAGAACCAAGTAAGCTTCGAAAGATTTGTTCGCGAGGAATTTAAAAAAATCACCATTAAGGCAAAATTGGAATTGGAAACTGGCAGGTTATCGGATAAGGTAATCTGTGATAATGCCTGCCTTGATCAGTGTTTCGTGAATGATATTGACACAACCCCTTTCCAATCCATCTTGGACTTGAAACCTATTTTCGATTGTGCACTAAAAAGCGAAGATATTCATCAAGAATTGCAGGATTTGCTTGTTGATCAAAGCAAAAGAGAAATTAATGTTTTGTTAGGAAGATTTGGGCCTAACAAACGTACTCTTGAAGATTTAGCCCATAATCTTAACGTGACTCGAGAAAGGGTGCGCCAAATAGAATTAGGAGCCGAGGCAAAGGTAGTGCTTGCGTACCAGCGAAACTGGCTGCCTCGAACCCAAACTGCCATAAATATTGCAAAGGCTTATGGTAATCGGTTTCGTTATGAAACATGGAAGAATAAACTTGAGGGTATCAATCTGATAGGCTCGAAGAAACTGATAATAAATAACGAGCGAATTGATAGCATAGACACTTTGAGAATTATGATATCTATTGTTCGATTGCTTGGCAGACGCAATCTTAACGAGTTATTTTCATTGCCAGACAACTTTATTGAATACGTTGAAAAGCCAAGCTATTCTGCACAAGCAATGCTCGACATTAAGAAGATATCAAAAAAAGAAAAACGCGAGATTCGTCGAGTAGTAAATATTTGCGGAGCTATTTATCAAAATAATCCTCTGGTCGAGGTTGAAATGCAAGCGAGTCTCAGACGAGAAAAACTCGAGCTGCTTGGTTATAAAGAAATCGGTAAAGGTTGGTACTCTCAAAAAGTTCAGCCGATTAATGGGGGATTCCCTCGGTCGCATGTATTATTCAACACCGTTCTAAGAATACTTTCAGTGACTCCTACCATAATTGTGAGAGACTTAGAGCAGGGGATTGATAATGCGTTCTCAAGATTTCATGGCAGGGTACATTCATCGGATGACTATGTTCTCCCCCCAATGGAAATTATTAGGTTAGTTTTGGTATTGAACGGATTCGTTTACACTAACGACACCATAAGCTGGCCTAAAGACAACCCGATCATTCTGGAAGGTCGCGACAAGATATTTGTTTCCTTGGTAGATGAATTGGGACCCATTGTAACATTTCAGGAAATTTGTGATGCATTTGAAACATCCGGCCTAACCAGAGCCTCTGCGATTGCAACGATGCAGTTTTCTCCGCTGGTACAGAAACTGAGCACCGCCCTGTATAAACTCTGTGGACAAGCTGTATCGCCAGTTGACTACAAAGCCGCTGAACAACGCAGACAGACAATTCGGACAAACTCAGAGTACGAATATACTATGGAAGGCGAGATCATCTTCCGGACTACCGTTGGTTCTATGGGCATGGGAGGAGTGGTTTCGGTTTATGGACTACCGAATCTAACAGGGACTTGGAAATGTTGTTGTTTAGGGCGTTACCTCGGTGATATTCTGGCGAATGACACTTTCCTCTGGCGCCTAGGTCCGGTTTTTGGTGAATTGGGAGTTAGAATAAGAGATAGAGTTGAATTACGTTTCAATGTTTGGGAAAGAACGGTTTATGTAACAAATCTAAAGGATCCAATTAATGGATAATATCAAGAAGTATACTAATGCAGAATTAGCAACCATAGCAGTGGCAAGGTTGAACGGAAGATCAATACCGTTAGATCTTGAGGACATTGCAATGGAATTATTGCGTATTGCTGCTCCTCGATTTTCGTTGAAGAAATATCCAAATCATGTTGATATGCATGTTGTAAGAGTTTCTTTGTCTGATGCGCAGCGCAAAAGTCCATCCTTACTTTCTGGAGGAATCAAGGATGGATATTTGCTTAGCCCCGATGGTGTTAAGTGGATTGATCAACTCGGTGACATTCTACCTGGAGGAAGCGATAATGACAGCTTTAGAAAAGGATCATACTTGCATACACTTGATGCAGAGAAACAAAGACTTTATAAAACCAGGGCTTACACGTTAATACTTGATGGAAAAACGGCTGAGATTAAGATCACTGACCTCTATGAGTTCTTGAGAATCAATGAGTATTTCCCTGAAAAGAAGATAGTCAATAGAATTAGAATAATTAACAACGCCATGAGGGACGATAAATCACTGGAATCTGTTTGGAAAACATTGCAGGAATTGTTTAAACAGGAGCTAAGCCGATATGAATAATCGTGATGCAATTTTTGTAACGAGCCACGTTTCAAGGGACTTTCTTCAGAATGCTGTATATTTCAATACCTTACCAAAGGTAATTTGGGAATATGTGTCTAATTCTTTAGATAATTCAAAAGAAGACTTACCAATGGGAGTTAGGGTAGAAATTTCCAACAAAAAGATAGTGTTAACGGACAATGGCATTGGAATGTCTCGTGAAGATTTGAAAAACTTTTTCACAATGCATGGCATAAACAAAATGAGGAAAACGGGGAAAAAAGTAAGAGGAAGGTTTGGAACAGGCAAGAGTGCGGCTTTTGGTTTAGCTAATCTTCTGAGAATAGATACAGTTAGAAACGGTTTGCGAAATGTTGTTGAATTAGGGCGTAAAGATATTGAATCTGCTAAAGAAGGTGACCCATTTCCAGTTAGAGATGAAGTTGTAAACGAAAAGACTGAGCTTGCTGAGGGCACAACCATCGTGATTCAAGATCTAAACATTAAGATATTAGATCAATTGCAACCCACAATTTCCTATATTGAGAGGCATATAGCCAGATACAAAAGGGCGACAGTAAGTATTAATGGACATGTATGTGAGTATATTGAACCAGCATCGACCTTCAAAAAAAACATAAAACCGCCCCTAAATATAGTTAAGTTAATTGGCGATGTAGAACTTGTTCTAAAGATTTCGCCTATGCCCCTTGATAGAGATGCTAGAGGAATTGATATCTTGTCGAATGGGAATTGGCATGAAACCACCCTGGCAGGCTTGGAAAACAAGGAATTTTCAGATTTTTTGTTTGGAGAAATTGACATACCGATACTAGAGGACCGAGAAAACTGGGATATTCCCCCTTTCGATAATACTAGAAACAATACTTTAAATAGGCAAAATCCCTTGGTAGTGTCTTTATTGGGATGGCTGGCTACGGAATTGGATGTTGAGCGAAGAAGATTAGTCGAGGAAGATCGTAAGCGGAAGGCCTCTGAAGAAACAAGAAAACTACAGCGTGAGGCAGATAGAATAGCAAAAATACTTAACGAGGATTTTGAGAAACTGCTAGAAGATTACGCGCAAGCTAAACAATTAATCGCGAAGAGGGGTAGCACAAAATTGTCCCCTGATCCATCTTCTCTTACTGCATTGTTGCCTGGGGATGGAAGTGAAGAGACTGGACTTCAACAAGGTGGTCAACCACATGGCAGTGGTAAACGAGGAACGAATCCTCCCGGACCAGGCGAAGAACCCCGAGCTGGGCCCAGTTTGATTGACGGAAACGAGAAAGGTAGTCCTAGAGAGGCATCCAGGGTTGGTGCGAAAGGGAAGAAAGGAATATTTTCCATCGAATATTTGCACGAAACCGCAAACACGTTCAGGTCTAGATATGATTCTGATGAACGGAAAATCATAATAAATCTTGATCACCCACAAATCGCGTCCATATATGAAGCAAATGATAAAAATGTCGAGGCAAGGAATTTTAGAGAAATTTCCTACGAAGTGGCTATTGTTGAATATGCATTAGCAATCCCCTATGAGCGAATCAATATTGATGAATTTTACGAGGCGGCTGATGCTCTATTAGATACTAGAGAAACTATAAACAGATTGAGTAAGAGGATTTACGAAGTATTGGGATAGAAATGAATCGACAAGTCAAGAATTCGATTGAGACATCCGAGTGTAGTGATAAACATTAACAACTATCACGGGTCGTCAAAAGACATAGACAATCTCTAATTCGTACAAGCCGAAACCAAACAGGCGAAATCCTTGCACAAAAAACAAGGATTTCGCTTGAAACCCACATTCCGCACCCCTTTTCTGCAACCAGACCCAATTTCCGAAGTTTTCTGTCTGGGTGAAAGAACCGATAGGAAATCTGATGGTTTTACAGAATTTTCGGGTTCCGAGACCCACAAAA
>Ga0182027_10009973_pt1 | contig 13557 bp, 8 predicted proteins | sample 712E1DmetaG_FD_121300 | JGI IMG/M metagenome (GOLD analysis project Ga0182027, IMG submission 121300) | Permafrost microbial communities from Stordalen Mire, Sweden - 712E1D metaG (Illumina Assembly) | ecosystem: Environmental > Terrestrial > Soil > Wetlands > Permafrost | place: Sweden...
CGTCAATATAACCAAACGTTTAAACGTCTGTCAAATATTAAAAAGAATCATAGTTCCTCGGATCAAAGAAAACGTGATAGCGCCGCCGCTGATAATAAAGCTTTATTTGGAACCGAGAAAATTGACCTCAAACAAGTGACTGCCCGAGCCAAATACCTTTCAAAAGACATTCGGTCGGTCATTTCTCCTGTTACTATAAGACGTAACCGTATTGACCTAAAAACAGACCCTGAATACTCAAAAGAAATTTACGAACTTTCAGACGTCAAAGACCCTTGCGAAGCCTTCTTTGCGCTTACTCCTGAGCAATCTGCATTTTATGACCGCGTTATTTCACAATATTTTGGTGACGGCGGCGATTTTAAGGGTACCATTTATCGCCCTTTCGAATATGAAGCCGGCATTGTCGGAATGGAGGAAGATGAACTTAACAGAGAAGAGAATCGAGAAGCTTTAATCCAAAAGAACTTGTACGATTTCATGAGACGATTGTTAGTTAAAAGGTTCGAAAGTTCGTTCGGGGCATTCCGGCAAAGTATTTTAAATTTCAAATCTATCACGGAAAAGGTACAGCAGTTCATCGACCATAGTGACGGAAAATTTATTCTGGATCGCAAACTTATTGACCAGATTTACGACGATGACCTGGATGAAATAACTGTTGAACTGGAGAAATTTGAACAAGTTCTTACAGCCGGAACGTACCCAAAACAGTATAAAATTTACAAATTAAATGAAAAGGGTTTCAAGCAGAAAGACCAATTCCTGACTGATATTCAATCCGATATTGACCTCTTCGAGAAAATCCTTAAAGAACTGGATACCTTAAAATTGGTTGATAACGATCCCAAATTGGCCAAGCTGGAAGCTGATCTCTCTAAAATATTAAAACAAAAAGACAATGCCAAAGAACCGCAGCGGAAAGTAATAGTATTTTCTGAATATGTAGATACGATAAAATACGTTGAGCCGTATTTAGAGAAGAAGTTCGCCGGACAGATTATCACAGTAGCCGGTGATTTAAACAAATCGAAATTTACTGATATTTTAAGCAACTTTGATACTACTTACAAAAACCAGACCGATAAATATCAAATCTTGCTTACTACCGATAAAATGTCAGAGGGCGTTAATCTAAATCGGGCCGGGGCGGTCGTTAACATTGATATTCCTTGGAACCCGACCCGTGTAGTACAACGTGTGGGAAGGATTAACCGGATTAGTAAGAAAGTATTTGATAACCTGTATATTTATAACTTTTTCCCCACCGTCCAGGGGTCTGATATTGTGAAAAGCCGCCAAATCGCCAGAGAAAAGATGTTTATGATTCACAATACTCTGGGTGAAGATTCCAAGATATTTGAAGCCGAAGAAGAACCGACTGCATCAAAGTTATACGACAAAATCCAAAAGAATCCCGAAAGCCTTGAAAAGGAAAGTTTTCAGACCAGCATTCGACGCATGTACGCTGAAATTGACGCTGCCACCAAACAAAGAATTGCCATCTTACCTTCACGCGTTAAAGTAGCTAAAAAACATGACCAATATTCACTAACTGTTTTTATTAAAAAAGGTATGGGACTTTTCATCCGGGGTGTCTCCGGCGATAATCAAGAACCCGTTGAATTACTTTTTGAAGACGCTTTACCGCTAATTATATGTAGCAAGGATGAAAAAGCAACGCCGTTAAGTGATAGCTTCTGGGATAAATATACCCGAATTAAAGATCTCAAAGAAAAGATTGGAGTACCTTCCAGTGCATTGAGTGTTGAGAAAAAAGCCCTATTTAATGCTAAAACATTATTAGCTGATAAAAACGAAACTTATCGTGAATTCCGCCAGTTATTGATTAATTTGGTAGAAGACATAGATGATTATAAAACGCTTTCTGATTATACGCTTAGACGTATTGCAAACCTGGCCGCAGATACAAAAGATGAAAAGAAAATTGGTGCAAATAAAACTGAGCTAAGTTCCTTACAGAATGACCTCGGGTTTGATTATCTGGCTAAAATCAAACAGAAAATCGGTCAACTGGAAAAAGAGGTCATAGTGGCAATCGAAAATATCAAGGATTGAACATGAGCAAAGAATTACTTCAGAAAGTCATCAATAAAGGCACAGGCGATAACCTAAATGTATTTTTCCAAGATGTCAGCAAATACTACGCTGAATTTGAAGATGACCTCTCTAATTACAATGACGACCAGTTCACTAACTTTCAAGCCGCTGGTGAGATCGTATTTAATCCAAATGAAAAGTTAGTAGTTGTAATAGCTGACGTCGCCGGGGACCTTACCGAACGCAGCGGCAAAAAAACTCAATACGAAAAAGCTAAGAAAATCCTGAAATCATATACTCGGTATGACGCCGGAATTTTTGTCTTTAGCGATTCCGCAGGTAATTTCCGTTTTAGTTTGGTTTACGGTACGCCGGATGCTACTCGTTTGGCCTGGAATAATTTCCGTCGCTTTACTTATTTTGTGAGCAGAGACCAAACCAACAATACATTCCTGAATAGAGTAGGTAATTGCGCCTTCTCCAGCCTGGAGATGATTAAAGATGCGTTCTCTGTCGAGAAAGTTAATAAAGAGTTTTACATTAAGATAGCCGAATTCTTTTATCGTCTGACGGGTAAAAATAATTATGAAAGAGAAATGAGCTTACCCTCTGTGGGTGAGGATGATAATAAAACTTATGAAGAGTTTGCGGTACGACTAATTGGCCGCTCAATATTCTGCTGGTTTTTAAAGTACAAGAAGTCAGCCGAAGGGATTCCTCTTATCGCCAAAGAAGCACTATCTGTGGCGGCAGTTCAAAACCACTCCAATTACTACCATTCTATTTCGGAGCAACTATTCTTTGAGCTGATGAATACACCCATCAAGGACCGAAAATCCCTCACAATTCCAGATGCGGGTAAGGTGCCTTTCTTAAACGGCGGTTTGTTTGAACCACATGAGAATGATTTTTACAAGCCATCGTTAATCAATGCGCTCAAAATCCCTAATAAATGGTTTATAGATTTCTTTACGGTTCTTGAACAATATAACTTTACTATTGATGAAAACAGCACCGTGGATGCAGATGTCTCCGTTGACCCGGAGATGCTGGGTAGAATCTTTGAAAACCTGCTGGCAGAAGTGAACCCAGTAACAGGGGAAACCGCCCGTAAAGCTACTGGTAGTTATTACACACCTCGTACGATCGTGGATTATATGGTGGAAGAATCGCTTAAACAATATCTACTTACAAAAACATCTTTATCTGAGGATAAGATTACTACGCTACTCTCCTACGACGACAATACACAGGAATTCAATCCCTCTGAAAAAGAAGCTGTTGTTAAAGCGTCAAAAGAAATAAGGATTATCGACCCGGCTTGCGGTTCAGGGGCTTTTCCGATGGGCATATTGCATCGCATGTTATTAGCGCTGGAAAAGGTCGACCCGAACTTAGAAATTTGGAGGAGATTATATCTTAGTACATATCATCCGGTGATGAGAAAAATTATTGAAGACAAGCTCAACAAGGGTAATGAACATTACATTCGAAAGCTAACTTTGATACAGGACTCTATTTATGGGGTAGATATACAACCTATTGCCGTGGAAATATCTAAACTAAGGTGTTTTCTTTCGCTTGTGGTTGATGAACTGGTTTTTGATAATGAAGATAACCGTGGCATCGAACCATTACCTAATCTTGAATTCAAGTTTGTGGCAGCAAACTCGCTTATTGGCTTACCCAAAGTCGCGGAACAAAGCGCCTTTGGTATTACCGAAACGGTAAATAAACTCAAAGAACTCAGAGAAAGTTATCTGAATAGTTACGCTAAAGACAAAAAACAAATTGAGAAGGATTTCCGGGCTACTCAACGCCAGCTATTTGAGGAAAACGTAGCATGGGCAGTTTCAGAAGATTTAGTCAAACTACTTACCGAATGGGACCCATTTTCTTATGAAACCAGTAGCTGGTTTGACCCAGGGTGGATGTTTGGCGTTACCAGCGGATTTGATATTGTTATTGCAAACCCGCCATATCTCGGTGAGAGTGGCCACAAAGAAATATTCAGGAACATTAAACAAGGTACACTTGCGGAATACTATCAAGGCAAGATGGATATATTTTATTTCTTTTTTCATCTAGCACTTAATCTGGGCAATTCTCATTCACAAATAGCTTTTATTTCAACTAACTACTATCCTACAGCTACTGGAGCTAGTAAATTGAGGCAGGATTTAAAAAAGCGGTCCATTATCAGGAGACTCATCAATTTCAACGAGCTGAAAATATTCGAGTCCGCTCAAGGTCAACATAACCTGATTACGCTGATTGAAAAAGGACAAAACAAAGAAATATTGGCTAGAACCTGTATTACAAAAAGGAATGGCTTTGCGACGCCAGAAACGTTATCTAAAATACTCTCTTGGATTGACGCTGAATCTAACTATCATACCATTTATCAAGAAGATCTTTTTGACGGGAAAGAGAATTACATTAGACTTGACATGGAACACTCCACTTCTGTTTCCAAAGGGGTCAACATCAACGATATTTTAGATAAGATAGCGAAAGGCGGTGGAGCGTTGGGCACAATCGCAAACATCGACCAAGGCGTCGTCAGTGGATGTGATTACGTGTCAAATAGAAACATCGATAAGCTATCCTCCAATCATGATGTAATAAATGGGGACGGTATATTTGTGATCGATTTAGAGAATTCGAGAGACAAGAACGTGATTTCAAAGTTTAATGAAACTGACTTAGCCCTATTGAAACCATTCTTCAAGAATTCGGACATTCGGAGATATTGGAGTGCCAAGCATGCAACGAAAAAATTAATATATATCGACAGGAGCATTAATTCTCTTATGGATTGTCCGAACGTCGCTCTGCATTTGAAGAAGTTTAGGGCAATTCTATCAGATCGGCGTGAAGTTGAAAATGGAATTATCAAGTATTTTCAACTTCAATGGCCTCGAACTGAGGCTATTTTTACGGGTGAAAAAATCGTAGTCCCCTATCGTTCAGAAACCAACACGTTTGCCTATGACTCCGGTGAATGGTTTTGCAGATCAGATTGCTATGTTATAACGCAAATGAACGCCACTTATGACCTCAAATACTTGCTGGCGCTCTTGAACAGCACGCTTTACTTCAAATGGTTGTACCATCGTGGTAAACGCAAGGGTGAAATGCTGGAGTTGTTCCAGGTCCCATTGTCCGAAATCCCAATTAAGCCAATATCAACATCGGAGCAAAAATCATTTATTGCATTAGTTGATAAAATCTTGGCAATTACCAAAGATCCGGAATATTTTTCTAACTCTTCCGAACAAATCGTAGTTGGAAAACTAGAGGAACGGATTGATGAGATGGTTTACCAGCTTTACGAACTAACGCCAGAGGAAATAGATATTGTGAAATGTAAGAAATAGGGGGTCACTATGCCGGCATATGCGAAGAAAACCGCAGTCGAAGACCAGTTTGGCGCCAGACGCACTTCGGATGGAGCTATCCTCTGTAACCTCTGTAACCGCTATAATTGCAACATTGCGGATGAAACATCAAATCCGGATGGTATAGTTTACCTCCTCAACACAGACAAAGCCCACCTTAACAACAACATCCCCCATGATGTCTATTGCGAGTCTTGCATTGAGTCCTATTCCCCCAAACCCACAATGGTTTAATGTTAATGTTTTAGATTGGGGAAGGACACCGGGAATAGAAAAACCACTTGAATCATTATATTTTTAAAATAAATGTCCATTTAAGTAAGTGATTTTATTGCGAGCGAGACTGCTATAACTCCAACAGAATATAAGAATTGAGGGATAATATGGAAAATGATGGCCTTAATAAAGAAATCGAATACTTTGAAAATGTAATAAATTGTATAGATATTGTTGTGAAAAAGGCAGATGTATGGTTGAAACAGCGCATAGATTTTTCACGCAGTGAGCGGGAACTTTACCAGCAAGAGCGTAAAGTGACAGAAGGAGAGAAACAAAACATGGTAGGTGCTCGTCCTAAACCGTATTTTGGAAGAGTAGATTTTATTTGTGACGATACACCTGAAGAAGTATCTACTTACTACTTCGGCAAATATATGATTCCCGGCAAAAGTCACCTTCTTCCCGAACAAAAAATACCTTATGTCCTTAATTGGCAAGCGCCAGTGTCAAGCTTATACTATCAGCCGGCGGAAAATGGATGGAAAAAAATAGACGGAACCAAGATACATGCAAAGGTAACGTTGATACGAACGTTCGATATAGAAGACTCGCAATTTAGGGGTTATGATGACGAATACACATCATCGACCTCGGGCCAAGTTCAGGCTCCAATCAGTAACGCTACCATCACACGCCAGTTAAGCAAGCCTAAAGAGGGAAGTCTCAAAGACATTATTGCAACCATTCAACCAGAACAATATGGAATAATTGCCGCTTCTCCAGATAAGGTAATGATTGTACAGGGAGTTGCTGGCAGTGGCAAAACGGAGATTGGGCTGCATCGAATTGCTTATCTGCTGTCTCCACACAATGAGCTTAACCTGAAAATATCTCCGGAAAACGTTGTCTTTTTTGGCCCGAGTAAGATGTTTTTTTACTATATTTCTAATGTTTTACCCGGTCTACAAATCCATCGAATTAAACAAACAACAGTTCATGACTGGCTCCTGCAATTAAAACCTAAAAAAACCCAGTTCAATTTGAAGGATAAGCTTCTGGTGAAATACCTTAAAGCCGATAAAAATAATAATGATACTTTTACTTCGGCGAGATTAAAAGGTTCTCTTAAAATAGCGCGGGTTTTAGAGAAATATGTCGAGTATAAACGAAAAAATTTAATTTCTAATGTTGCTGGTACCATTATTGGATCGTCAGGGATAATTTTACTTGACGGAAAACGAGTTCATAAGATATTGAAACGAGCGGTTACAGACTATAAATTAGAACCCCTTAATGAACAACGTCGCCATGCCCAAACCGGGGTAGAAGCTGAGATACATAGAAGGACTCTATCCAGACCTAATGAAAATCTTCAAAAGAAGATAGATAAACAATTTAACGACATATGGCCTTTCATGGAGGCACAAGAGGTTTATCGAGATTTTCTACTTAATCAATCTCTATTGTCTCAATTGTGCCAAGGAATTATCTCTGCATCTGAGATCCGATTATTGACTTCATCAATTAATATAAAGACAAACACTTTGTTACGGGAGGATATTGGGCCGGTATGTTATATGGACTATTTGTTAAATGGAAAGAAATCGAAGCAACGACTATTTGAACACGTTGTAATTGATGAAGCCCAGGATGTCTCTCCGATCGAGTTTATGCTGATATACCTGTATTCTAGTAATAAATCATTTACCATTTTGGGAGATGTTAATCAAAATTTACTGTCATACCATGGAATCAGGGACTGGAAAGGAATAGCGCCAATATTCGCTGAAGAAAAACCCCTTCGGCTGGATATTAGAAAGGGTTATAGGTCAACATCTGAGATAACTAAATTTTCTAACCAGCTATTAAAACAAATAAACCATTTGCAAAGGTTGCCTATCCCCTTTGGCCGTCACGGTGAAAAGCCCATCTTTTACAGATCTAAATCACGTTCGGACATGATTGAAGCCATCGTTGCCGATATCGAATCGCTAATCAACGAAGAGATCAAGAGCATCGCGATTTTGTGTAAGACTGCTGCAGAGTCTATAAAAATTAAGAAAGAAATATTAGCGTCGAGGATTCCTGTGAGTTCCACCGGTTCCACAATTCAAATCGGTGATATAACTGTTACTATATCGTCTATTTACGAAGCTAAAGGATTGGAATTTGACGCAGTTTTATTATCTAATGTTGGAGCCGTGAACTATTCCAATATCGACAGTGACAATACACTTTTGTATCTCGGTGCAACGCGTGCAGCCCACATATTGCATATACACTGGTACGGTAAAATTACCCAAGCATTAAACGCTCTTTTCGAATCCGATAAAAAACGAACAACTAAGAAAATAAAAAAAAATAAAAAAATCCACAATCAAAAATCTGGCGCTTCTAAGCGAAAGGAAGAACCCGTCTTTGATTTAATTACCTATTTGAACGATAACGATTTGAAATTTATAGATAATAGAACCCAAGGGGGTGCGCTTTGGTTGATTGGGGGTGGAGAGTTGAGTAATTATATCGGAGAATTGAAAATTAAAGGATATCCATTTACCTACACTCACAAAGGTGGGCGTGCTTCGGATTACAAGCCTGCTTGGTACACTGCGGCAAAGGAATAGCTTTACTCGTCAGTTTGGTAACAGATTGAAGGTGAATAGTGGAAAAGGAAACGCAATTTAATAGATACAAAATTAAAATTGTTGATTCAGCCTGCCGTTGTATGGAAGTGAATGGTCACCCAATTACGCATTTCATCGCGCCAGATACAAAATCAGGAATTCAGAAACTTTATGTTATTAGAGATGGTAAAGCAATATGCTACGTGGGCATTACCTCTCAGTCAATAAGTAGCAGACTTAGACTAGGGTTTTTTGACGATGGTCACAACGGCTACCATGGATACAAATGGAAAGATAAGTTAAAAGAAGCAGAATTATTAGTTTGGAACTTCCCAGAGGATACTGATAGGCATGTGGAAGCAATCGAGGCAGAATTAGTCTATTTTATTCGAGAGAAAACCAGTAACTGGCCAAAATACCAAATGGAAATCCACTTTCACGGAGCCACAGAAGAAGAAAGAAAGGTAGCAAAATCGATACTAGCCGAGCTTATAAATTAAAAGTACGCTAACCCGAATATGTGATTTCATTTTGTAGCCAAAATAGTGACTTCACTGTGTCGCCGAACGATGGCAAAATGAAATATTGAATTTTATATATTTAAATGCGTGGGGGTAACTGTGAAAATATCACCCGAACAAAAGATAATTCAAATCCAAAAAGAATATTTCGGTTTATTGAAGGATTGTTTTAAGAATCAAATTGCAGAAGTCCAGAATGAAGACGATTCAGAGAATCGTATATTAAAATGGGCTATAACACAAACTAATGAAGACATTATATATTTTACCAGACGCCGTCTTGAAGACATGGCCAACTTTTGGAAAATCCATTATAGCGATTTAAAGAATGCTATTTTGGTTGCTGATATGCTGCCCACATATTCTGTAAGTCGTCCCATATACTTACGAAGACAATTTTCGTCAGCTGGTTTATACATAGATACTTTTGTGTGTCATGATGAGTGTTTTTCTGCTCTAAGAAATCTGGAAGTTTTAAGTCCCTATAAACACGCGGATTTGTGCGTTAAATTATTAAGCGACTATTTGGATTTAATAGCACTTGAATTTTGTTTTACGGCTGATCTAAAACGTCCTTTTGCAATAATTCTCCCAGGAAGTCGCGACTTCGATTACACGACAGAAATAAAATATTTAGAAAGTGATTCAAAATTATTTACCTCTTATTGTAATGAGCTTCTTGATAAAAATTATTTGTCAATAGATGAGGTATTTGAAGCTTCTAAGAATATTAACGGATCTTCGGCAATAAAACATGCAATAAAACAACATAGTATTTTGCCTGCTCCTTTTCGAGAACCTAAAACTGAACATGATCGTTTATCTCAGTGTTTTGAAAGGATGCGAATGATTAAAAGTCAATCAGCAATAATAGTTCCGGAAAGTCCTAACCTAAAAGATCTATTAATTTCATTTTTCACTGAATTTGTTGTTATGGAGAGCCAGCTTTGCGAAAGCGTGGAATTTGATTTGGCTCCTTTGTTCCCGAGGTATACATGGGACTTATATAAATGGCGAATCGAAAACGCGAATAAAACTGATGGTAAACTGCTTGGTTGGGAAGAGAGGAACTTGACCGCCATTGCTACTTCAATTCAACATGAAAACCTAGATTGGTTAGGCAACATACCTCTAAAGTCAATGATTGAACTGAGAGAATCGGATTTTCTGCAAGATTTCCGTACATCGTTTCGTTTGGCCCGAAAACGGATGACGTTGCAAGAGGGTGCAGATTTCAATAAAATGGCCAAGGATGTTGAAAATGCCATAGAGAAAGCTATTAGCGATAATCAAGCCGACATTGCTGATTTAGAAAAACAAGCCAAAGTCAAGATAATAAATGCAACCGGCTCATTTTTAACTAAAACAGGATTATCTATCGCGTCCACATGGATACCCCCTTTAGCTATAGTTGGCATGATTTCAGATACAGCTGGATATGCAAAGGAAATTATTGAAACACGTAAACTAGCCAAGGATTTGCCTGATCGACTTAAAAGGGGACCTTGGGGATTGATGATCGATGCGAAACAGAAAGAACAAAAGTGAATATTTTCGTGGCAAATGAGTTTTAATTAGAAATTAATGGGCCACTTCTTATTAAATTTGGTGAAATAATATGAAAAGACTAAGAAACCTCTCGAAATCAAAATATATAAATGGTCTTCAATGCCATAAACTGTTGTGGGTTGCTCTAAATGAACCATCTAAAATGCCGCCCTACGATGCCGCCACCCAGCACGTCTTTGACCAGGGGCATATGATCGGGGCGCTGGCGCAGCAGCTGTATCCCGACGGTATCAGGCTAGAGCAGGAGAACATCGGGGCGAACCTCCGGGAAACCACCGGTTCCCTGAAACTGCGTAAGCCGTTATTTGAGGCGGGCTTCTCCGGTAACCGGCTTTACTGCCGGGTGGACATCCTTAACCCGTCTGGGAGTGAGGCGTGGGACATTGTAGAGGTGAAGAGTACCAATGATGTTAAAGACGAGCAACTGTACGACGTCGCTTTCCAGCGGCACTGCTGTCAACTGAACGGAATGAGGATCAACCGCTGTCACATCATGCACCTGAATCGGGAATACGTTAAACAAGGCGATATTGACCCGCGGCAGCTATTTGTAACTGAAGATGTGACGGACCAACTAAACGAATTCGCCGACGGACTAGAAACGCGTATTGCTGAGATGCTAACAGTAATCGACTCGGACGAATGTCCGGAAACCGCTGTCGGCAGACACTGTAATGCCCCATACTCTTGTCTGCTGCAGGAAGAGTGCTGGAAACATCTGCCGGAACACCATGTGATGACGCTTTACTCCGGCAAGAAACTGGGCGAGGACCTGATGGCAAAGGGAATACTCGACATCTCCAACATCCCGGAAGACATCAAACTGAATGATAAACAAGAGATCCAGAAAGAGTGCGTAATTTGCGGTGAGCCGTATATCGACACTGCGGAAATCAAGAGTTTCCTGAAGAGTTTGAAGTACCCGCTGTATTTTATGGACTTTGAGACCTTTGCCACCGGTGTACCCATCTATGACGGGACCAGTCCGTATCAGAATATCCCTTTCCAGTTTTCGCTGCATGTCATCACGAAACCGGGTGCGATGGTGGAGCATTATGAGTATCTGGCGGAGGGTAAAGACGACCCCCGTCTGGCTTTTTTATCCGAGTTGAAGCATGACATTGGCCCAAAGGGCAGCATTTTGGTTTATTATGCAGCGTTTGAGAAGAGCAGGCTGAAGGAATTGGCCGGGGCTTTTCCGGAATATCAGGAGTGGGTGGACAGTATCAACGAGCGCATCGTCGACCTGAATGTTCCGTTCAGGGATTTTAGCTTTTATCACCCACAGCAACTGGGGAGTTCTTCATTGAAGCAAGTCCTACCGGTGCTCACTAATCTGAGTTATGCAAATTTAGAGATAGGCGAAGGGACAACAGCCAGCTTGAAATTCATGGAAGCAGCCTTCGGCAATATCTCGAATACAGAACGGCAGAAGATACGCACTGACCTCTTGACCTATTGTGGACAAGACACCGGTGGTATGATCGAGATTGTTAAACAGCTCAAAGAAATAACCAAGTGAACGGAAGGATTGAAAACTATGATTGGTGCCATCGCTGGTGATATCATCGGCTCTGCATATGAATGGAATCGTACGAAATCAACTGATTTTGAGCTTTTCACCTCTCAATCGGGCCCTACTGATGACACGGTACTGACTATCGCTGTGGCCGACTGTATATTACATGGTAAGGAATATGCTGCGACATTCAAAGAATACGGCCGGAGATACCCCCAAGCCGGTTATGGCGGTATGTTTCTAAAATGGCTCGGGAGTACTAGCCTTGCTCCGTACAACAGCTTTGGCAATGGATCAGCTATGCGGGTAAGCCCCGTGGGATTTGCCTTCTCCACTCTTGCAGATGTCCTAGCCGAGGCGACAAAAAGCGCGGAAGTTACTCACAATCACAGAGAGGGCATCAAAGGTGCTAGAGCAATAGCAGTTGCAATCTATCTGGCGCGTCAAGGTGAGACTAAGGATCAGATACGTAAATACATTGAACGCACTTTTGGATACTATCTTGATGCTAAATTGGATGATATTCGACCTCAGTACAGTTTCGATGAGACTTGTCAGGGATCTGTACCTCAAGCCATCATGGCTTTTCTAGAGTCGGAGAACTATGAGGATGCTGTGCGTAAAGCGGTATCTCTGGGTGGGGATAGCGATACGCTGGGCTGTATGACAGGTGGTATCGCTCAGGCTTACTACAAGCATGTTCCCGATAATATTGTAATAAAAGTAAGAGAACTACTTAATGAAGACTTACTGGAAGTTATTGACGAGTTTAATGGGCGTTTTGGGTTATGAGACTATCATTCATGGTGATAGAGCAAAGAAAGTTTTTGGTATCAGTTCCGGAGGCTATGCTTGCTGCAGTAACGAGTAAAAACTGGTACTGCTATCAGATCATAAGAATACATGAAATATAAAAAGGTACTGTTTGTTTGCGGTGGAAATCAGTGCAGGAGTCCAATAGCAGCGGCTATCTTAAAGGACATACTTAAGAAGGAAACAGAACTATCCTCCACCGGGATTGAAGTTAAAAGTGCTGGTACCAATTATGGTATCGACGGAGCACCAGCCATAGATGACGCTATAAGTGTTACAAAAAAATTTGGTTTGGATATTGATTCTCACAAAGCCCAGCGAATTAACCAAAAACTTATTAACTGGGCCGATATTATTTTACTTATGGAAAATGAACAAAAAGAATTTGTAACGCAGTACTTTCAAGATGTAAAAGAAAAAGCGTTTCTACTTACTGAGTTTATAGGGGGTAAAGGTGACATTACTGCTCCGGTTGAAGATGAGATAAACACGTACATTGAATTCATAAGATTTCTCAAGTCTTTGTTGGATGATGTGGTCGAAGTGATGAAGAGGTAATAGAATTGGGATTGACCACGACTACTATTTGCGCCATGATACTCAAACCTGCCGAAAAATGGTTCCTCTTTCCCGCAGTGCCTCCACACTCAAAATTCTGCGTAAATTTTAGCGGACATTTTTCCAGTATCACTTGTCAATTTAGTCGATTGTAAAGTAACAATTCATCTTTTGTTGACCCAACAATTATATGAAATGTAACTTCACTTTAACGTTTTATAAACTTTATCTCCAAACAAACGGCCCGTAGTGTTCTGCGGTCCCATTTGAAC
>Ga0182027_10009975_pt1 | contig 13556 bp, 8 predicted proteins | sample 712E1DmetaG_FD_121300 | JGI IMG/M metagenome (GOLD analysis project Ga0182027, IMG submission 121300) | Permafrost microbial communities from Stordalen Mire, Sweden - 712E1D metaG (Illumina Assembly) | ecosystem: Environmental > Terrestrial > Soil > Wetlands > Permafrost | place: Sweden...
AAATTTAAATTTAGATATACCGCTAATGAAAATGTGGCAAGCATCACGAATTGACAGCTTAAGCAAACAGGACAAATAACTTTTAGAATAAATATTTCCTGGTAGGTTAAAAATAAACAAAAAGCCATCCCAAAAGCCGACATTCCTAAAACCAATAATTTCTTTTTAAAAATTGACGATAATAAAATAACAATATAACCGGTTAAGCCAACTAATGAAACTGGAATTCCAAAAAGTGTAGACAAGGACCCTTTTGTAACAGCGTCACAATTTATATGACTATTTACGTAACAAGATTCAAAAAGAGGTTTTGTTAAAAAATTATAAAAAAGATAAGTTGCAAGAACTATTCCTAAAACCGATAGGCCAATTAATGCTTTCCAAATATCGTTTTTAGTAAACATATATTTATAATAGCCAAAGATTAAAGAAGAATCAAGCTAAGCCTATCTAGAATTAATTCAAGCCTTAAATTCTCACAAAAAAATAAATCCTGAAGTAAAAAACTAATTTAAGGATTGAAGAAATTACCTGTAAGCCATTAGCACATAGAGAAAAACCAGTACGCCAACTACAAAAATTGGCAGTAACCAGGTTAAATTCTTATGGGCTACAAACAAGCTCTGGTAGCTTGGTTTTTTGGGGGCTTTCGCCCTCTTTTTTGTTGCCATGAATAAATCATGCCAAATATAAAAAATGTTGTCAAGGGGTAGTGATGTAAAAATACGGAGATTTAGATCATTTTCTTCATCCAGTCATGAATATAAATTTCTATTTCTTCTTTTTCTATTCCTCTCCGTATTTTTTCCGCAACGTATTCCGCACTATCCGGCGGTTGAAAATCACTTTCTTCCTCTTCTTCCCACTGAACTTCCTGCATATTTTTAGCTTTAATTGTATTTTTTTCAAAATCCGTTAGTGTAATGTATGGATACGCAACGCTAACAACAATTTTGTCTTTCTTAAACTCTTCATTCGCAGTAAGGCTTATACCGACTAATGCTCTTTTTAAAGAAGAATAAGCACTCATATTCTGTAAAGCCATCAAGGCGGTTCCTGAACTAATATTTACAATTGCTCCTCCACCTTGTTTTCGCATGATCGGCGCCACTTCCTGCATAGCGACCAGAGGCCCGATAACATCTAACTCGAAGAGGCTATAGAAAATATCAATATCCGTATTTTCTATGGAAGCGTCATATCCCTGTCCGGCATTATTTATAAGAATATCTATTCTGCCAAAATGGTCTTTAACCTTTTTGATCATTTTTCTAATGTCATCTTTATTCGTCATATCTGCCTGAACTACTAACGAATTAGGAAGTTCTTTTGCTATTTTTTCTAATTTTTCTTTTGATCTTGCCACTAACGCAACCCTTGCTCCTTTTTGACTTAATTCTTTTGCCGTAGCAAGGCCAATTCCCGAAGATGCTCCGGTAACAATAGCTATTTTATCTTTTATATTCATGATGAAATTATAGCACTAACCAACTTAAATCAAGCTGAGTTTTAGTGAAAAAGAACTAAAGGAGTATAATATATATTATGAAAGTTAAGGATGTCTTCGAAAAAAAGTCGACTATGTAACGCCTAATTCAACCCTTCTTGAAGCCGCTAAGTTTATTTTTGGACACAATCATAAAGGTCTTCCCGTTGTTGACGGTAAAAATAAAAAATTGGTTGGATTTATTACCGAACAGGATATATTATCTCAATTATTCCCAAGTATTCATGATCTTATCGAAGACTATGCTCATTCGAGAGATTTTGAAGTGATGGAAAAAAACGTAAAAGAAGTGATGACAAAAAAAGTAAAAGACGTTATGAGCAAAGTAATTATTGCCATCCATGTCGAAGAACCGCTTTTAGTCGCTGAATCTACCATGAAACTTAGAGATATCAGCCGACTACCGGTTACTGACAACAAGGGGAATTTAATCGGAATCATCTCAAAAGGATATATCTTCAGAGCCTTAGTTCATCCCAAAATCCGCGGCTTCAAGTAAAAATTCAGAAGAGGCTTCAAGGCATATTGTCCAAAATAGTCAAATTTTTTACATGCGAGATCCGAGTTGTCGCATCTTTAAATATCCTGCCTATAACATAAATTGAGAATAGTAGAGCTTACTTATATTTCCAAGAGCATTTTTTATTTTTAGAGCAATTTCCGATAATTTACTTTTCATGGCTTAAACCTCCCTTCTATATATCTTTTCCTGTCTATATAATTTATACAACTCTACATATTGTGCTTTCAGTAATAAAAAACACTAAATATGTGTGGTTTCAATTACAAACTAGCAATAAGAGCATGGGAAAATTGGGGCCTATATTCATTTAGATGTTGACAACCCATCGTATATATTGTTGACTAAATATAGAGGGATTTTTTGCCCTCATTTAATTATGTGTAAAAAACATAAGTAAGATTTTTTAATGATCAAGTTTATAGGGACTGCCCAACAGAATAACGAATCACTACTCTACTACTGCCAAAGCGAAAACGGTAACTATTTCTTTAAATTCTCCACTAGCACTGATGGGCTTAAATTCGCAGATAAGGCAAGATATGCCTTTGTCTTCGATCTAATGCAGCGGGAAGAACAAGACTATGATTGGAAAAGCTTCAGGATTACAAAGCAAAATCACGAATACCTAATGACCTACAAGCTAGATTCCCGGACAAATTCCCAGGTTTTTGCAGCAACCTCTACGGATTTAACACGTTGGCAAAAAATTGGTGAAATCGATAAGATCAAAGAAACTTCAACTATTGTTCCCGATTTTAAACATAAAGATGAATACGTAATGTATTTTGGTGAAGAAAATATAAACATTGCGTTTTCAACGGATTTAAGATCATGGAAGCCAAATACGAAAGCCGTGCTTGAACCAAGAGAAAGTCATTTTGACAAAAATCTAGAGGTTGGCAACGTATACGAAATTGATGGATTAATATTAGTAACTTACTATGTTAAAAGAGAAATTGGAAAAATAATAAACTATACCGTAGGAGCTGCATATTTTGACAAGAATAACCCAGAAAAATGCGTTTTTAGAACAGAGGATCCAATTTGGACTACGCCCATGGAATTTAGCCACCTGCAACTTAAACCACTTGGTAGCGTAATTATAAATAATGAGCTTATTTTTTATTGGTTGGTTGACGATACTAGCGTTTTTGCAGTTACTTGCCAAATACCCGCAGTTCATGAAACTAAATACAACAAGGTATTTTCAGCAATAATCAAGAAGCATAAAGATAATCCTATTATTTCTCCAAGGCCAGATCGAGCTTGGGAATCACGGGCAACTTTTAATAGTGCTGCTATTTACGAGGATGGAAAAGTGCATTTTCTTTACCGAGCGCTTGGAGACAAAGACTTATCGGTACTAGGCTACGCATCAAGCACAGACGGCCTAACGATTGACGAAAGATCCGAAGAACCGGCTTATATTCCAAGGGAACCATTTGAAACTCCCGGAGGGAATTGTTTCAATTCTTTTGCCGAACATTTCGCATCAGGAGGCGGATATGGAGGAATTGAAGATCCAAGAATTACACGTGTTGATGAAAGAATTTACTTAACTTACGTTGCTTTTAATGGAGCTACTCATCCAAGAGCAGCTATGTCCTCTATTGGCATCGAGGAGTTTCTAAAAAAACAATGGAATAAATGGGCAAAACCAAAGCTTATCTCTGCCCCCGGCATGGTTAACAAAAGCGCTGTTATTCTACCAAAGAAAATCAATGGAAAATACGTAGTTTTCCACAGAATTTATCCCAATATTCTCGTTGACTATCTTGATGATCTGGAATTTAATGAATACCTTAAAGGAGATTATTTTATTGCTCCGAGAAAAAATCATTGGGATAGCAAAAAAGTCGGAGCCGGAGCGCCGCCGTTGGAGACAAAAGATGGATGGCTTATGATTTACCAATCGGTTGGCTATCAAGATCCACATCGCTATAAAATTGGAGCAATGATGCTTGATAAAAATAATCCCGAAAAAGTTTTGTATAGAACCAACACTCCGATTATTGAACCTGAAGAATCTTATGAAAACGATGGATTTAAAGCCGGTGTTGTTTATCCGTGCGGAGCGGTAATTATGAATGGGCAGCTTAATGTTTATTATGGAGGAGCAGATACTGTTGTTTGCGCTGCTACGGCAAATCTTGACGAATTCCTCGATGAAATGAAAAATCACCAAGAACCAAAACTCACAAAAATTGCCAATCCGCAAATCAGTTTGGACTAATGCGAATTATTATAAATTAAGATGATTACATTAACGCGTATTCCGGAAAATCCGATCCTTACTCCGCACAGCGAACATGACTGGGAACATGATGGTTCTTTTAATGGTTGCGTTGCCTACGCTAATGGTTATTATCACATGGTCTATCGCGCTTTATCTTATCCAAAACAGCAAAACGGAGTCAACATGCAAGTTTCATCTGTCGGCTATGCGAAAAGCGAAGATGGAATACATTTTGTTGATCATAGACCAATCATCTTTCCGACCCAGGATTGGGAAATTTATGGCTGTGAAGATCCAAGAATTACCTACATGGATGGGAAATTTTATATTTTTTATACCGCCTTATCTGAATATCCATTCAAAGCACACGGCATTAAATTAGCCTTGGCAATTACGAAAGATTTTGAAACCTTTGAAAAATATCCGGTTACAACTTTTAACTCAAAGGCAATGGCGCTTTTCCCGGACAAAATTAATGGAAAAATGGCTGCCCTTTTAACAATGCATACTGATTTGCCGCCTGCAAAAATCGCCGTTGCGGAATTTGATAATCAAGAAGATATTTGGTCGCCGGTTTTTTGGACACATTGGTATGACAACGCTAACAGCCATATTATTAATCTACTTCGCGACATTCGTGATCAAGTAGAATTAGGCTCTGCGCCAATTAAAACCAACCGTGGCTGGCTTGTTTTATATTCTTATATCAAAAACTACATGTCTAATAATAAAACTTTTGGCATCGAGGCAATGCTTTTGGATATCGATAATCCACGTAAGGTTTTAGGTAGAACAGGAGCACCGCTTTTAATACCTCAGGATAAATATGAGCTTGAAGGTAACGTTCCAAATGTTGTTTTTCCATCAGGCGCTTTGGTTAAAGACGGAGAATTACTTGTTTATTACGGCGCTGCAGACACAACATGCGCTATTGCCACTTGTAATCTAGATGCCCTGCTCGATGATTTAAAACCAGACACAAATAACTTTTTTTTACCCGATACGTCAGCTGATGCTGATAAATTTATAAGGTTTGAGGAAAATCCTATTATTTCTCCTATCCTAGAATTGGATTGGCAAAAGAATGGCACATTTAATCCGGCTGCCGTTTATGAAGGCGGAAAAGTACATATTATTTATCGCGCACAAAGTGGAGATGGGACATCTGTCTTCGGATATGCGTCCAGCAAGGACGGTTTACATATTGATGAACGCTTGGATTCACCGATTTATGTTCCAAGAGAAGATTTTGAAAAGAAAATACACTCGGAAGGAAATTCTGGATGCGAAGATCCAAGAATTACAAAAATTAATGACCGCTTTTTTATGACCTATACAGCCTACGATGGTGTAAATCCTCCAAGAATAGCCCTAACCTCAATAGCAATTACTGATTTCTTAAACAAAAACTGGAACTGGGACAAACCGAAACTAATTTCTCCCCCAGGAGTTGACGATAAAGACTCATGTATTATTAAACGCGTAAAGGGCGATGGGTATATTGCATTTCATCGCTTAGGTGATGTTATTTGGATGGATAAATTAAGAGACTTGGATTTTCCGGAAAAGAAATTCCTATCAGGAGGCATTATAGCGCAAGCCAGAAAAGATAAATGGGATAACGTAAAAGTAGGAATTTCCGCACCTCCCATTGAATCTGAACACGGCTGGATTCTCCTATATCACGCTGTCTCTAATCCGGGATTTGTTTATAAAGTCGGGGCTATGCTTTTAGACTATGAGGATCCAAAAAATATTTTAGCCAGAACAAGCGAGCCGATTTTCGAACCTGAAAAACCATATGAGCTAAAAGGTGCCGTTCCAAATGTCGTTTTCCCATGCGGGGCAGTCTTAATTGATGACATAATTTACATGTACTACGGTGGCGCTGATTCGGTGATTGGCGTTGCAACAATGCCTCTTAAAACACTGCTTAAAGTTCTTCTTGGAAGATAGTCCGCTCAATAATGAGGTATAATTAATCAATATATGTTTTCGCAAAGAAAAATTCTTGCTTCCATCATCTGTTTCTTTGTTTTTCTAATGGGAGCAAAATTCACCTTCGCACAAACACCTTCTCCTTCGGCTTCTAATACTTCCGCCGTTGAAGGGGCAGCGACTTTGGGAGTTGCTCATATTATCGACATTAACCAAAAAGACATTAAAGATGGAAGTATTATTTCTTCATCAAAACAAGGACCTGTACTTTCAAACATTCCTTATGACTCTCAAGTGTTAGGAGTTGTTTCCAGAGATGCAGCGATTATTTTAGACTCAACTGGTGATCCAAATGGAGTGCCAATTATTTCGGTTGGGACAATCTACATACTTGTATCAACACAACAAGGAACAATAAAAAAAGGAGACCAACTTACAACCTCAACTATTCCCGGCATTGCCGTAAAAGCAATTAAAGACGGTTATGTTTTAGGAGAGTCTTTAGAAGACGACACAAATCCAAATATTAAACAAGTTGACAAAATTGCCGTTAACCTTGAACTCCATTATTTTAATGCTAAGCCAACTCTAGCCGGAACTCTATCAGATATTTTAAAGCTTGCGCTTTTACCAACTAAAGATGGACCAGCTCCAATATTCAAATATATTGTTGCGGCAGGAGTAGTACTTGCATCAATCGCATTGGGCTTTTTAAGTTTTGGTCGAACAGCAGCCAAGGGAGTTGAGGCGCTTGGCAGAAATCCCGCTGCCGGTAAAATTATTCAACTCGGAATTATCTTTAACGTTACTATTGTTGTGGTAATAGTCGCAGCGGGACTAATCATTGGATTCTTAATTCTAAGACTTTAACCTGCTCCAATAATGTTAGCTATATATGCGCAATAACTCTGAACAAGAGATAACTTTTAAAGTTTTTTGCATAAATCTCCTTAAGAAATTAAGGCAAAAAGACTATTTCATTAAAATAGTTGTTGAATATTCACCGTATTTATTGCTTTTGTTTTTTTGTTTTTCATTCTTTTTCCGAAGTGATCTTTCTTTTAATCAAGACCTCGGAAGGCATTTGACTTTAGGAGGGATCATTTGGAAAAGTCATCAAGTTCCAAACATTAATTTATTTTCTTACACAAACCCTAATTTTCCATTTGTTAATCACCATTGGTTATTTGAAGTCCTTGTCTATTTATCAAGCATAAGCATTGGTCTTGGAACATTACTGGTTCTTAAAATTATTTTTCTATTGGCGGCTATATTAATAGTATTGATACTTGCTAAAAGAACAAAATCCGCATTGCTGATTCCAGTATCGTTCATATTTTTGCATCTGATGCGAGAGAGAGTTGACCTCCGGCCTGAAATTCTAAGTTTTCTTTTTACGGCATTAACTTTTTATATATTAGATAAATTTGAGAAAAATAATTCAAAACTGATCTTTCTTTTACCACTGATTTCATTAATCTGGGTTAACAGTCACATCTATTTTCCTGTGGGAATATTTTTACAACTGATATTCTTGGCAGATCTGCTTTTCAAAAAATTTGTACAGAAAAACAAAAATCAGGATCTAATTAAAAAGTTAAAAATACTAGCTTCAGTTACTGTTGTAAGCATGGCAGTATGCTTACTAAACCCGAATTTATTAAAAGGAGCTTTGTATCCCTTTACAGTATTTATTAATTACGGAGTAACCATTACTGAAAATCAAACTATTTTCACTCTTCAAAATATTGGATTTAAAGATTCAAATTTTCTATTTTACTTTATTGCTGGTTTTATTGTTTTGGCCTCAATTTACGTCTCTCTTTGGAGAAAACCGAACTTTAAGAATATTATGCTTTCACTTTTAGGATTAGCTTTAGCCACTCAAAGCATCAGGGGCTTCCCTTATCTTGTGCTTATCTCTTTACCGGCTGTGCTGCAGAATTTTAATTACAATAAAACCAATACTCTAATAAAAATTATAAATGGAATTGTTATTCTTTTAATCTTTGGCGAAGCAATTTTTTACCTTAATGGAAGTTATTACCCATTAAGCTATTTGCAAAATACTACTTCTTTAAATTTTGTTGAGGATGCAAAACCAGCGCTGGATTTTCTTTTGAAGAATAACTTACCGCAACCACTATTTAATAACTTTGATATTGGTAGTTACCTAATTTACAGAACATATCCTAAATATAAAGTGTTTATTGACGGAAGACCAGAAGCATATCCAGCATCTTTTTTTGAAAATACTTATCTTCCTATGCAAGAAAATTATTCACTGTTTAAACAAGAAGAGAAAAAATATGGATTTAAAACCGTTATCTTTTCAATTACAGACCAAAATCCGAGAACCACCAACTTCTTGAATCTAATTACGAATGATTCTGATTGGAGGACAATTTTTTTAGATCAGTTTATGGTTATTCTCGTAAGAAATGACTATTTGCAAAAACAAAATATCAAAACTATAAAATTAGATTCTTTAAACGTTAATAATTATAGATACTCTAATTGCACTTACTATATAAATATTAGCACCCTACTCTTTAACATTAATCATCTAAAACAGGCAGAAAGTTTCGGTAAAGAAGCTCTTAGCCTTTGTCCCGATAACCCAATTGCCAATAATTCAATGGCTGTTATTTTACACTTTGAAAAAGCCGATCCTAGCCTTGTCTATCAATACTATTTAAAATCAACGAATCGGATATTCTGGTAATTTTAAATATTATTGAATGGCTTATATTTGAATGCTAGTATTGGAATATGAATAATAAAGAACCAGAGATAAATTTTAAAAGTCTATTTATTCCTTTTACGACAAAAAAGGCAATTATCATAATTTTTGTCGTCGGCCTAATTGTATTTCTTAACACCCTTTTTAACAGCTTTGTTCTTGATGATAATCCTCAAATTATTAGAAACCCCAACATTAGTTCAATTACGACAATTCCTAATTTATTTATAAACCAAGAGGGTGGCCAAGAAACAATGAATTATTATAGACCTTTGCCTTTTGTTTTTTATACTTTAGCTCACTCTATTTCTTCCGAAAATCCTTTCCCCTATCACCTTATTCAACTACTTTTCTATATCACAAATGCCATTCTCGTTTTTCTAATTCTTAGAAAGTTTTTAAATCTTAAATTAGCATTCTTTTTATCTTTACTTTTCCTTATTCACCCAATTAATGAAGAAGTGGCAGCGTATCTAGCAAATTTACAGGATGTTTTGTTCCTTTTCTTTGGATTAATATCTCTACTTATTCTTTGGAAAAACTCAAAGAAAACAACCTATTTATTGTTCGCGAATATTTGCTTGCTCCTCTCAATTTTTTCAAAAGAAACTGGAATCTTATTTTTTATTATTGCTTTTACTTACGTATACTTATTTAATAAAAATAGACTATTACTTCATTCTATCTTTTCTTTCCTGATGGGCCTTGCCTATATAGCCTTACGGATTGCCTCGCATACTCCTTTACAAAAATCTGCCATTCTTCCTATTATGCAATTATCTTTTTGGCAACGTATGTTAAATATTCCGGCAATTGTATTTTACTATCTTCAAACTTTTATTTTCCCAAAAAATCTAGTTGTTTATCATTCCTGGGTAATAAAAAACATAAGTTTTGGATCTTTTTTTCTTCCTCTTTTTATTGACCTGATTTTTCTTTTTATTATTTTCGTTTTTTCTTTTTTTGTTATTAGAAAAGCAAAAAAAGAAACGAAAATAGTCATTTTTTTTCTTATCTGGTTTCTACTTGGAATTATTGCCCACTCACAAATTATTCTTCTTGATTCAACTGTTGCTGATCGCTTCTTTTATTTTCCGTTTGTCGGATTACTTGCCTTAGGCGGGCTCTTTTTGCAAAACCTTAAATTTAGTAAAAAATTATTAATAATCTTGTCAGCTGTGAGTATTTGTATTTTAATTATTTTTACTATAAAGACCATTGTTCGTAATCAGAATTGGCAAAACCAATCAATACTTTTAGTTCATGATGAGAAAACCGAAGGTAATAATTATTTAATAGAACTTCTATACGGCAATGATTTAATTAAGAATGGAAAAAATAAAGAGGCAATACTGCATATTAAAAAGGCGATTGCCCTTTATCCACAAAGTTCCCGAGCCTGGACAAGTTTAGGTTCTTTATATTATAGCGAGGGGAAAATAGCACCGGCAAAAAAAGCGTATATCTATTCCATTTCTTTAGAGAAGGATTATTTTGCAACTTACGAAAATTTAGGACTACTTATAAAAGACCATGACTCACCCGCCACAGCGCGTGATTTTCTAAGAAAGGCAACAATTATGTTCCCCAATAGCTGGAAGCTTTGGTACTACCGTTTTATTGTTGAATACAAATTGGGAAATTATAATGACTCACTGCTTTCCGCAAAAAATTATTTTCTTTTAAATCAAAATGCTCAAAGCTATAATATTTATCTTTATCTTTTGCAAAAACGCCCGATCCATATTGAATAATTAAATGAAAATTGTGATGTAATTATAATTATATGAAAAATAATGAACAAAACGTTACCTTTAAAAGCTTACTTTTACCGTTAACAACGCGAAAGGCAATTATATTTATCGTTGCCATTGGGCTCATCGTCTTCTTCAATATGCTTTTTAACGGATTCGTATGGGATGACTTAAGCTATATTGTGAATAATTTAGACGCTCATTCCTTGTCGCTTGCTAAAATATTTTCTCCAAATATTTTTAATAAGGGAGGTTATTACAGACCGCTTCTCCTTGCATACCACTCCGTCATTTATGTATTTTTCGGTGACCACTCTTTCTATTATCATTTATTCCAACTGACGCTACATGTGCTTAATACCATTTTCTTATTTAAAATCTTTAAAAAATTCTTAAACAACAATGTTTCATTAATTATTGCGCTTTTATTCCTCGTTCATCCAATTAATGCTGAATCAGTATCCTTTATCTCTGCAACGATAGGCCCACTTTATACATTTTTCGGACTACTTGCGCTAATTCTTATTCAACGCAATAATGCAACAAAAAAAACTTACATAGCAACATCGTTCTTGCTATTTCTTTCTTTGCTAACAAAAGAGGAAGGAATTATATATTTTGCGCTGATCCCACTATTCTGCATTTTCTTTCAAAAGAATTACCTTAAAGCAATATTTGCATGCGAAGTGATTACCATGCTTATTTATCTACCCATAAGGTTTATTATTGGAAAAGCATATCTCATGGGTATTGGAGGCAATGCTTCTATTTTGGATGGAAGATATATCCTTATTAGGCATCTCGATATTTTACATAGATTAATTAATATACCTCAAATTATCTTTTATTATTTAAAAACTTTTTTCTATCCAGTCCAACTAGCAGTTGATCAAATTTGGGTAGTTACGACAATTTCTTTAAAAACTTTCTATATTCCATTAGCCGCAGATCTAATATTTTTTATAGTTTTACTATTGATTGCAAAAATATTCATCAATAAAAAGAAGGATCTAAAAATATTCTTATTTTTCTTTGGCTGGTTATTATTAGGACTAACCATACACTTGCAAGTTTTTCCACTAGACATGACAGTTGCGGATCGCTGGTTTTATCCATCAATAATAGGATTTTTAGGAATAATAGGTATATTCATGCAAGGCTTACTGCAAAATCAAAAAACGAAAACAATAATTACAGCGCTCTCTGTAATCATTCTCATCACTTTGTCTATGCGAACAATAGTTAGGAATACAAACTTTAGCAACGAAATAGCACTATTTACACATGATAGCTACGCTAAGGATAACTATGAAATTGAATTAAACCTTGGATCAGCCTATTATGCAAATAAAGATTTTCAAGATGCCATTATTCATTATAAAAAATCTATTAGCTTATTCCCATATGAAGCTAATTATGTAAGTCTTGGAAATGCTTATATGAAAATAGGAAAAACAGATTTAGCTAAAAACTATTTTTTTAAAGCTTATAATTCAAAGAGCTATATGCCACAAAAACATATTTTTACAACATATACTGGTCTCGGTTGGACTTATTTATTAACCAACGATCCAAAAAATGCAAAGAATGTCTTAGAACTTGGCTTACGGGAATATCCGGATTTAAGCGATATATTATTGCCGTTAACTGTTAGCTATTATGAATTGGATATGCAAAAAGAAGCGCTTAATGCAGCACGCAGGTTAAAAATTATAGCCCCAAATAATCTAAGCAACTATGTATATACCTATATTACAAATAAGAATTCCTTGCAGTGGAAATGGAAATAGTGAATATGAATAATAACGAACAAGTAATTACTTTTAAAAGCTTATTTTTACCCTTTACTAATCTAAAGGCGCTTGTAATTATTTTTATAATTGGTTTTGTAATTTTTTTTAATGGTTTATTTAACGGATTCGTTGGAGATGACCCTCCGTTAACGACAGAGAATCCAACTGTACAATCCCTTAATAATTTACCTATGTTTTTTGCAGGCAGCACTTTTTATAACGGTGCCGGGCAAAAATTAAGCGGGTCTTTTTACCGTCCTTTGCAAACTACTTTTTTTTCGATCACCTATTCTGTATTTGGACCAAGCTCTTCCGCTTTTCATTTTTTTCAAATATTATTATTTATTGCCAATGCTTTCATCTTATTTTTACTTTTTAAACAATTTTTTCGGAAAGAAATCGCTTTCTTATTAGCAATTATTTTTCTTATCCATCCAATTAATAGCGAAGCCGCTCTTTACATATCTGTCACTCAAGAACCATTATTTCTATTTTTCGGACTACTGGCGTTATTGGTATTAAAAACTTTCCGATCGCAAAAAGCGTATCTACTGACAAGCACATTGCTTTTGCTTTCGCTGCTTTCTAAGGAAGCCGGCATTTTATTCTTAGCATTAACAATCATTTATGTATTAATATTTACACGTCAAAAATTTTGGAATTTTTTAAAGTATTTACCATTTGCCCTTGGCGCTTATCTTGTCTTAAGGATCAATGCTATTGGTATTTTTGCTAAAGTGACACAAAATGCTCCTATTGAAAAACTTGACTTGCTTGGTAGATTAATCAATTTACCGGCAATATTCTTTTTTTATATAAAAACATTTTTATTCCCGCTTAATCTGGCTGTAATTTATCAATGGATTTATACAAAAATTGACGTTAGTCATTTCCTGCTTCCGCTATGCATTGATCTTTTATTTTTTGCAATGATTTTCATTTTTGTTTACCTTATTTATAAGAGGAGCTCCAAAAAATATTTTTATATCTATGTTTTCTTTGCTATTTGGTTTCTATTGGGATTGTCTTTATATATGCAACTTATTCCTCTTGATATGACAG
>Ga0182027_10009976_pt1 | contig 13555 bp, 12 predicted proteins | sample 712E1DmetaG_FD_121300 | JGI IMG/M metagenome (GOLD analysis project Ga0182027, IMG submission 121300) | Permafrost microbial communities from Stordalen Mire, Sweden - 712E1D metaG (Illumina Assembly) | ecosystem: Environmental > Terrestrial > Soil > Wetlands > Permafrost | place: Sweden...
CAAACGGGCTGCGGCTGGCATAAGCCGAAATTACCACAAAATGCTCGCTTTCGTGAACCAGACGGTGTTTAACATCCACCTCCTCCTTAATAATATCACAATATACGCAACTGCCGTGATTTTGATAATAATGGTAACACCCCAAAATTTCGTCGTGGATATGCGGCGGGACTATCGGGGTAGCCAATAATTGATAGTGCGGATGGATAATGCTGGCGCCGGCGTCGCGGCCGTGGTTGTGGAAAATTTGCACATAGGCCAGTTCCGGATTTTTGGACAGGGTTTTTATGCGCTCGATGAATGTGCGGATGGATAATTCCACGGTGGCAATGGACTGAAGTGCCACCGGCTCGTTGTGTTTGCGCGTAACTATAACCTCGTGTTCGCCGTCTCCGCTGTGCGAGATGTAAAATTCCTTGTGCCGGTAAACCGCCGTGTTTTCCAGCGCCGAAAACTTATTCGGAATTATTCTAATTTCCCAATCTTTGCCTTTAGTCGGCAAGCCGTCCGCGCCCAGGCGCAACACTTCCTTGTTTAAATCTTCATTCCCGACGCAAAAAACGCATTTCGGATCATTCTCCGGTACGCCCAGCATGACGCTGTAAGTCTTATACTGATCCGGCCTCTTCCCCCTTGCCGGCGCTATAAGCACCCAGTTTTTTGTTATTGGATTTTGCCTAAATTCGGACAATTGTGTGGAATTATGAATTATGAATTATGAATTATGAATTATGAACAAACGAAGTCCATAATTCCTAATTCCAGATTCCTAATTCTTTTGCTTATCCAAATAATTCTGCAATAAAATCTGCGCGGCTAAACTGTCAAGGTTCTTTTTACTACCGCTGATGTGTTCGGCCATTTGCGAGGTTAATCTTTCGTCCATAATTTCCACCGGCAACCCTGTCTTACTCTCAACTCGCAACTTAAAACTCGCAACTTCTTCCGTTTTCTTTGTTCGTTCCCCGCTCATATTCAGCGGCCAACCGAGGACAATGGTAGATATCTGATGTTCCCTGATGAACCCCACTAACTGTCCCCAAAATTCCTTTGGCGATAAAATATCCAGCTCGCGGGCAAGCGTAAACGATTCATCGGATATTGCCAAGCCAATGCGTTTTTCACCATAGTCAATTCCTAGTACTTTCATAACATTTAACCTTTGACATTTAACATGTGACCAATAAGCACTTGCCGTCAAAGGTCAATTGTCAAATGTCAATTGTTTATTTGCTTTCTCCCAAAGTTACCTTTACATCCTCTTGCTGACCCTTATGATAAACCTGCAGAGTAATAGTATCGCCGACATTGAAATTTTGAAGAAGCGCCGATAAACTATTATTCTCATCCACCTTCGTTCCGTTAACTTCCAAAATAATATCGTTTTCCACCAGGCCCGCTTTGTCGGCGGGGCTGCCGGGGGAAACGGCAAAATCCGTCACGTTCTGGCCGCGCACAATTAGCGCGCCATGAGTCTGGGGCAAGTTGTTCTGCTGGGCGATGTCGGCGGTAATGGTAATGTAGCGCACGCCCAAAAACGGCCGGGTAATTTTTCCGTTTTTTTGGAAAGACGATAAAGCTTTAGCGGCTTCGTTGGCCGGGATGGCAAAACCCACCAGCTGGCCCTGCTGGTCTATGGCCGTATTCATGCCAATGACCTGACCGGCAATGTTCAAAAGCGGGCCGCCGCTGTTGCCCGGGTTTATGGCCGCGTCGGTTTGGATGACGCCGGAAAGGTCTTCGCTGCCGGTGTCACTGCCCGCGGTTATACTGCGGCCGATGCCGGAAATTATGCCCGAGGTCACGGTATTTTGGTATTGCCCCAACGAGTTGCCAATGGCAATTACCTGCTGGCCAACCTGGAGTTGCGAAGAATCCGCCAATTTTAGGAACGGCGCGTTTTGAATGCTGATTTTTACAATCGCCAAATCATTCACCGGATCCTGGGCTAAAACTTTCGCGTCGTATTTTTTGCCGTCCGATGTTATAACCGTATAGCTGGCCGTGGTATCGGAAACCACATGTCTGTTAGTTAAGATTAAGCCGTCTTGGGAAACAAAAAATCCACTGCCCGCCCCGACTTCCTGGATATTCGGCGTTTGGGACTGCTGGCTTTGCGGCTGACCGAAAAAATTATAAAACGGATCCTGGCTAAAAGGGTTTAAACCGTAACCCGGGATTTTATTTAAATCCTGGGAAATAATAATGGAAACCACGGCCGGACCGGCCTGTTTGACCACTCCGACAATTGCCGAATCTTCGTTAACGGTAGTTGTTTGCCCTCCCGTTTGCGTGGCGGCTAAAAGTTTTTGCCCGATTGGCTGTCTAAAAAACAAAAACGCCCCGCCGGCGCCGCCCAACGCGCCAAAAACAAGGCTTAAAACAATGACCAACAACAAAACTTTTTGGCTTAAACCCGGCATCTGTGCCGGTTTAATTTCCCCTCCTGCCTGATTGGTTTGGGTTTCTTGGATATTTTCCATATCTCTTTAAATTAATTATTTTGATTATAACATAAAAAATCCAAATCTCCTAAAAAATTTGGACTTTACCATAAATTCATTTTGCCCCTGATTGCAAAAACCGATATTTTATAATTCCCTGATTATTCAATCAATTCCCCGCCAAAAACTTTTAGCGCGTCGGACAATACCGCCACGGTGTCGGCTGCAGGCGGCTCGTGTTTTTGGACTTCGGCCAATAAAGACAAATTTTTGCCGCTGACTTGTTTTAAAGTATGCGCCACTGTATCCATATTCTTGGCGTTTTCCAGATGCTGTTTGTTGAACAAATACTTGACGCCGACAATAATTTTATTGCCTTTGGTACTCATCAGCTCACAGCTTTTTAGGAGATTGGCCAGCGGGCTGTTGATTTTTTTTACCTCGCTGATAATTTTCGGCCAAAAACTTTGAACTTCGTCCATGCTCACGGTATCGGCGGAAAAATTCTCCTCAGGCGATGGTGTTGCCGGCGGCCCTATATCCGGTTCAATGTGTACCGATGACAATATCGGCGCCGGTTTAGCAGGCGACGATTCGGTCTTTTGGACTTTATCGATAATTTCATCCGCAACCTTTGGCTTAGCACTTAGCACTGACAACTTAGCACTATTTTTTTGCGCCGCCTCCAGCCCCGCCAACAGCAACGGCAATTCCTGGTTTGGCGAGCTGTCCAGTTCCTTATAAGACCGTAAAAACAACCGGATAACAAACATGGCATCTTGAAGACTAAACTTGTCGCCCAGCTCTTTTAATGTGCGCCGATGAGCATCAGCCAATCCAAAATTCTGCGCTCCTTGAGTAATTTTATATACCAAAACCTTGCGCAAATATTCCAAAAAATCCCGATTTAAAATCGCGAAGTCCGCGCCGTTTTCCATAAGCCGGGCAAAGAAGTCCGGCAACTCGGATATTTTTTCCTCCACGATAAATTGCAATAACTTTTCGCAAACGGCAATATCGGTAATTCCCAAAAGCTGTTGGCTGTCTTCCAAAGTCAGCCCATCGCCCAAAGTCAGTAATTTGTCGAGCAGGGACAAAGCATCGCGCGCACTGCCCTCGGCATTGTTAGCCACGAGCTCTAAAATTTCCGGATTAAAATTGAGCTTCTCCTGTTTGGCAATATATTTCAACTGTCCCAAAATATCCGCCGGCGACAAAGCCTTAAAATCAAACCGCTGGGTGCGGGAAATAATCGTGGGCAAAACCTTATTAACTTCCGTGGTGGCCAAAATAAAAATGGTATGGCTGGGCGGCTCTTCCAAAGTTTTAAGCAGGGCGTTAAACGCCTGCTTGCTCAACATATGCACTTCATCGATAATAAACACTTTATATTTTCCGGATGAAGGCGCGAATTTAACATGTTCGATGAGTTCCCGAACGTTTTCCACACCGGTATTGGAAGCCGCGTCTATTTCCACCAAATCCAAAAAATTTCCATTCTCAATCGCCTTACAGTTATCGCATTTCCCGCACGCATCCCCAGGACTGACTGCGGAGCTCCCCTCCTTTTCAAGGAGGGGTGGCCGCGAAGCGGACGGGGTGGTTGGAGTCTGATATAAACAATTAACCGCCTTAGCCATAATCCTGGCCACCGACGTTTTGCCTATCCCGCGACTCCCCGTAAACAAATAAGCATGGCTAACCTTCCCGGCCGCCACCTGGTTTTTTAGGGTTTGAATAATGTGTTTTTGGTTCACAACTTCCGCAAACGTTTGCGGACGGTATTTTCTATATAAAACAGCCATAAATTATTTTGCCTTGAATTTCTTATTGCCTGATTTTAAATTTTTTACTTCTTTTTGGATTTCCCGGATATGTTTTTCCGCCGGCAAATCTTCCGGGAGTACACCGCCTATATCTTTAATTGTTTGCCGGACTTTTCCGCCCACCATATTGTGAACGCGGCTGGCCTGATAATCTCCCTGGACCTGGTCTTTATTCAGTTTTTCATCAGTCTGGGTAATACGGAACAAGTTAGCAGCCAGTTCCGTTGTCCCCGCTCTGTCCGACAGTTCACCCTTTTTTATATTTTTCTTTTTTTCGACATCAGCCAAATGCATCCCATAAAGTCCGCGATAACCGGCATCATTAAAAACGCCAAACTTGGTTACTCCGGCGGCTTTGGCTGTCCCCATTAGCTTCTTGTTTTGGGTTTTAACTTCTCCCCGGACAAACAGCCTTTTTTCGCCATCGGGCAGATTCTCAAAAACCTCCTGCTTTCGGGTTTGAATTGCAAAATAAGTTTGAGCCTGGGCTATTTGTGCTTTTCTGGGGTCCCCATTTTGGGCAATCAAATAACACGCGTACCTGTCCAATTTCCAATCTTTTATCTCCCGTACCGTATTTGTGCCTATTTTGACCATTTTGCCGGCGTCGGCAAAATGGCTGTGGATATCTTGCCCACTCTTAATACAGGCTTGTTGGGCTTTTTTTACAACTTCTTCAAAATTCTTCCATTGGTCATAACCTAAAACAGGCATTAACTCCCGCGCAAGCCAAAATTCCACGCCGTTTTCGTCGAGTTTTTTTATAGCCTCAAAATCCTTATGTGGCCCCTGCAAAACAATACTATCCATACAGCCATTTTAGCATTTTTCCCCCAACAAAAAAAGCCTTTACATCCAAGCCAAATTCGGGCATAATAATTGGTCATACCAAAAGGAGGCGTGATGAAATATCTGCGTATGCTTACGCGGTATATGGAGTCAGGAAACGCCTTACTTCAAATACTGCTGACACTTTTAACCCCGCGCTGGCTCCTATCGCGGAGCGGCAAACTATTAATCCTCGTCCCTGCAGCTCTATCCGTCGCGCGCATTCCACTTGGATGGGCAATTCTGTCACTGGCGGATGGCCCCCTATGGCAACAGGGGTTAGTTCATCTGATGGCTATAGCCAGCGATGCTTACGATGGCATGCTCGCCCGCCGATGGAACTGCACCAGCAATTTTGGGGCAGTCCTGGATCCGCTTTGCGACAAGATTTATTTATTCTGGTGTGCTGCGGCGTACTGGAATAAAATGGATCACATCGCCTTTGGCGCTGTCGTTGGCTCAGAGGTCATCATACTCTTAGCACAAGCTTTTGGGTTCCTGATCGGTTGGATCCTAAAAGCTCCGTTTGAAGATGAGGACTTTAAGTCGCATGCCTGGGGCAAGTGGAAGGTTGCCATCCAGTTTGCGGCAATAGCAACAGCCATCTTTGGACTTAGATGGCCATCAATCATGCTATCAGGAGCCGCCTTTATCGCCGGAGTCGGGTCAATAATCGAATTTAGAATAAAAAGAGCTGGCCGAAGAGTCAGCGCGCGGAAATTAGCTTGAGCAACCAAGAGCCGAATCGCCCTTTTAAAAAAGGACGGTACGACACTTGGTTGCTTTTGTTTTGCGCAAAAAAATACTTCACCAACTGAATAAAAAAAAGGTGACTGTTTTTCTCGGCCGAGAAATTTAGCCACCATCAAAAAAACGACCCTTCGCCGCCACTTTGCTAAAAACTATAAACTATAAACTAACAACTAAAAACTAAAAACTACTTCTTGAACACCACCACCTTATACCCCGCAAAATTCCAAATCAACGATACGGCGGTGGCAATGACCGCGGCGAGGTTTTTGTCCAGATCTGAGTGGGTAATGTGCAGATGCAAAGAAATTAGTGCTACCAGCCCGACGTTAATTCCAAAACCGACCAAGGTTACGATAAAAAATGCCACAAATGAATTGCCGGCGTGATCCCAGGTGGAGGTATGAAACCCGAACGCCCGCCACAGCACAATCTGGAAAATCAAAAACACCAACAGTATGCCAAAATAATAAACCGGCTGGGCGGAAAACTTGGAGCCGATTAAAACTAAAACAATCGAGAGCACCCCCACGGCGCCGACCAAAATCAGCCTTAAAACATTTTTCCATAAACTAACACCCTGCTCGCCGCCAAAGGTCCAGGTGCGGTTCCACAAATAGCTTTGGATAACGGCAAAAACAAAGGCCACGGCTTCCACGCCTCCGAGTGGCCAGCCTTGGGAAATACCCATGGCCTTGGAAATGCCGTTTAAAATCAGGAAGTTTAAGGCAACATTAATAAAACCAATCGCCGCAAAACGCAGAAATTGGTATATGATAGCATATCTTTCTAAGAGTCGGGTAATGCTATTTTGTAAAGTTGTTTGTTGAGTTTCCATTTTGCCGCTGATTAATCGCTGACTGCGTCCGACGAAGCCTTGGCGAAGTCGGATAGGTACGCTGATTGGGTCGCTGAGACTGTTTTGTACAAGATTCTGGATCCCGGATATTTTTTGCGGCTATGACTATCCATCTACGCAAAAAATTCCGGGATGACACCAAACGGATTCAGCGTCTTATCAGCGCTGGTATCCAGATCAGCGTCCATTCAGCGGTCTAGAGTTCCTCGTCCTCATCCACTATCACTTTTCCCGCGCTTGACTCCCCCATTTCCACATCGGTATGGACGGAAGCGGAGCCTTTTTTAATGACATTTTCCACGGCCGCCCAATCGGTGCTGCCTTCCTGCGGTACTACAATGGTTACCTCGTCGCCGGCTTCGGCTTTAAAATAAGTTAAAGACGCCAGCAAGACTTTGTAAGGTTTGCCCTCGGCCATAACGCGGAAGTCGCCCTTTTCGTCCATCATTAAAACGCCCAACATTTTTTTGCGCTCCTGGGGCCCAATTTGTTTGTAAATAAACGAGCCGTCTTCGGCAATGGTCAGCTTAAGCACGTCGCCTTCTATCAACTTGGATTTGGAAGCGTAGTTGGCCGGCACGGGATACTGTTTTTTGTCGGGACCTACCATGTTCTGGCCGTCAAACACGCCCTCAATAATTTTGCCGCCTTCGGACACGGTGAGCGTTTGCGCCTTTTCCGAAAACGCCGCCAAGTTGGCCTTGGTGGCCGCACCGCCCATCATTTCGCGCAATAACTGCTTGGCCGATGTAATGCTCTTTTCGGCCGCGTCTATCATTTGCGCGACCATGACCAAATTGGAAATTTTGTTGTCTGTTTTGTCTTTGTCTTTATCCATAATAAATTAAAAATTAGTTTTTGTTTTCGGGCACACAAAACCGCCTGCCTAAACTCTATATATACTACTACGATTATTTTGGAGTTTTTGTTTCAAAAAAGCCATTTAGGCGTAAAGTTATTATATCAAAAAATTAAAAAAGCCGCAAATCCGGGCTGTGGCTAAAAGGTGGATAGTTTTTCCCCCTAGTTTACGGCCAATTCGGCCAATATTTGGGCTTTGTCGGTATAATGCTGCAAATAGTCGCAAAAGTCGGGATACTTTAGGCAAAGCTGCTGGATGGTCATTTGCTTGCCTGCCGCGTCCTGCAAAAACTGGTTTGAGGCGGGGATATCTTTAACAAAAATTTTGGAGGCGTAGTCCTTAATTTCACTTTCGTAAACTTTAATGTCCGAAGCCCCGTAGCCAAAATGCAAAGCCTGTTTTAACACGCTGACTTCCTGAAAGTCCTTTTCTATATCCGTGAGCATTAACAGCGCGCCCGATTCGGAATGCAAAAACGGCAAACGCGTAACCACGCGCTGGGAAATTTCCGCGGCGCGGGAAAGAGAGGTACGCCTTGTGCGGATTGCCTCCGACAAAAATAGGGCAATAAGCTGGTTGAGATTTAAAGCTTGTTCCATTTACCCGCCAAAATTTTGCCCAAAAAAACGGGCAGTTTAACAATTTAAAAAATATAAAAAAACCGATTATTTTATTGTTTCCCCGCAAAATTTAGGCGGGTAAAAAATTAACAACTTGATAACAAAGATATTATAACATTTTAATGAAAATAATCAAAATACTTCTGTCATTGCGAGGAGGCCAGAGCTCTGGCTGGCCGACGCGGCAATCCCTTAACTTAAATAGATTGCTTCGGTCGGATGCACTCCCTCGCAATGACACTAACTTATAGCCCTCTTTCCACATCCGGCAAAGCTTCGGCCATATTTTCCGCCACTTGTCCGGCTTCCAATATCTCTTCTTCCACTTCGGCCCTGGGACGTCCAAACTTGAGGCGCGACAACTGCCTTATGGCCTTGGCCTGCTCGTCGTTGCCGTTTCTCAAAAGCGGGTAGGTTGCCATATTAAAGGGCTTACTGGCCGTGCCGTTTATCATCAGCTTCATATACGCGTTATAACGGTCAATATTCACAAGATCAAACTCATTAAAGGTCGGTTTAAACTCCTTGGCCATAATTTCGCTGTCCTCGGCGCCAATACGGAAACAAACCATAGTACCGGCGTTGCCGAACACGGCATCGCGCAAATCCTTGCTGGCCGCGCCCTGGGCTCCGGCCTGCTGTTCCAGCTGGCCCAAATATTGGTGCGCCACGATTAAGTTTAAATGATATTTTCTGGCTTCCGAAAGTATGGAAGAAAACGCGTCTGTGATGAAGTTTTGGAACTCGTCCACATACAAATAAAAGTCCGGCCGGTCGTCTTCGCGCATGTCGGCGCGGGAAAGCGCGGCCATCTGGATTTTGCTTACGATGATGAGCCCCAGGAGCTTCGCATTAATTTCGCCGACCTTGCCTTTGGCCAAATTAATCAGCAGAATTTTCTTTTTGTCCATAACATCGCGAAAGTTAAAAGCCGATTTCGGCTGGCCGACAATATTGCGCATCATGGCATTTTCCACAAACCGGCCGACTTTGGAAATCAAGTAGCCGAGCATTTCGGATTTGTGGAAGTCCGACGTTTTGGCCATTTCCTTTTCCCAAAATAGCCGCACCACCGGATCTTTTAATTTGGCCACTTTATACTTTTGGAAGTCCGTGTCCGTAAAAATGCGCGGGATGTCGGCAATGGTGCCGGGATGATCTTCGTCGGCCATGAGCGTGAGCATGGCGTTCCGCATATTGTGCTCAAACATCGGGCCAAGCATGGCCGGGTCGGTCACCAGTTTGTAAAAAATCTGGATCATTTCCTGCACGGCGAAATCTTTTTGTTCCTCGCTGTCCACCTGCAGCATGTTCAGGCCCATGGGGCGATCCATATCAAACGGCTCAAACAAAATTACGTCCTCGGCCCGCTCCTTGGGCACGTGGGGTAAAATATCCTCTATAAAATCGCCGTGCGGGTCTATCACGCACAAACCCTCGCCGTTTTTAATGTCCTGCACGGACATATACTTCATAATTTCGGTTTTACCCGAGCCGGTGCGCCCCAAAATATACATATGCCGCCTGCGGTCGTCGCGCTGCATAAAAACTTTGGTTTCCTGGTTGCGGTAAATGCTCCGGCCGAGCAGCAAGCCCTCCTTGGGTAAATTTACCGGCGGCGGGGCTTTTTTGCTGATAAGCCATTTGATGTTGGGCGTTTCAATGTAAGGCGTGGGCAAGTGCCAGACCGAGGCCAGTTCCTCCGTGTTTAAAATACTGCGTACGCCGTAATCGCGAAATACACGGAAAATATAATCTTTTAATACCTCATTTTTGTCCCGTTTTTTGGGATGGAAGCCGTTAAACGGCGGCATATTGTACTGCAAAAACGCGGCCGTCAAGTTACGCATGTGGATGTCGGCGTTGCCGGGCGTGGTGGAAGAAGTTACAAGGCGAATGTTGGCCTTATAGCCCGGACGGCTGGCTTTTTCTTCCAGTTTTTTGACGATTTCGTTTTGCATCGGCGTCAGCTGGATGGGCGAAGCGTAGCCGGACAAATCTTTGTGCGCGTGCGAGGGCTGGAAATTTTTATCTCCCCTGCTGATGCCGGCCATGGCCTGTCCCAAAGCGCGCGCAAAACCGATGAATATCCTATACGCCTGCCCGCGCTCTATCATTTCGGGATTTTTGCCCTGCTGGATTTCCAATGCCATATGCCGCGGCCGACCCTGCCAGGTTGTACCGGCCGGAGATAAAATTACCTGAATGACCGCGCCTTCGTTTTCCGAAAGTTTGCTCATGGCATTGGTCAGGGAATTAAGGGGGTCTGACTCCATGGTTTTATAAGTCCTGTATGGATACACAGACTGCTTGTTTAATTCCAGTTCCATTACTTCTATACTGCCGCCTTTTTGGAACGGGTTGTAGCCTTTGACCTCTTCTATAAAAGCGTGGGGATATTGCGCCTGCACCTGTTTTTCCACCAGCTGCTGCATATGCTTGGGACAATTGACATAAAAACTGATTTTTTTGTCCGTGCAGGCAATTTCAAAACTGTAGTAATCCTTGCCCAAGAGCCAGCCCTTGTCACGGCCGGATTCCGAAAGTGTGGTAAATAATTGCTCCGCGACGGCAATAAGCGCCTTTTTTTCCTCTTCGGTTTTCGGCCGCTGGTCATCTTTGTCCGGCGAACCTTCTTTGGGCATCTGGATTTCCAAAAACACCCAGTCTTTTATCCTGGGTACAACATGCATTGTGTGGTAGCGGTGGCGCTTATAATAATAAAAAGCGATAGCCAAAAAAATGACTACCAAAGCAATTAAAACGAGCACCGTAATTTGGGTTGTGCTTAGCTCAACGGGCATTTTATTTTGATTTCCCTGATATTGTTACTGCATCAACTGATCCACCAAATCATGAGGATCTTCTATATTTTTATTTCCCTGAAGTATTTCCAAGGCTCGATTCAAAACCCTTGCCTGGACATCTTCTGAAACCATCTTAGAATCAAGGGCGGTAGTTTTTTGAACATCCGGATGAGTACTACCAAAACCACCCAGTAAATTGTCCCCTTTTTGGACTTGCGGAATCTGATCTGGTAACCCCTTTTCCTTTTCCGCATCCCGTTTGGAAATGATTTCCTGCGCGGCAATTTCCAAAGCCTTTTGGAATTCCGGGCTATTTTGGTCAATCGGACCTTGTTCTCCGCGAGATTTATCCATAAAAATTCACTACAATTATACCATATTAACCTACTATTTTACACTTTTTCACCGGTTTTGTCAACCCCGTTAGAAGCCAACACAAATTTTACAATTTCGAAAAATCTAAATAAAAATTAAAATCCATGTCTTTAAAAAATGGTCTGTGAGCTTCTAACGGGGTCAACAACAACGATTTTGACTGTTTTAAAAAAATGTTTGTTGACAATATGCACGGCCGTGCATATTGTCAAATGGCATATTAGATTTTATTTTCTTTTGCCCACTTTTCTTCCAAACGACGGACGCCCGCCTCGTCAAAGCCAAAATGATGACCGATTTCGTGCCAAACCACGCGGCGGACAAGTGACGGAATCCGAGATTCGTCTCCGGCGAATTTTTCGATTGTGCCCTTATAAATGGTAATTTTATCCGGCAAAGTCGGGCCAATGCCATAACCCCCGCCGCGATTTAATTGCGAGACGCCGTGATACAAACCGAACAAACTATTGTTCGGGCTATCCCCTTCTTCCATGGTGATTTCCACGTTGCTCAACTTGGCGCGGATATTTTCCGGCAGCGCACTTACCGCAGCGGTTATTAAACTTTCAAATTCTTGTTTATCCATAACTTTAAAACCTGCCAATATTATGGCAGGTTTTTGTTGCGTTGTCATCAGCGTCTTATCAGCGGACACTAAAAACCCTCGTAATCGTGCATCGTAAGCTGGGCTTCGATCTTTTTTATGACTTCAATGACGACAGAAACCACGATCAAAAGGGACGTGCCGCCGAAAGTTAATGAGGTAGTGCCGGTGTAGTTTTGCAATAATAAAGGCAAAATGGCGATGACGGCTAAAAAGAAGGCACCGGCTAAGGTAATGCGGTTAAGTACCATACTCAAAAAGTCCGCGGTCTGCTGGCCCGGGCGGAGGCCGGGAACAAAGCCGCCGTTTTTTTGCACGTTCTCGGCAATTTCTTCGGGATTAAACACTACGGCAGTATAAAAATAAGTAAACGCCATTACCAAAATAAAATAGGTTACGCCGTAAAACAGCCCCTGGCTTTGGAACAGGCTGATGACTTTTTGCGCCAAGCCGGCCAAAAGCCCGGACTTGGCGTTAACAAAGAACTGCGCCAGCATTGCGGGAAATAGCATAACGGAAATGGCAAAAATAATCGGAATGACGCCGGCCTGGTTTAAACGAAGCGGCAAATGGGTATCCACTCCTCCGAACATCTGGTTGCCCCGCACGCGTTTGGCATAAGCAATAGGGATGTTGCGCTGGGCTTCCGTAACCAAAACCACGCCGGCAATCACAATTAAAATCATGGCGGCAAAAGCCAAAACCGTGGGCAGTTTGGTTGGATCGTACCAGCCGCGCAAAAAATCTACGTTGGCCGGGAGCCTGGCCACAATTCCGGCAAAAATAATTAAGGATACGCCGTTGCCCACATCAAACTCCGACATAATTTCCCCCAGCCACATAAGCAGCATAGTGCCGGTGGTAATGGAAATTAAAACCGTAAACCACGTAAACGGGCTAAAATTGCCCAAAACAGCCGCGCCGCCCTGGCTCTGAAGTAGGCGGATGGTGCCAAAACCCTGCAAGGGAGCAAGGACAATAGTCATCCAGCGGGTGTACTGGTTGAGTTGCTGGCGGCCGGCTTCGCCGCCTTCTTTTTGCAGTTCCGCCCAGGAAGGAATAACAATGGTCAAAAGCTGCATTATAATGGTGGCCGTAATGTAAGGGCCGACGCCGAGCATGGCAATGGAAAAGTTGGTCAGGCCGCCGCCGGAAAAAATATCCAATAAATTAAAAAACTGACTCTGCTGGAGATAGCTCTTAAGGCCCGAAATATCAATGCCGGAAATCGGGATGTGCGCCAACACCCGGGTAATCAATAACAAACCCGCCACAATCAAAATTTTGTTGCGCAGGTCTTTGGTTTTCCAGATTAGGGCGAGTTTGTTCATTTTTGTAGAAGCTGAATTAAACGCTATATGCAAACGCTGTGTTAGACGCCGGTTCCGCGTTTATCGCGGCGTTTGCGGCCCGCGGCGTCTGGCACAGCTTCTATTATAAAATCTTCCCCCCGGCTTTTTCCACGGCTTCTTTGGCTGATTTGGAAATAGGTAATTTTATAGTCAATTTCTTATTAATCTCGCCGCCCAAAATTTTAACTTTCTTGGCCATAACATCTACAATCTTTTTGTCCCTCAACG
>Ga0182027_10009977_pt1 | contig 13554 bp, 10 predicted proteins | sample 712E1DmetaG_FD_121300 | JGI IMG/M metagenome (GOLD analysis project Ga0182027, IMG submission 121300) | Permafrost microbial communities from Stordalen Mire, Sweden - 712E1D metaG (Illumina Assembly) | ecosystem: Environmental > Terrestrial > Soil > Wetlands > Permafrost | place: Sweden...
CGAGCAACTGGGCCTCGAGAAAGTGCGCCGCAGCCATGGCTACATGCTCTCGGGCGGCGAGCGGCGGCGCGTGGAAATCGCGCGCTCGCTGGTGATCAGCCCCAGCTTCCTGCTGCTGGACGAACCCTTCTCCGGCATCGACCCCATCCAGGTGCTCGAGCTGCAGCGCATCATCTTCGACCTGAAGCGGGCCGGCATCGGCATCCTGGTGACCGACCACAACGTCCGCGAGACCCTGGTGGTAACCGACCGGGCCTACATCATCAACAATGGGCGGATCTTCCGCGCGGGCAGCCCCGAGGCCCTGGGGCGAGACCCCGAGGTCAAACGCGTCTACCTGGGCGAATCGTTCAACCTGTAGGTGTGATTCTATGAGACCACTGTTCCTGCTCTGGTTCGGCGCGGTTTCAGCCTGGGCGCAGCCGTTTTCCTTCGGGGTGAAGGCGGGGGTGCCCCTCAATAATTTTCTCGACGCCGCTGAGAGCCAGCACTTCGCTTTCAACGCCAATACCAACCGCTACATCGTCGGCCCGACGGCGGAGTTGCATCTGCCCTTCGGCTTCGGCATCGAATTCGACATTCTCTATCGCCATTTCGACTACAACGGAAGCGGCACCCTGGCCGGCGTCGTCACCAGCAGCGGTACTACCGGAAACGCCTGGGAATTCCCCCTGCTGGCGAAGTACCGGCTCCCCATGAAGGTCGTACACCCGTACGTGGATGCGGGCGTGGCTTGGGATAAGCTGAGCGGCCTCACCCAAACCATCGTCAACACCGTGGCGCCCGGCCACACGACCACTACGACCACGTCCAACCCGGCGGAACTAAGTACCACCGCGACCCGGGGCTTCGTGATGGGCGCCGGCCTGAGCGTGAAGGTGTTGGTGATCCACCTGTCGCCGGAGGTCCGCTTCACGCGCTGGGGCGCGCAGCATTTCATCGATCCCAACGGCTTGCTGCACAGCAGTCTGAACCAGGGCGAATTCCTGCTGGGGATCACGTTCTAGCGAGGCTGTGCCTCAGACCGGCCAGCAATGTTCGACGCGGGGACGCACGGAGCCGCATCAAATTCGCGGGTCTACTGCCGGGGTGGAGTATACCATCTGGCCGCCGACGTAGGTCGCCTCCACCCCAATGTCTTTGATCTTATCCGGCGCGACCTCGTGCGGATCGGTTTGCAAGACCACGAAGTCGGCCAACTTGCCGGGGGTGATCGTACCTTTGATCTTTTCTTCGAAGGTAGCGTATGCCCCGTCCAGCGTCCACACCTTGATGGCTTCATCCACCGTGACCCTCTGATTGGCGCCGTACAGTTTGCCGTTGGAACCCCGACGCGTCACCATATCCTGGATCCGCAGCAGCGGATCGGCGGCGGAAACCGTGGAATCGGAGTGGCCGGCAACGTGGATGCCCATGTCGAGCGCGGTGCGGTATGGGTGCATCATGGCGAGGCGCTTTTCGCCAAACGCCTCGAGTTTCTCGCCGTGCTCCCACATATAGGAGTGGAACACAAGGATGACCCCCGCCTTTTTGGCGCGTTCCAGCAGCGACTGATTCATGACGCTGGCGTGCTCGATACGATGGCGGGCGTCGGGACGGGGATTCTTCGCCTGGGCGCGCTCGATGGCGGTCAGGACCATGTCGATTTCGCGGTCGCCATTGGAATGTGTGGCGATCTGCCAGCCGGCATCATGCATCTGCTGGAAAGCCTTATCCAGATCGTCCTGTGAGCGCGCCGGCTGAATGCCGTAGTAGCCCGGCCGGTCCGAGTAAGGCTCGCTCAGCCAAGCAGTACGTCCACTGAGGGAATTGCCGTGGAAGACCTTGATGGAAGTCAGGCGCAGAAGGTCGTCGCCAAAGCCGCTCTTCAATCCGAGAGCCGCCACGGCGGGAAAATGCGTCTCTGAGAACATGAACCCGACACGCACCGGGTTTCCAGCGACTCGCGCAGACTGCATCTGGCGCAGCGATTCGGGACTGCCCCCCGCTATCCCAACGCTTGTCAGGCCGCGGGCCGCGTATTCGCGGAAACAACGCACCAGGCCGGCGATCTCCTCATCCAGGGGAAGGTTGGGCGCGGACGCGCGCTTAAGAAGTCTGCTGGCCCCTTCGCGGATAACTCCATTTGGCGTACCATCGGGATCGCGATCGAACGATCCACCGGGAGGGTCCTTAGTGTCTTTGGTGATGCCGGATGCCGTCAACATGTACGAATTGACAGAGGTGACGTGCCCGGAGGCATGGGAGATGCTGATGGGGTGGTCTGTCGATGCTTTGTCGAGGTCATGCCGGTTGGGAAAACGGCCAAGCGAAATATCGTCATAGCGGGTGCCGCGGACGAGCATGCCTTTGGGGGTATGATCGGCTTTCTTCTTCAACGCGGCGATCAGATCGTCCATGCTCTTGACTTTGTCGGGGCCCAGCCACGGCACGTAGTGAGGCGAATCCTCCGCAAACACCGCCGTCGGATGCAGGTGCACGTCGTTGAAACCCGGCGTAACGGTCATGCCCTTGAGGTCGATAACCCGCGTCGCCGGAGTAGCCAGGCGGCGGATCTCGGCGTTGGTTCCGACAGCCGTGAAGCGGCCGTTGTCGATGGCGAAGGCCTCGGCTCTTGGCTGGGAGCGGTCAACCGTGATGACGTTGGCGTCGACCACGATCAGGTCGGCGCCGAAGACCGAGCCGGCGCTGAGCAGTAATAGCGCGACGCGTAACATAGTCGGTCCTCTCCTCCTAGAAGGTCGTTCGCAAGCTCAACTGCACATTGCGCGGGGTATTGCTCTGAGTGAGCGAGATGTACCCGAAACTCGTCGAAGTGACGCTGGTTGTCGGCCCGGAGAAGATCACCTGATTGAGGGCGTTCAGGAGTTCGGCGCGGAAAGTCACACGATAGCGCTCTCCGATGGCGAACCGTTTCTCGATCAGCGTGTCCCAGTTCCGGCTGGTCGGATTACTTACGTCGGGAACATACCGGCTCGCGTTGCCGACGGCAAATTGCGGAGTTTTGGAAAACGCCGCGGGGTTGAAGTATTCGCAGTTATCGCAGATAGTCGGACCGCCGGGCAGCGCCGCGGAGACGGTGCCAGTGGCGTTCGGCCGTATGTAGTTGCCGGTGCCATCGGGATGCCACCCGGCCCCCAGAAGGCTTGAACTGTTGGTGGAGGTGACATAAATCGGCCGGCCGGTATTGACCGTGAAGAATGCGCCAAGTGCCCAGCCGCCGAACACGCGTGACGCCAGGCCGTGGGCCAAATGGGATTTGCCGGGACCAAACGGCAGCTCGTATTGCGTACTCCACCGTAGCGATTGGGTCTGGTCCTGATCGGCTCGGGACCTGTCGCACGTGTAACACTCGTAGTTTTGGACTCCATGCTGAGCGCCGGCCACGTCGGTCATGTCTCCGACGTTGTCCAGTATCTTGCTGAACGAGTACCCTAACAAGGTCGCCAGGCCATTCGCGAAACGCCGTTCCACGGTGAGTTGCCCGGCATGATAAGAGGAGTGTCCTATCCCGACGTTGATAGCCCCGACGTCGAGGAATTGGGGATAAGGGCGCATGAGCTGCTCGGCCTGGACGGTGGATTGACTCAAGGTGGAGCTGGGATCGGTAATTACGCCATAAAAGGGGTTCTTGACTACGGCTAACAGAGCGTTACCCTGAGCGAGATCGGCTGTGGGAAGTTGGTTGTAATCGACCGGGCTTGGCAGGTGAACGCCGGAATTGCCGACATAAGCCGTGGTGACGACAAAGTTCCAGGGCAGTTGCCGCTGAATATCGAAGGACCAGTTATTCATATAAGGAATGCTCTCGCTATGCAGCGGCCCGATGATAGTCTGTCCCAGAGCGATCGAGAGCCCGGCGTTGGTGCCCCAGGGCGTGGGCAACCCTTGCGGGAACGGGTTGCTCAGATTGAACAGCGGCGTCACTCCATTGGGCTGTGCCACGATGGAACTCGACAGACGCGTGGTGCCGAACGCATCCGGGAATTGCTCCAACGCGGCGACGGCCATGTGGAACATTCCGTATCCGGTGTGAATGATGGTCTTCGAGTTCAAAGCGTAGCTGAGTCCAATTCGCGGATCGAAGTGCGATGTGGCACTCTGCAATTCGCGGCTGGTGCCATTCAATCCCGGAATGCCGACACCGCCCTTCAGGTTCGGGAACTGCGGGACCTGGGAAGCGATCGGAGAAGGCGAGTTCAGGTCGATGTAGTTCATCTGGTTCTGCGCTTCGACTTCACCGGTTTCGTAGCCCCAGCGCAAACCGAAGGTCACGGTGAGTTTCTTAGTAAGTCTTACCACGTCCTGCGCATAAGCGCCGTAGTAGAAATGATGGGAGACAGTCTGCGGTTCGTAGCCGCTTTGCACCTGTGCCGCACCCAAAAGGAGGGCTGCAGTGCTGTTGCCGGAGGCAGAGACTGCCGCATTGGCGTTCGGACCTCCGGTGAAGGCGGTGGTCGCGGTAATCGTCATTTGCTCCGGATCGTAGAGGGACGTGGGGTAGTCTCGCAGATCGACGCCGAACTTGAAAGTGTGAGACCCGTGCAGCCAGGAAAAATCGCCGCGGTACTGATACACCGAGGATTTGTTTCTTTCGTATGGGTAGGAGTCGCCCAGGCCGCTGGTTGAGGCGCTCGAAAGATAAGGCGTCATGTCCGCAGTCAGGCCCGGCGCAATGCTGCTTGGGAATCCGAGCGCGGTGGGAGTGGCGCGCAGCGCCTCATTCCGTTGAGACTCGCTATGCGCATATGAGAAATGCTCTTCAAAAACCAAAGACGCAGAGATGGACCAGGTATGGCCCACGGCAAGATTGATTCCCGGGATGCGGTCGGGGGCGTTCACCGGCGCCAGGCCGTTTCCATAATAGTCGTTGGCATAGATGTGGTTGGCAAAATGGCTGAAGTGGCCAAAGAGGCTTTGCCGGCTGGATAACTGCTGATCGATGCGGGTGTCAAGCCGATCGTTAGTATCCGTGGCGGGGGCATTCGAAAAGAAGTTGTTCGAATCGCTCTGGCCGATTCCCGGCTGGTTCGGCAGGGGATAGTAAGAGAGCAGCTTCTGGGCGATCGGGTTCAACGACGAAGAAGGAATGACATTGCCGGGAAACGCCGTGCGGATGTACGCGCCAGCCGAGTTCAGGGTCGTCGTGCTCGGATCGTACACGATGATCTGGGTTCCGTTGGATTGGTAGGTCTTGGAATAATTCCCGGCGCGCTCCAGAGCCGTTGGCATGGTACCCGTGAAGGAACCGGCGGAGGAATCGCGAAGACCGTCGTATGACACAAAGAAAAAGGTCTTGTTGCGGCCGTTGAAAAGCTTGGGGATGAAAACAGGGCCGCCCAGTGTGCCACCGAACTGGTTTCTCCGGAAGGCCGGCTTCAGCAGGCCCGCCTTGTCGCCATTGAACCCCTCCGCATCCATGTCGCTGTTGCGAAGGTACTCGAACGCCGATCCGTGGAACTGATTGGTCCCGGATTTCAAGGCGTAACTGACCATGCCGCCACTGGTGCGGCCGAACTCTGGAGCGTAGGCATCCGTGTATACGCGGTATTCCCGGACCGCGTCGAGCCCTGGTATGCCAGCCGCTTCATTATAGTAAGCCGTGGTATCCGTGCCGCCATCGATCAGGATATCCGTGGTGGCTCCCAGTGCGCCATTGATCCGGAAGGTATTAGTGCGGCTTTCGCTGCTGGTATTGGTTCCGGACAGGCCGTCATCGCCGGCGGTCACGCCAACGCTGAAGTTGATCAGTTGTAGCGGATTCCTCACGCTCAGGGGAATGCCGTCGACAAAGCTGTGCTCGATGAGGAGGCTCCGGTCGGCACGGTCGAGGGTCAGCTCCGGAGCGGTATCGATGACGCTGATGGTCTCCTGCAACTGCGCCGGCTGCAATTCCAGTTTCACGACTTTCGATTGGTCCACTTCCAGCGTCAACCCGGTCATCTTTGCCGTGGCGAAGCCACTGACCCGCGCGGTTATTTCATAGGCGCCTGGAGGCTCCGGCGGCATCTGGAAGTAGCCTTCCCCGTTGCTCTGGGTCTGGACCGCGCGGCTGGTAGCGGTATTGGTCAAAGTGACCGTCGCTGCTGGCACGCCACCGCCCTGCGAATCAACGACTTGTCCGCTGACGTTAGCGTTTTGCCCGAACACGCAACTCGTCAACAGCAGTCCCAGAACGAGTGCACGAATCGAAAGTGTTACCGAGTTTCGCATGGTAACCTCCTCAAAGGAATTGTCGGTATCGTGGCCACTTGCTGGCCGCGGGCCGGTGCTCAAGCTTCCAGGAGCGTCGGCGGAAGGGGATATCAATTTAAAGTTTATGCGCCCCAGGGCTGGCAAGTCAAGGTTTTTTAGCCTCTACTGGCATTCCACTGTTTCAAAAACATTACAAAGGCGCATCCTCATTGTCACCTAATCCGCAACCACCGCTCGCTGGTGCTCACGGTTCGGAACGGAGCTGCTCTCATTGGCAGGCTTGACAGGGCGGAAGCGCCTGTCCTGCTCTGCTGTTGAAGGCTGGCAGGCATTTGGGGCTGGGGCTTCAGCCGGTCGGCGGTTTTTGTACCTTTCAAGTCAACCGTTGACAGGCCGCGGTCTTGTACTCTATACTTGGCGTTAGTCAATTTGGCATACCAGTATTGACGCATCGGACTCGACAGTGACAAACGGGCGTAAGACGCGCGACCTCGTCCATTCTCAACGCATCTGGCGATACCGCATCTTCGCCATTACATGGCTGGCGTACGCAGGTTTCTATCTCTGCCGGCGGAACTTCAGCGTCGTCATGCCATTGCTCGAGAAGGACCTCGGTTATTCCAACTTTCAGCTTGCCAACGTCATTTTCGCCTATAGCCTGCTTTACTGCGTGGGCCAGTTTTGTTTCGGGCCGCTGGCGGATCGTTTTGGCAGCCGGCTCACGGTTTGCCTCGGGTTACTCCTTTCGATAGGCGCGACAGTACTGATGGGGTTCATGCCCGGGTTGGTGGCCCTCACGGTGCTATGTTGCGCCAATGGCCTCGGACAGTCGGCGGGCTGGCCGGGCCTCGTCAAGAACATGGCTCCCTGGTTCCGGCGCCGCGAGCGGGGCGTGGTGATGGGCTGGTGGACCACGAACTACGTGATCGGCGGCTCACTGGCTGTGGTCTTTGCAACCTTCGTCGCCACTCGCGCATGGGCCGGCGGCGGTTCTGGCTGGCAGCGCGGATTCTGGTTCCCGGCGGCGCTGCTGTTCGCGATCATGCTGCTATTTGCCGCACTGACCCGGAACCGCCCCTCCGATGCCGGTCTGCCCGAGATCGACGATGGCGCAGCGGAGGAGGGGATTGCGCCCGGCCTGCCGGCGCCCGAGGGCCAGCGCGCGGCCGAGCGATGGGCGTTCTTCAGAATGCTCGGCGACCTGGAGGTGTGGACGTTCGCCCTGGGCTGCGCATTTTCCAAATTAATCCGCTACTCGTTCCTCTACTGGCTGCCGCTCTACATGACCCAGAAGCTCCGCTATTCGGCCAGCGAGGCGGGCTACACATCTTCGCTGTACGAGTTTGTCGGCTTCGCCGGAGCGATCCTGGCTGGCTATCTCTCCGATAAGTTCATGCAAGCCCGGCGGATTCCCGTGGCCGCCGTCATGTTTTGGGGACTGGCCTTGATGTGCTGGGTCCACCCCACGTTCGCCGCCATGGGGCGTGGCGGCGTCGCCGTCAGCATCGCGCTCATTGGAATCATGAACTTCGGCCCGGATACGTTGCTGCAGGGGGCCGCGTCACAGGACGCCGGGGCCAAATGGGGCGTCGGGACGGCCTCGGGTTTCATCAGCGGCTTCGGCTCCGTGGGCCAGCTTTTTTCGCCGTACCTGGTTGCTTATGTCTCCGGGAAGTACGGCTGGGACCGGCTCTTTTACGGTTTCGTCGCGATTGCGTTAGCCGGTGGCGCGCTCCTGGCTACCCAATGGAACCGGGAAGCCAGGCAGACCCGCGCCCCAGGGCTCAAGACAGCAGGTTGAAAGGCTAAGTGGATGACCTATGACTGACAAACAACAACTCGATCGTTCGAAGGACAAGATACTATTTACTCCCGGCCCGCTGACCACCAGCCGGACCGTCAAACTGGCGATGTTGCGGGACTTGGGATCGCGCGATACCGAGTTCATCGAGGTAGTGCGCGAGATCCGCCGCCAGCTACTGGCACTGGGCGGCGTCGAGGACCGGGGCTACGAAGCCATCCTCATGCAAGGGAGCGGCACCTTTGCGTTGGAGTCCGTGATTTCCTCGACCGTGCCGCAGCATGGCAAGATGCTCGCCGTCATGAATGGAGCCTATGGCCGGCGTATCGAGCAGATCGCCCGCGTGCTCCAGATCGGCACCGTCGCGCTCAGCTCGCCGGAGACACAGTTGCCCGATGCGAACCAGGTCGCGGCCGCACTGGAACGGGATACGTCGATTACCCACGTTGCCATCGTGCACTGCGAAACCACCACCGGCATCTTCAATCCGATCCAGGAGATTGGCGCTGTTGTCAAACGGTTCAACCGCTGCTACTTCGTCGACGCGATGAGCAGTTTCGGCGCCGTGCCGCTGAACCTGGCAGATTGCTCCATCGACTACCTGGTCTCTTCCGCTAACAAGTGCGTGGAAGGCGTGCCTGGCTTCGCATTTGTGCTGGCGCGGCGGGAAGCCCTGCTCGCAACCGAAGGCTTCGCCCGCAGCGTCAGCCTGGATCTGCTGGCGCAATGGAAGGGCCTGGAGCGCGATGGCCAGTTTCGCTTCACCCCGCCGACGCACGCCCTGCTGGCCTTTCACCAGGCCCTCCGGGAACTGGAACGGGAAGGAGGCGTGGAAGGGCGTGCAACCCGCTACCGCGAAAACTATCGCGCGCTCGTCGCCGGTATGCGGACGCTAGGTTTCGAGGAGTACCTCGACCGGAGCAACCAGGGCTACATCATCACTTCCTTCCGGTATCCGAACGATTCGAACTTTACTTTCGACGAGTTCTACCGCCGGCTGAACGAGAAGGGATACGTGATCTATCCAGGGAAGGTGACCGAAGGCAACTGCTTCCGGATCGGTCACATCGGCCGGATCTTCCCAAGCGACATCTGTGATCTATTGGCGGCCATCCGCGCCACGTTGGGCGAGATGCGGATCGATTTGTGCCAGCGAGCCGAAACATGCCTGGCTGTTTCCTAGCCGGCGTGTGCGGCAAAACCGAGGAAAGAAGGATACTACATGGACTTCGTTTTTCAGCGTTCATACCGTGGCCCGCTCAAGGCGGTTCTGCTCGATTGGGCGGGGACAACCCTGGATTATGGCTGCTTCGCCCCGGCGGTTGTCTTCATGGAGGTTTACAAGCGAAAAGGAGTTGAGATCTCGATCGAGGAGGCCCGAGCGCCCATGGGCGCCCACAAAAAGGTCCACATCCGGCTCATCTCGAAAGACGAGAATGTCGCACGGAGGTGGGTAGCCGTCCATGGGCGCAAGCCGGACGAGCGCGACGTGGAACAGATGTTCCGCGAGTTTATCCCGCTGCAACTGGCATGCCTGGGCGATTACGCCGATTTGATTCCGGGGACGCTCGACGCGGTTGCCGAATTTCGCCGCCGCGGCCTGAAGATCGGTTCCACCACCGGATACACCGAGGAAATGATGGACGTCTTGCTCGGGGAAGCCAAACGGCGCGGCTACTCGCCGGATGCCACGGTTTCCGCCACCCAGGTGCCGGCCGGCCGGCCGCATCCCTACATGTGCCTGCAAAACGCGATCCTGTTGCAGACCTACCCCATGGAAGCATTCGTCAAGATCGGCGACACGCTGCCCGACATCGACGAGGGCTTGAATGCGGGGATGTGGACCATCGGGCTGGCCAAGACCGGAAACGAACTTGGCATGACGGAAGAACAGGTTGCCGCGCTCGATCCCGAGACTCTCGACGCAAAGCTGGCGCGGGCTTACCAGCGGATGAGCCAGTCGGGCGCTCATTACGTAGTGGATGGCATCGCCGATGTGATGCCGTTGCTGGATGATATCAACGGGCGGCTGGCGCGGGGCGAGCGTCCATAGAAGCGCAAAGGCCGCGGGGATTCCGGCCCCAGCAGCGCCGCACGGAGCAATTGGTCTGGTATTCCAATGCTGTTACAAATACAATAGCTTTGTGGACCAATGTACGCGCATGAACGGTTCTCCGCCGGTGACGCTCTCCGAAGATGCCTACCAGGCAATTCGGGACCGCATCTTACGAGGTGTGTTTCCCATCGGCACTGGCCTGTCGCGGCGCAAACTAGCCATCATGCTCGGCATGAGCCAGTTGCCGGTCTCGGAGGCCTTGCAACGCCTGCAATCCGATGGTCTAGTGGAGACTAAGGCCCGCGCCGGCACGCGGGTCCGCATACCGACCCCCGAGGACATCCGGGATAGCTACATCCTCCGGGAGGCGCTCGAGACCCAGGCGGCGCGGCTCTTCGTGGAGAACTCCACGTCCGAACAACGCCGGGAACTGCGGCGTATGGCGGGGCACACGGATGTGCTTTTCAATCGTTGTGTTGGGGGCGATACCGATCCCGAGTTTCTCTTCGAGGTCCATGCGTACCATTTGGAGTTCCACATGCACATTGCGGAGTGCAGTGGATCGAAAGCGCTCATGCAGGCCTTCGAGAAGAATCAGGTGCTGATCTTCAACTGGGTGTTCGATGTCGCCGTCCATCATCAGAAGCGCCCGCCACGTTCTCACCGGGATTTGAGCGAGGTGCTGTGCGGCGGGGATCCGGACGCAGCCGACCGCGCGATGCGCAACCACATCCGGTATGGGCTCGAAGAGATTATCAGTTCCATCGTCACCCGGACGCATGCGAGGTGGCGGGCCAACGGCGGCGATCCCGCCGCGGCGGCGGTTGCCCCGGTTGCATAGCACAGGTGTGGCGCCAATCTCCACGAATTTCGTGGCTAGCGAGGCAGCGAGGCACCACGACCACGTCCAGCCCGGCGGAACTGAATACCACCGCGACCAGGGGCTTCGTTATGGGCGCCGGCCTGAGCGTGAAGGTGTGGCGGGTCACCCTGTCGCCGGAGATCCGCTTCACGCGCTGGGGTGCGCAGCATTTCATCGATCCCAACGGCCTGCTGCACAGCAATCTGAACCAGGGCGAATTCCTGCTGGGAATCACGTTCTAGCGGGGCGGGCCGTCGTAGACTTCAGGACAGGACATGATGAGGCAAGTCAAAATCATCGTGGAGAAGCACGCGGACGGCTATGTCGCCTACCCTCTTGGACTGAAGGGCGTGGTGGTGGGCGAAGGCAGCAGTTACGAGGAAGCCCTCGCCGATGTCAAATCCGCCATCCGGTTTCACACAGAGACGTTTGGCGCTGAAGTCTTGCCTGACGATTCGCCGCTGCTGGAAGCGTTCGTCGCGGAAGCCACCTTTCCCGCCTGATGGCCAAGTTTCCCATCGATGCCCCCAAGCAAAGAGTGGTCGCCGCGTTTCGCGGCCTGGGATTCGAGGTGTGCGCGAGGCGAAGCCTGACGCAGGCGGGCATTGCCCGGGATGATTTTATGCGCGCCTACGAGCAATCCTAAGCCGCGCTGGCCGGCGGACCCATCGCCTTCGCGCGATTCATCGGCTATTCATCTACCACCGACTAGAATACCCGTATGGCCGCACTGGATTTCAAGCTCGTCCACGCGCTGCTGGCAAGCTTTGCGATCGCGTCCGGTCAGACGCCCGCGCCTTCACTTTCGATCGCCGGCACGGTGCTCGACCAAAGCGGAGCCAGCGTGCCCGGCGCAAGCGTGAGGTTGCTCGCCTCGGACAAGCCCCTCGAAACCGTTCAGACCGGAAGTTCGGGCGATTTCCGTTTCGTAGGGCTGGCGGCCGGAGCCTACGCCGTGGAGGCCCAGCACGACGGCTTCAACAACGCGACGGCCCGGGTCCGGCTTGGCCCCAGGTCGCGGACCGGGCTGACCCTCACTTTGGAAGTCGCCGGCGTCATCTCGGAAATCTCCGTCGACGACTCCAACGGCCAGGTCTCGGCTGAGACGTCCGCCAACCGCGATGCCGCCGCCGTGAGCTCGAACCTCATGGAAAAGCTCCCCGTGTTCGATCAGGACTATGTATCGAGGATGTCGGTTTTCCTGGATGCCGGTTCCACCGGCACCGGTGGCTCCTCGTTGGTGGTCGATGGGATGGAAGCCAACACTCTCGGCGTCAGTGCGTCGGCCATCCAGGAGGTCCGAATCAACCAGAATCCCTACTCGGCGGAGTTTGCCCGGCCCGGGAAGGGGCGCATCGAGATTATTACGAAGGACGCCGGCGCCGCATTCCATGGCGCGATCGGCTTTACGTTCCGCGACTACCACCTGGATGCCCGCGACTACTTCGCGCAGTTCCGCGCTCCCGAGCAGCGGCGCATCCTGGAAGGCGCGTTGCTTGGCCCTCTGGGACACGGCGGGAAGACGGCGTTTCTTCTCTCCGGAAGCCGCCAGGAAGACAACTTGCAGGCGGTCGTCTATGCCCAGACTCTTGCCGGACCGGTTCGGGAGTCCACTCCCAGCCCTAGCGGCCTCACCCAACTCTCGCTGCGCATCAGCCACCAGTTCACGTCCAATCACGCCATGTTCTGGCAGTTCAACGACCGCGAGTATCCCGGACACAACCTCGGCGTGGGAGGCCTCACGCTTCCCGAGGCAGGGACCACTCCCGATCATTGGGAGCGGGAGTTTGTCATCAACGACAGGCTCTCCGTGACGCCCCGGTTCATCAACCAGTTTCAGGCGCTGGTGGGCCGCGAGCACCAGGGTATGAGCAGCGTGACCTCGGCCCCCTCGATTGTGGTGCAAGGCGCGTTCACCGGAGGCGGCGCGCAGACTGACATCCTGCGAACCGAGAACCACGTTCAACTGAACGACGTGGCGAGCTGGTCCACCGGCAAACACCTCCTGAAGTTCGGCTGGAACGTGCCGGACTGGAGCCGCCGCGGCGTCGACAATCGAAACAACTTCGGCGGCACGTTCTATTTCTCGACTCTTCAGGACTACGCCGCTCAACGGCCCTACGCGTTTCGGATTCAACAGGGTGAGGACCACGTGGTGTACTGGCAAAAGGAAACGGGATTGTTCGTGCAGGATGAGTTCAAAGCGCGGCCCGGCCTTTCGTTCGCCATCGGCCTCCGCTACGACTGGCAGAATTATCTTCACGACGACAACAACTTCTCGCCGCGGCTGGCTTTTGCCTATGCGCCCGGCAGCAAGACGACGGTGCTGCGCGGCGGCGCCGGCGTCTTTTACGACCGGACCGGGGCCGGACCGTTGGCGGACCTGCTTTTCTATAACGGCCAGCGGCTGCTGAGTTATCTCATCCCGAACCCAGGCTATCCCGACCCGTACGTGGCAATCGGGACGCTGGCGAGCCAGTCCCCGCAGATCGTGCGCCTCGATCCCACTGTGCGCGAACCTTATTCCATTCAATACAATCTCTCGGTGGAGCGGCAGGTTGGCAGGAAAGCTACCCTCTCGGCGAGCTGGCGGGGCGCCCGCGCGGTGAAGCTATACCGTTCCGTGGATGTGAACGCTCC
>Ga0182027_10009978_pt1 | contig 13553 bp, 10 predicted proteins | sample 712E1DmetaG_FD_121300 | JGI IMG/M metagenome (GOLD analysis project Ga0182027, IMG submission 121300) | Permafrost microbial communities from Stordalen Mire, Sweden - 712E1D metaG (Illumina Assembly) | ecosystem: Environmental > Terrestrial > Soil > Wetlands > Permafrost | place: Sweden...
CCTCAGCATGTACTCCGAGGACAACTACGTGCGCAACGCCTTCGCCTCCGGGGCGCTCGGTTATCTGCTGAAGAACGCGCTCGAGGTGGACCTGCCTTACGCCATCAAAGAGGTCGCCGCCGGGCGCACCGTGCTCACGCCCGGCCTGGCCATGCCCACCGCGGATCACGACAGCGACTTCGGCAAACTGACCCAGCGCGAACGCGAGGTCCTGCAATATATCGTCCAGGGCAAATCGAACCGTGAAATCGCCGCGCTGCTCGGCCTCAGCGTGAACACGATCTCCGTGCACCGCGCCAACCTGATGCAGGCGCTGGGCATCCACCGCACCGCCGATCTGGTGGTCTACGCTCTCAAAAAGAGGCTGGTGCCGATGCCGGAACTGCGCGACAAAAAGAACTGACCGGTTGCTCCGCCATTCTGCATTCGAGCAGAATCACCGGCGCTGGCGACACGTTTCCAATCGTAACTTCATGGCTCCGCCCGGCACCCCGGCAAGGCCTCGCGCCGGGTTCTAGTACTAGTATTTTCGGTCGAGAAAACATCTTTTTTTATCAATAGCTTGCGGAGAATTCGCCGGGCTGGCGGAGCTCTCGGGCGGCCTCTGCCGGCAGTTCTACAGTACGGTCCTATCTGTTGTTGGAAATAACAACGCATTAGCATCGGCGTATAAGCGACCGCTCGAATAAGAGGGCGGCCGAGAGGATACTAGCTGTGGCGTCATTTCACGACGACGATTTCGACGTAGGTCGGAGGCTCGTCCGGCGCAGTGGCTCGTCGCGCCGCGGCGGGCTGTTCGCTTTGCGTCTGTCGGCGCTGCTGCTGCTCGCAGGCGCCGTGGCGTTCGTGTGCAAGTGGCCGGAGCTTACCGGTATCTACAGCGTGGAAGAGAAGCTTGGTCACGCGCTCGATATCGCGCCGCCTCCGGATGCGCCTCCAACCCCCGTTCAGTCCGCCCGGCTGGTGTATGCCTATTCCGTGGTCCCCGGCGGCGTGGCCGATGCCGCGGACGTCCGGCGCGCCGTGGCCGCAGATGCTGTCGTCGGCGAGCACTACCGCGGGCTGAATCTCGCCCGCCTCACGCCGGCCATCCTCCGGGCGGACACCGCCGCCTATGTCTCTTTTCGCAAAGGCGACGAAGTTTATTGGACGACGAAGAAGGTCCGCCTCGCCAAGGGCGAGACCGTATTGAGCGACGGAACCAACATGGTGCGGGCGCGCTGCGGCAACCGGATTTCGGACGCCTCCATGGCCCACACAGCGCCCCAGGAGCCTCCCGAGGCCGAGCTGGACACTCCGCTTTTGCCCGGAGGCCCGATGGCGCCGCTGCAGTTGCCCGGCCCTCCCGAACAGGTCCGGCTGCTGGCGGCTGCCATTACTCCTCTATTGCCGGAGCCGCCTGCTCCTTTGCCCGAGACTCCGGAGGAACTGATAACGTCCACGCCCAAGGACGGGACGATCGTTCCACCGGAACAGGATGAATTCGCGGGACCCTACTGGTACGTGTTTCCGTCGCCTTGGTCTTTTTCGGGATGGGGTGTGACACCCGTACCGAGCCCGGCTCCGACGTCGAAAAAGCCATCGGATCCGGGTGGCAGCGGAGAGACCGGGACTGTCTCCGAAACGCCGCTGGCCACTCCTAGTCCGGAGCCGTCTTCCTGGCTGCTCGTGGGAGTAGGAATGCTGGGCCTGGGCGGCCTGCTCACTCGTGCCCGCCGGCAGAGCAACCCCTAGGGGGCGATAGCGCGCTGCACCGGGTTGCACCCGCGACCTCCGGGCAGTCACATCGCGGGGGCTGTTTCGCGCTCCGGCGACTCTCCCGGGAACGAATGCTATCGTAGCGGATACGGGGCCGCCGCCCGGCCACCACTTCCTATGAACCACATTCAGCCCATCGTTCCGTTGACCCTCGAAGGCGCCAGCGTGCTCCATCAGATGTTCCGCGTCCGCTGGGACCAGTGGCAGGCCGTCGACGCCCGGACGCGCACTGAAATGTTGGACGAGGCCCGCGCCTGGCTGGCCAGCGCCGAGACCGCCGCGGGAGGTTCGCAAACCGCCGCCTACGCCATGCTGGGCCACAAAGGCGACCTGCTGCTGCTCCACTACCGGCCCGATTTCAGCGCTCTGCTCGAGGCCCAGTTGAAGGTCTCCGGGCTGCGCATCGCGGGCTACCTGGAAATCGTGAACTCGTACCTCAGCGTCGTCGAGCTGGGACTGTACGAGTCCACGCGCAAGATCTATGAAGAACTGGCCGCCCGCGGTCTCCAGCCCGATACCGCGGAGTGGGAGCAGTCGCAACTGGAACTGCTCGACCGCCAGCGCGCCGCCATGGGCGCCCGCCTGTACCCCGAAGTGCCGTCCCCGCGCTACGTCTGCTTCTACCCGATGAACCGCCATCGCGGCGCTGAGAAGAACTGGTATCTGGAGCCCTTCGCCGACCGCCAGCGCATGATGCACGAGCACGGGCTGATCGGCCGCAAATACGGCGGCCTGGTCAAGCAGGTGATCTCCGGCTCCATCGGCTTGGACGACTGGGAGTGGGGCGTGGACCTGTTTGCCGACGACCCGCTGAACTTCAAGCGGCTGATCTACGAGATGCGCTTCGACGCCGCCAGCGCCGTCTACGCGCTGTTCGGACCGTTCTACGTCGGCTTGCGCGTCAAAGCGCAGAGCTTCGAAGCCTTCATGGCGCGCGACGCTCACGGCGCCATCGCGTAGCCATCGCTATTCGACGACGCTGGCCTTGACGATGCCGTCCATCTTCGGGAAACTCACGTCCAGATAGGCGTTGCCCTGCAAGCGGATCTTAGCCTGGTCGGGCCCGCTGCCGTGCGGCGCGCCCTCGCCGTACCCGGCGTAGAGCTTCTCGACCACATCCATGCCCGAGACGACCTTCCCGAACGGCGCAAAGCCCATGCCGTCCAGCCGCTTGTTGTCCGTCAGATTGATGAACACCTGCGTGGTGCGCGTATTCGGCCCCGCCGTGGCGAACGTGATCGTCCCCTTGGCGTTGGTCTGGGTCACCGGATCGTCGGCCAGGTTGCCGGCCTTGGGTGCGGTCTTGGGGTCAGCCGGCAGACCGAACTGCACCACAAATCCGGGCAGCACGCGGAAGAATTTGGCTCCGTCGTAGTACCCGCCGCCGACCAACTCGCCGAAGCGCGCCGCTCCCAACGGCGCCCACTCCGCATTGACGTCAATCACGAACTCACCCTTCGTCGTCTCGAACTTCACTTTGTACATGTTCTCCTCGAATTCCTTCCCCAGCCCGCATCGCGCCCGCTGCCCGCCTCTTTGCCGCCGCTAATCCGGCCTGCCGCGCCGGCGGGCGCAGCCTCCGCCTGGAGTCTTCACTCTACGACGGCCGCTTTATGGATTCCGTCCAGCCACGGGAACTTCGACTCCGCGTAGGAGTTGCCCTCCACCGCCAGCTTGCTCGGATCGGGCCCATTTCCTCGCGGCGGCATCTCGCCGTAGCCCGGGTAGAAGGTCTCGATCACGTTCATCCCCTCGACCACCTTCCCGAACGGCGCGAAGCCTTGCCGGTCCAGGATCTTGTTGTCGCCCAGGTTGATGAACACCTGTGTCCGCCGCGTCCCCGGACCGTCGGCGGCAAACGTCATCATGCCCGCGCGGTTGCTCATCTTCACCGGGTCGTCGGCGATCGGCAGGTTGTTGAACAGCGCGTTGGTCAGCGGATCGGGCGATACGCCGAACTGTGCCACGAACTCGCGTTTCACCCGGAAGATCTTCGAATGGTCGAAGAAGCCCAGATGCACCAGCCGCCAGAACCGCTCGGCGCCGAGTGGCGCCCATTGCTTGTGTACCTCGACCACGAAGGCGCCCTTGGTCGTGGCGAAGCGGACCCGGTAGAGCTGCGGCATCGGCCGCGCGGACGGCGATTCCCTCTTTGGAGCTTGCGCCTGCTTCCGCGGGGCCGGCCCGCCACAGGCGGCCAGCACGAGAGCCGCCGCCGCCACGGCGCTTCCAACTACCGCCCGAATGGAGCTTGCGCGCATCGCTGTCATTGTCTCACTGTCGGCGCGCTTCGCACCACGCTGGCGAACTCCGCGCGCGTGCCGGACTCGCTCGCCGCATCACGCTATTGCGCCCACGCTCCATCAGGCCGGCCGTCCCGGCGGCAGGCCCATCGGGTGGGGCTGCGGGCAGCAGTTCTCCAGGCACGGCCACATCCAGGCCGCCGCGGCCCCGCTCAGGCGTTCCTCGATCAGCTCTCGAATCATGGCGACGAATCCCGGATGGGTGCCCACCGTCCCCGCGCGCACCATGTTCAGTCCCAGCGCCCGGGCGTGCTCCCGGGCCTGCGTATCCAGGTCGAACACAACCTCCATGTGGTCCATGATGAAGCCGATCGGCGCCACCACCACATCGGTCGCGCCCGCCGCCGCTTCCTCGCTCAGCGCCGCGCGCACGTCCGGCTCCAGCCACGGCTCCGACGGCCGCCCACTGCGGCTCTGAAACACCAGCCGATGCGCCGAAAACCCCGCGCCGGCGGCCACCCGCCGCGCCACTTCCGTGAGCTGCTCCACGTACTTCGACGTCTCGGCCATCGCGAGCGGAATGCTGTGCGCCGTCGCCAGCAGCCGCGCCGCGCCGCGCCGGTCTTCCGGGATTTGCGCTACGGCGGCGCGCACCCGCTCGATCAGCGGCTCGACGAACCCCGGCCGCAGGCAGTACTGCGGCAGCCGCTCGAATTGCGGCGCGCCCGCGCCGATCGCCGCCCGCGCCGTCTCGACGTCCTCGAGATACTGCCGGCACGCCGCATAGCCGCTGTAAGCCGACGTGACGAAAATCAGCGCCCGCCGCACGCCATCGGCCGTCATCCGCCGCATCGTCGCCTCGAGCCGCGGGTGCCAATTGCGGTTGCCCCAGTAGATTGGCAACTTCGCGCCGTGTGAATCCAGCTCCGCGCGCAGTGCGGCGATCAACGCCCGGCACTGCTCGTTGATCGGGCTCCGGCCGTCCAACCGGTAGTAGTTCTCCGCCACCGCCAGCAGCCGCTCACGCGGTATGCCGCGGCCGCGCGCGACGTTTTCGAGAAACGGCAGCACCTCCGCGGCGCTCTCAGGACCGCCGAAGCTCAGCACCAGCAGCGCGTCGAAGTTCTCGCTCATCCACCTTCCAGGATGCCCCAGCGCCTCTTCTCGCGCCACCTTTCCAGCGCTGTGCGACACTCGGCGTTGCCCCCGGCAGCGTAGAATACTCACATGCTTCGTCAAACCCTGCTCGTTCTGGCGCTCGCCGGTTGCGTCGCCGCACCCGCGCTGGCCGCCGCCGGCAATGAACAAGCCGCCGTCCTGGCCGCCGAAAAGGGCTGGTCCACGGGCGTTTCCAAGCCCGATTTCGCCCTGCTCGACAAGGTCCTCGCCGACGACCTCACCTACACTCACTCCACCGGAAGCAGCGACACCAAGGCCAGCTACATCGACAAGTTGAAGACCGGCAAGATGCGCTACTTCAGCGCCGAGTACGTCTCGGAACCGCGCGTGCAAATCCTGTCGAGCGACACCGCGCTCACCTTCGGCCAGATCAAGGTGGCCACGCTCGGTCCCAATAATTCGCCGGTGCCGGCCACGTTGGCGTTCCTGCACGTCTTCATCAAGCGGCACGGCCAGTGGCAGCTCATCGCCCACCAGTCGGCGAAAGTGAACTGAAGACGAACTGACGCTGCGCTGCAGCTCCGCTGGCGCTCGCCTTGGCCGGCGTATTCTGCCCTCGATCCGCACCCCGGGCCCGCGCCGCGTCACCTTTCCTGGTCGCGCCGGTCCTCATCGCGCCGGTCCTGGCCGCGCAGAGCCTCGTGCAGCACCAGGCACCCGATCGTAGTCCGCACGCCGGTGGAAAGCTGCCGTTTTTCCTTGCTTTGATCACTGTGGGTGACGGTTTTCGGGTCTACCGAGTGACTGGGATTGCACGCCCGAATGCCCGGTGTCTTCCCGGTCAGGAATTGGGCTCCGACCACCCACCCCAATTCCGAGGCGCTGCAATAGCGGATCTCCGCTTCCACCTGGCAAATCAGATGACCGATCGCGATTCGCGTTCCGGCGGGAATCGGACTATCCACCAACAGGCAGGCGCCGTCCGGCGATAGATTGTCCAGGTTGGCCACCGTCTCGCACGGATAGCCATTTTCGTCCGGCCATCGCACATCCACCAGGCCGGCGCACAAAAGCCGGTCGTGCCGGCGCTGCTCGGATATCACCATACGTCATATATCGGCAAATAGCTTATCGCCTCTGAGGACTTAATGTCGCCGCCTCAGCCGGCTGCTGGAACGCTCTGGCCGTGCAGGCCCTTCGCCCGCCCACACGCCGTGCAGGCCCGCCACTGTGTCACGTCATGAGAAATAACCGTCATTGAATCAAACGGTTACAATGATTTTGCCGACCCCTCGATGGCCCCTCCGCGAGGTATTACAAAGTTCATACAATCCACGCCCGCGAATCATGAAACGATGGGCGCAGGATGGGCTATCTTCCGACGATCATTCAGGGCGGCATGGGCGCTGGCGTCTCCGATTGGCGCCTGGCGCGGGCCGTCTCCCGAACCGGGCAGCTCGGCGTCGTCTCCGGCGTTGCCCTGGACACAATCTTCGCCCGGCGTTTGCAGGACGGCGATCCCGGTGGCCGCATGCGCCACGCCCTCGACCAGTGCCCCTTTCCGCGCCTGGCCGAACGCATCTGGAACTGGCTTTACATCCCCGGCGGCAAGAGTGAATCGGCGCCCTATAAGAGCCTTCCCATGCAGGTCAAGGACGGCCCGCGCGAGATGCGCGAGCTGTGCCTGGTGGCCAATTTCGCCGAGGTCTTCCTGGCTCGCGAAGGCCACCGCAACCCGGTTGGTATCAATTACTTGGAAAAGGTGCAACTAACGCACCTAGCTTCCATTTACGGCGCCATGCTGGCCGGCGTCAGTTACGTCCTGATGGGCGCCGGCATCCCGCTGCGCATCCCCGGCGTCCTGGACCGCCTGGCGCTGCACGCGCCCGCCACCTACCCGCTCGAAGTGGACGGCGCCGGAGAAGCCGACGACACCACCATCCACTTCGACCCGCGCGATTACATGGAGTGCGATCTCCCGCCGCTGGCTCGGCCCACGTTTCTGGCCATCATCGCCTCCAACCTGCTGGCCACCGTTATGCTCAAACGCGCCGACGGCCGCGTCGACGGCTTTGTGATCGAAGGCCCCACCGCCGGCGGCCATAACGCGCCGCCGCGCGGCAAGCTCGTCGTCGACGGCCAGGGTGAGGCCGTCTACGGCGAACGCGACCGCGTCGATCTGGCCAAAATCCGCGAACTCGGGCGCCCCTTCTGGCTCGCCGGCGGGTATGGCTCGGCCGGCATGCTCTCCAAAGCTCTGAGCGCCGGAGCCGCCGGCGTCCAGGTCGGCACCCCTTTCGCCTATTGCGCCGAGTCGGGCCTGGATGGGGAGATCAAGCAGAACCTGCTCGCCGCCGTGGCCGCGGGCCGCGCCCGCGTAATCACCGATCTGGCCGCCTCGCCCACCAGTTTTCCTTCAAAGTCACAGAATTGGAAGACTCCTTGTCCGACCCCGAGGTCTATCGCAACCGCCGCCGCGTGTGCGATATCGGCTACCTGCGGACCGCCTATAAGACCCCCCAGGGCGGCCTCGGCTACCGCTGTCCCGCCGAGCCCGTCGCGACCTACCTCGCCAAAGGTGGCAAGGAAGAGAACACCGTTGGCCGAAAGTGCCTCTGCAACGCCTTGATGGCCAACATCGGGCTGTCCCAGATCCGCGCCGGCGGCTACGTGGAACGCGCCCTGGTCACCTCCGGCAACGATTTGACCGGATTGACCCGCTTCCTTCCGCCGCAGGGCCTTTTCTATACCGCCGCCGACGTCGTCGCGCGTCTGCTCCACGGCTGCCCGGCGCAGGAACTCGATCCCGCCCAGGTCCTGGTGGCCTGAAACAATCGCCCGCGGCGCGGCTTCTTCTGGGAATTGCGCAGCGGCTATTCTATACTGGGGACAGAACCGTCAGGGCGCTCCGCTGGCCCTGGATTCGGTTTCTTGCCGGGCACCCAACGCCGCCGGCATAGCGCCAGGCCGCTCCGCCTGCCAGAGCCATGCGGCCAACGTCCTGCTGTGGAACCCGGGGCTGTCTAGGCTTCGCGCTCGAAGCACTCCGCCACGCAGGAACATCTTTACCAGACCGATTCCGCGTTTCGGTTGCGTGATCTGGACCTGTATTGGTTGAATTCGTAACGCGAGTGCGGCCTGGGGCGTCCAAACCAACGTAAAACCCGGCGGGCTGCCGCACGCGATTGTCCGCGGCACGGCGGCGGCAGGGTCGGGCGGGGCCTGTCTTCGCGGCCGGAGAGTTCCGGCCGGCGTCTGTGGGATATAATGGGCGTCAGCTAACCTATTGATGAAAAAGGTGATCGACCGGTCTCGGCCGGTACCGTCCGAGTGGAAAAAGATCAAGCCATGCGAACCATCACTTCCGTTCTTCTCCTGTTCGGTTTCACGCTGCTGGCGCAGGCGCAGCAACGGGTCCGCTACCTCGTCGAACTGCAGACCGCGCCAGTCTTCGCGCCGGCACAGCGGATCAGTTCAGCCGCGGTGCTGCCGGCCTCCCCGCGGTTGAGCATTCGTTTGGACAATGAATCCGCCCTTCCAGCCGGGGCGCGGATGGCCTTGGCCGATGATGCCGAACCCGCTGCCATCGCGGGCCGGCCCTCCCCGCAGGAGCAGGCTCTCAGACTGGCGCTCGTCCAGACCGAGCAGGCCAACTTCGATACCCATGCCGCGGCCAGTGGTTTCAAGTCGATCCGCCATATCGCGCACGTCGCCAATATCGTCGTGGTCGAAGGCGCCCCGCACAGCGAAGCCGCTCTGAGCGCGCTGCCGGGCGTCAAACGCGTGGCTCGGGAACGCATTTACCATAGTAACTTCGATGCCTCGATCGCACTCCATCAGATTGATTCCGCCTGGGCTGCCATCCCTGGCGCCACCTATAACCGGGCCAATCCCTCGGCCGGCGTTTGGAATCCCGCCGGACAGGGCGTGAAGATCGGCATCATCGACACCGGCATCGACCCCACGCACCCCGCCTTTCAAGTGGGGACCCACATGTCCGCGCCCGCCGACTTCCCTAAGTACAACTACGGCTATGCAGACGGCACCGGCACAGCGAATAATCAGTCCCTCACCGGCGGCAAAATCATCGTCGCCCGCTCCTACGGCGGCCAGCTTGCTCAGGACGTCGATGGACACGGCACCGCCGTGGCGCAGCTCGCCGCCGGCGTCTTCATTCCGTCCGGCGTGACGCAATCGGCCAACGGGCCGCTCGCCAGCCCGAACGGGATGACGCTCAGCGGCGTCGCGCCCGCCGCCTGGCTCGGCATCTACGACGTCGACTCGCAGTTGGACGGATCTTATGCCGACCCCGACATCCTCGCGGCGCTGGAAGACTGCGCCCTCGATGGCATGGACGTCATCAGCATGAGCTTCGGCGCGCCCGACTACGGCGGCAGCCTCGATCCGCTCAACCTGGAGTACGACACTGCCTTCGACAGCTTGAAGAACATCGGTACCGTGATGGTCGCCTCCGCCGGCAACGACGGGCCCGATTCCAACACCATCGCCGCTCCGGCCGTGGACCCCGACGTCATCGCCGCCGGCGCCCAGCAAAGTAAATCGTTGCTGTTCAGTATGACCGTCCCCAGCGCTGTAAGTCCCTATCTGTCGACCGGTGCCTCCGTCACCGCTTCCGGTACGACTTACCCGGCCTCGGCCGCCGATAACGATACCGCTGTAGTCCCGGCGCTTGCCCTGCCGCTGGTCGATGTCACGACGTGGGATTCCACCGGCCTCGGCTGCACCAACGGCAGCGCTTGGCCGCAGGCCGGCGTCGCCGCCGGCAAGATCCTGGTCGTCGAGCGCGGCAGCTGCAATTTCACCGTGAAGGTGGACAACGCCATTACGGCCGGCGCGAAAGCCCTGATCATTTATAACGCCGCCGCTCCCAGCGACGGCGCCCCCGACAACCTCTATCCCAACGGTTATCCCATTGGGCTGGACAGCGACGTCAGCCCCTCCGCCATCGCCAATTTCCCGACCCTCTTCATCGGCCACGACGACGGGGAGACGTTGCGCACGAATCTGCAGAATGCGGGCGGCGTCTACAACGTCACGGCGACGTTCGGGCTCGTTACCGGCGATACCAGCCAGATTGCCGATTTCAGCTCCCGCGGCCCCGATGCCGACCTCACTATCAGGCCCCAGCTCGTGGCCGCCGGCAACTCCATCGTCACCGCCTATTGCACCGACACGAATTTTGAATCCACTTACAACAGCTGCTCGGTCTTCGGCTACTACTTCTGGGACGGCACCAGCTTCGCCTCGCCTCTGACCGCCGGCGCCATCGCCCTCATCAAGTCCGCGCGGCCCAACCTCGACGCCGACGATTACCGCTCCCTGGTGGTCAATACCGCTTCGCCGATGCTCGATCCCGGCGGCAACACCTGGCCCATCCAGACGGCCGGCGCCGGCTCGCTCAACGTGGTGCAGGGCCTCCAATCCACCGTTACTGCAAATCCCGTTACCCTCAGCTTCGGCGTCGCCCGCCAGCTCCCCAGCTTCCCGGCCTCCCAGCAGATTACGTTGAAAAATGTCGGCTCCTCGACCACCACCTACAACCTGACCTATGAGGGGATGAGCGGCCTCGCGCCGTCCAGCCAGGCGGTCGTCGCGGTTACCGTCAGTTGGGGCGCGGGCTCCGCCACGCTGCTGTTCCCGGCCTACAACGCCGCTGCCACTTCCGTGTATACGAGCGAGCTCCCGGTGACGCCGAAGCTCTCGGTCAATTCGCTCACTCTGGCTCCTCGAGCGACCGCCAACTTCACTGTGACCATGCCCACCGCGGGCCTCGCCGCCGGCACCGCCTACCAGGGCTTCATCGACGTCACCCCCACCGGCGCCAGCACGCCTCATGCCCGCATCCCTTATTGGTACGCCGTGCCCGCCGCGGCGCCGACCCAGATCGCCTTCGACCTCACCCCGCTCGACATCAGCGTGTCGTCTGGCGGAACCGGAACGATCATCCTGCGCTTCGTCGACAATAATGGAGTAGTCTTCCCGGCGCCCGGCGGCGTGAACGTCCCGCCGGTCGTGACCGAGACAGCCAATGGACCCTATGGCCCGGCTATCTATGGATTCTATGACCAGAATACATCCACACTCACCCCAGGCCCCCCCTATCAGGCTACTAGTGCGGACGGCAGTGTCACTTTCCGCAACGTCTGGCTGCTCGACATTGAGGTTCCCAACCTCGACCCTGGCGGGACGACCTACACCTTCCACGTTCAGTCCGGCAGCGTGAGCGGCACTTTCACCGTCGTCTCCTCCCAGTAAACTCCGGCCATTTCCTCTCGGCTCGGGAGCGGCGCACCGCCGCCGCTCCCGCCGCCGGGATCCGCGCTCAGTGCGCGTTCACCCACTTTGCGATGTCGGAGATGACCTCCGCTGCGACGTGTCCCGGCTGCAAGTACTCGGAGGGCGTGCTCTTGCCCTTGCCTTCCACGAACAGATGGTTCAGCGCCGGATAGCTCTTCAACTCGACGTCCTTGCGCCCGCCCAGCGCTGTTTTCCATCTCGCGAAATCGGTCATCGATACCTGGTAATCGCGTTCGCCCTGCAGAATCAGCAGCGGCACGCGCAGCGCCGCCGCCACGGCCGCCGGATCGTAGCCCCGCAGCGCCAGCAGGTAGTGCGGCGGCATGCCCATGAGCGACGGCCCGTCCTCCTGGCCCGGCTGCAGCGCCTTGATCGCCGCCACGTCCCGGCGAATCTCCTCCAGCTTCTTCTGGCCTTCCTTGCGGGCCTCCTCCGACTGCCCCGACTGGATCGGCACCAGGTACTCCACCTGCTCCAGCACCACGTCTTCCAGCGGCCGCGTGATGCCCGCCATGGCAATGCCGCCCGCCGCCTTGGGGTCCTGTTTGAGAATCATCGGCAGCACGTACGCGCCCAGGCTGTGCCCGAGGATGAACACGCGCCGCGGATCCACCTCCGGCTGGCTGCCGAGTACGGCCGCGGCCAGCACCGCGTCATCCACCGTCTCCTCCTGCACGGTCAGGTTCTTCGTCATCGCGGCCATCCGCGGCCCGTGCACCTTGGTGCGCTTGTCGTAGCGCAGCACGGCGATGCCCGCCGAGGCCAGACCTTCGGCCAGGTCGCGGAACGGCCGCACCCCGAACACGGTCTCGTCGCGGTCGTTCGGCCCCGAGCCATGCACCAGCACCACGCCCGGCGCCGGCCCTTGCGCCTTGGGCAGCGTCAGCGTGCCGGGCAGCTTCCACTCGCCTGCGCCCACCGTCACGTCGCGCTCGGTGAACGTCTCCGGCTTGCTGTAGACCGGCCGCTGCCACGCCGCCACCGGCTGTTGCCCGGGCTTTATGAACAATCCGCCGATCTGCCCGGCGTCGTTCACCGAAATCGTGAAATCGATCCACTGGGCCTCGAATTTGGCCGGCAGCACGACCACCGTGTATGCGCCCACTTTGCTGAATCGGGGCTTCCCCGTCTCCAGCACCTTGCCCAGCGGCTTCAGGCTGGGTCCCACTTTGTTCCGCCAGTCCTCGACGGACGCAGCCTTCTGCATCTCCGGCGTGAACGTCGCATACAGGCTCTCGTACTTCTCCGCCAGGAGCAGAGCGACGGCCTCGCGCGCGCGCTCCTCGGGCGATTTGATGGAACTCTGCGCCGCCGCCGGCGTCTGCCCGGCTTCGGCCGGCCGGCACTGGGTCAGCAGCAGCAGCGCCGCGCCGAGTCCCGCTTTCCACAACAATCTGGCAAACATGATCCTGCTCCTTGATCTACTACGCTTCATGCGCGCCCGGCCGGGGGTGGGCTGCCTGCATGTGGATGCCCGCCCTCAGCCGCGCGCGGGTTACGGTTTCGGCGCCGGCGCGGCTGGCTCGGGCGGCATCAGCGTGTTCTTGATGCTGGCCATGCCCATCATCCCGCCCAGGCCCATCGTCTCCACTGCCGAGGAAGGCACGATCACCATCGAACCCTTCTCCTTGATCGCCTCGTACAGCATGTTCATCGCCCGCAGGTGCAGCGCGATCGGGTTGTCCCGGTACATCTCCGAGGCTTTGGCAAACTTCTCGCTGATCTCGGTCTCGGCCGTGCTCAGTATGATGCGCGCGTGGCGTTCCCGCTGGGCCTGCGCCTCGCGCGACATGGCGTCCTCCAGGCCCTGCGGAATCTGCACGTCGCGGATCTCCACCGATTGCACCGTCACGCCCCAGGGGTTGGTCTTGGCGTCCAGGATCTTCTGCAATTCGCGCCCCAGCGACTCGCGGTCCGTCACCATGTCGGTCAGCATGTGCCGCCCGATCGACTCCCGCAGTGCCGTCTGCGCGCTCAGTTGGATCGCCGAGGCGAAGTCCTGCACCTCCAGAATCGACTTCTCGGCGTTCCACACCAGCCAGAACACGATCGCATCCACGAACACCGGCACCGCGTCCCGCGTCAGCGTCGACTCCGCCTTCACCTCCGTCACCC